>JADMIO011367217.1_pt1 | contig 18243 bp, 10 predicted proteins | sample 8958161 | NCBI WGS metagenome assembly JADMIO01 (sample SAMN16585339, study PRJNA669376) | soil metagenome | isolation source: Crop rotation soil | place: USA: Cullars Rotation, Alabama | collected 2011 | reverse complement strand
TGATCTGGGTGGTAACGGCGTCACCGCCAATGACAGTAGCGTCGCCGGTCCGAATGATACGGACGAGGGCCCCAATCATTTGCAAAATTTCCCGCTGATAACGGGTTACGACGCGAACACTTCGAGTGTCAGCGGTACGCTGGATTCAGGCGGCCCGCCGGCACAAGAGCCAAACGGCATCGAATCGTTCACGATCGAAATCTTTTACAACCCATCCTGCGATGGCCAGGGACGCGTCTTTGTCGGTTCCGGCACGGCTTCTCTGGTTTCGGCAGGTCATTACACGTTCTCAATACCGATCTCAACCATCCCAGGCCCAATTCAACCGGGGCAAAACTTTACGGCCACGGCCACAGACGGAAATAACAATACGTCCGAATTCTCGCCGTGCTTCTGTATCGGCAAACCTGCGACCCCAACCGCAACCAATGATGGACCGGCTTGCGAAAACGGGTCGGTGCAACTCCACACGCCGGATGCCGGGCCTGGGGCGACCTATTTCTGGACCGGACCAAACAATTTCAGCAGCACGGACCGCGAGCCAATCCTGACTAACCTCTCCAGCTCGAGCGCGGGTGACTATTTCGTGGTGGTAACGCTTGGTGGCTGTCCGTCAGATCCCTTCAAGACAACCCTGGTAGTGAAACCGACCCCGGCCGCGCCAGTAGTTTCAAATACCGGCCCGTACAATGAAGGCCAAACGATTCAACTCAACGCCAGTACAATTACGGGAGCGACTTACTCGTGGACTGGTCCGAACGGATTCACGTCTTCGGATCAGAACCCGGCGATCCCGCTGGCCACCAGTGCAAATGCCGGCGACTACAACGTCTTTGTAACCGTCGACGGCTGTTCGTCACAGACAGTCACTACCAACGTCGTCGTCAACTCGTGCCCGACAATCTTCCATGTGGACGGCGCCGGTGACGAAGGTGACGCGAATCCGGGTAACGGGCTCTGCAGAGACGGTGTGAATAAGCGGTGCACTCTGCGGGCGGCGATTGAAGAAGCTAACGCGCTTACCACCTGCGGCACGATCACTATTGATTTCACCAACGCTGTGAATGCCATCACGGTCGGCAGCCAACTGACGATTAACCACAACGTCATCATCGACGGTTCGACGGCGCCATCACTGGTCATCACCGGAAACAACACGCGACTGTTTACGGTGAATAGCGGCAAGACGGCTTCGATCCTGATGATGACTCTGACCGGCGGTAACGGTTCAGGCGGCGATGGCGGGGCGATCCAAAACAACGGGACCCTGACACTGAATGGAGTCACGCTCAGCGGCAATAACGCCATTAACGGCGGTGCGATCCGGAACGATGGCAACCTGGTTCTGACCAATACGACGATCAGCGGAAACACCGCGAACGCCGACGGTGGTGGATTGGTTACCGCGATCGGCCAGGCGACTTTCACGAATGTAACCATCGCTTACAACCGCGCCGACAACGACAACGCCGGTGGCGGCAACGGCGGTGGTCTGAGTGTGGCGAGCGGCAACGTGCTGCTGCACAACACCATCGTCACGGACAACTACCAGGGGTCGAGTCCGTCAACGACGGCCAACAACATCAACGGCGCCGTCGATCCGTCGAGTACCTACAACCTCGTAGGAACCGGCGGCGGTGGTCTCACTAACAGCATCAACAATAATCAGGTTGGCGTCGCGACCGGGTTCCTCGGCAAGTTGATCGATAACGGTGGTCCGACATTTACCATCGGATTGCTCTACAACAGTCCGGCTATCGATGCCGGCGATCCGGCGGTCGTCAATTCACCGTTGTTCATCAATAAGGATCAGCGCGGACTCGGCCGACCATCGAACGGCGACAACAACGGCACGAACGGCGTCGATATCGGCGCGTATGAACGGCAATTGACCGAGGAGCGCTTCGTTCCGGTGGGCGCCAACGTCAACATCGATCACAACGACGTGCGCTTGACCTTCCCGTCAGTCACGAACGTCCAGCCGCAGACTGTCGAGCTGACGGTGAACGCGGTACCCGTCGACGCGCCCGCCGGTTCCGGCCCCGCGTTCGACATTCATCCGACTTCAAACTTCTACGGCACGCCGGTCACCATGTGCTTCTATCTGCCGGCGATTACGAATCCGACTAACTTCGCGACCGTCAAGGTCTATCACCGCGAAGCTGGCGTGCTGGTTGAGCATGCCGAAACCAGAGACTTTGCGAATAAGACGGTCTGCATTAACGACATCACTTCGTTCTCGCAATTCGTGATTAACCAGCCCGTCTCGCCCACGGCAACCAACGGAGATGTCAGCGGGCAGATTCTCGACAATAACGGCAACCCGGTCGAAGGCGCCGCGGTGCGCATGACCGGCGCGCAGAACCGTCTGACGATCACCGACGCCGAAGGCAACTATCATTTCGACAATGTCGAGACGAACGGGTTCTACGTGTTAACACCGTCACGCGCCAACTTCAGTTTCAGTCCGGCGCAAAGAAGCTTCAGCCAGTTAGGCGCGCACACGGACGCGGTCTTCACCGGCACGGCTGCTAATACCCTGGTGAATCCGCTGGACGCAACCGAATACTTTGTCCGCCAGCACTACCTAGACTTCCTCGGCCGCGAGCCTGATGAAGCCGGATTTGATTTCTGGGTCAACAACATCGAGTCTTGCGGCGCCGATCTGGCCTGCCGTGAGGTCAAACGCATCGACACGTCCGCGGCCTTCTTCCTGTCGATCGAATTCCAGCACACAGGGTTCCTCGTCTATCGCGCGTATGAAGCCTCGTATGGCGATCTCGACAACGCCCCGGTGCCATTGACCTTGCGTGAATTCTCTGCCGACGTGCCCAAGATCAGTAACGGCATCGTGGTAAACCAAAGCGGCTGGCAGCAAAAGTTGGAGACCAACAAGCTGACCTTCTTCAATGACTTTGTGCAGCGGCCGCGGTTTATCGCCGCCTATCCAGTCTCGATGACCCCGGCGCAATTCGTGGACAAACTGTTCGCGACCGCGCATGTCCAATCGACCGATCCCGATTACGCCGCGGCCCTGGCCCTGTTCGGCACGGCGCCCGACACGTCGAACGTGGACACACGAGCACAGGTCCTTCGCCGGCTCGCGGAGAATTCGTCCCTGAGCGGCCGGCAATTCAACCGCGCGTTTGTCTTGATGCAATATTTCGGATATCTCAGGCGTGATCCCAACTCGGGTCGCGACACAGACTTCGCCGGCTACAGCTTCTGGCTGGACAAGCTCAACGCTTTCAACGGCAACTTCGAGAACGCCGAAATGGTCAAAGCGTTCCTGTCATCGCCTGAATATCGCGGACGATTCCCGCACTAGCGTACGGCCAATCTCCTATTATTTCACTGTACTCCCGCAAGCCGCTGCAATCAGGCTTGCGGGAAAACCTTGACAGAATGCAAGGCTCTTGCTAAAACCCACGTCCAGTGTAACCAATGTTCCATATTAACACCCGACCACGGCTCTGGTTCTGATTCTAGTCCCGCCTCTCTGCCCAGTTGCCGCGGCTCACAACCAATTAGGAGGACAGGAATGAGTTTTAGAAACAATTTCAAATTTGCAGCGATTGCGATCGCCATGCTGGCTTTCGCACAACTCGCTTATGCCCAAACAGCAGGTGACGGAAAAATTGCAAGTATGAGTGTCGGCAGCAGCAGCGTTCGCTGGGAGATTTTGGTGCCGAACTCCGGCGGAACTGTGTCGATAATGTTTCCCGATGGCCGCTCAGTCAAAAAAGCTTTTCGGGCTGGTGCTTCGCCTGAATTCGATTTAAACGACAAGCAACTCGATTCTCTGCCGGACGGCGTCTACAGCTACGACCTGAAACTGGCGCCGATCATCTCGGCAGCGCAAAAAGAGACGATGATGAAAGCGCGCGGCTCCGACGACGATCCGGAGGCCGAGCGCAACCTACGAAAGCGCCCGGTGGTGCCAACGCTTTCTCAGGCCGGCAGCTTCGCGCTGGTTAACGGCTCTCTGGTCGGTCCGGGTGGAATTGAAGGACAACGACTGGGATCAAATTCGGCGCCCGCCTCGTTGAAAACCCAACTGGCGGTCGCAGCGGCCCCGCGGATTTCCAACAACACCGCCGAGCGGCTGAGAAACCATCGCTTCTCATTAATGAAACCGGACGTCGTGAATGCCGATGACTTTATTGTTCAGGGCAGTTTGTGCGTGGGTCTCGATTGCGTCAACAACGAGTCATTTGGCTTCGACACCATCCGTCTCAAGGAAAACAACACGCGCATTAAGTTCGACGATACTTCCACGTCCGCCGGTTTTCCCAACAACGATTGGCAACTGACGGCGAACGATTCCGCCAGCGGCGGACAGAACAAGTTTTCCATCGAAGACATCACCGGCAGCAAGGTGCCGTTTACGATTACCGCTGGCGCGCGGACAAATTCAATATTCGTGGATTCAACCGGAAGGGTTGGCTTCGGCACGTCAACGCCGGTTTTGGATCTTCACGTTTCGACGGGCAATACGCCGGCAATTCGACAGGAACAAACCAACGCCGGCGGATTCACCGCCCAAACCTGGGACATTGGCGCTAACGAAGCGAACTGGTTCGTGCGTGACGTGACCGGCGGCTCGAGGCTGCCGTTGCGCATCAGACCCGGCGCACCTACCAGCTCAGTTGACATCGCCGCCGATGGCAAGGTTGGCATTGGCACGGCGAGTCCGAGCCGAAACATGTCGGTGATCGCGAGCGGCGGGCAGGCAACGGTTCAGGTTGCAGATTCAAGTCAGGGGACAACTGCCACAGACGGTTTTCAGATTCAACAGGCGGGAACAGATACGAACCTGCTGAACTATGAGAACGGTTTCATGGCGCTCTTTACCAACGTCACCGAACGGATGAGAATTACAGCTACCGGCAACGTTGGTATCGGCACGAGTGCGCCGGACCAGAAACTATCCGTTTCGGGTGATGCGGACAAGTCCGCCGGCGGCACGTCCTGGGGCGTCTTTTCAGACGAACGTCTGAAGGACATCAAGGGCGGCTATGCACGCGGCCTGAACGCGGTGATGGGATTGCGGCCGATACGGTTCTCGTACAAGAAGGACAATGCTCTGTCATTGCCATCCGACACCGAGAATATCGGATTCAGCGCGCAGGAATTGCAGAAAGTTGTTCCAGAGGCAGTCACCAGAAACGCCAACGGTTATTTGACGATGCACAGTGATCCGATCCTCTGGGCCATGGTCAATGCGATCCAGGAACAACAAAAAGAGATCGCCAGTCTCAAGGCGCAGGTGCAGAAGCTTCGCCGCACTCCTCGCCGTCATCACAAATAGACCGTTCAATCCTGAATGGTTAGACACAAAGAGGTGCAGAGCGAACGGCGTTCTGCACCTCTTCTTTATTGACCGCGGTGAATTCTTCAGTTCACAAAACGTCGGAGTTGGACGCTGATGGCAAACCCGATCGCAATGAAGGTAGCCAGCACGGACGAAAGGCCCGCGCTCATCAACGGCAAGGGCACGCCAATCACCGGCAACATTCCTAAAGCCATTCCGACATTGATGAAGATTTGAAAAATCAGGCCTCCCACAATAGCCATGATTACCAGCATCCCCGTCCGGTCACGCGACCGCCGCGCGTCATTTATTAATCTCGTGAGCAGCAATCCATACGAGGCCAGCAGTAGCAAACAGCCGACGAAGCCCGTAGTCTCGGCAGTCACTGCAAAGATAAAGTCGCTGTGGGGTTCCGGAAGAAATTTCAGACTGCTTTGAGAATATTCGCTGCCGTGCGCTCCCGTCAGCCCGCCTTCGCCGACCGTGACGATAGATTGCCACGTGTGATAACCAAAGCCGCGCTTGTCGGCGTTCTCAGGATCCAGAATCACATTGATGCGCTCCAGCTTATAACCATGCAGCACGCCGGACTTTACTCCTACGACATAAGCCAGTGGCGCACCCGCAATGCACGCTACCAGCACGGCCACGACCATCCACATGCGCACTGACGACAAAAAAAGGATGACCGCCAACAACGGGAGATACGTAATCGCCTGGCCCATATCGGGCTCAAGCAGGATCAATCCGATTGGCAAAGCGAGAATGGCGCAACCGATCAAGAGCTCCTTCTTGGTCAAACCACCGGTGCGGTGCTTGCCAAAAACCCGGGCCAGCATGAGCACCACGGGGATCTTGACGAATTCCGAAGGTTGAAATTGTCCGGCGACGGGCAGCTTGATCCAACAACGCTGGCCGTTAATTTTCATTCCGACGTGCGGAATAAGGACGATCACCAGCAGGATCAAGCCGAAGAGGTAAAGGAATGGCGCTAACTCAACCAGGCGGCGATAGTCGGTGAAAGCAATACCCAGCATCGCCACCAGCGCAATGCCCAACCCGATCAATTGCTTCTGCCAATAAGGTTCAGTGGGCTGAGCATTATGAATTTGCCAGGCGCCGAAGCCGACGATGCCGGTGGCGAGCACAGCAATGAGCCAATCGAAATCTCGAATCGTACGTTTTTTTAGGACGGCAACCATGAAAAGAATATCAAGCAGCTAAAGTTTGCGGTCACATCGGAAGGTCATTGAGTCCTCATAGCGATGTTATTCCCGGTGTCTTTTGCGCCTCTAGTCTTGGCGTAATAGACGTCGTACATCGCGCGGACTGCGGGCGCTCCGAAGCGCGAACCCAGTCCGGCGTTTTCGATCAAAGCGACCACTGAGATTTCAGGTTTGAAAGCGGGCGCGTATGAGACGAACCAAGAATGGTCCTTGTGTTCGCTTCCCTCTTTGCCGAGGCTGACGACTTGAGCGGTTCCGGTTTTGCCGGCTATGTCGAATCCCGCCAGCTTGATTCCCGTCGCGGTCCCGTTGCCGTTCACCACGGCCCACATAGCGCTTACCACCAGATCGCTTTGGTCGGTGGGGAGACCGAGGTTCTTCGACGTTTGATGCTCGAACGCATGCGCGGGTCGCGCCGCAAAGATTGGCGCATTCTTAATCGGATCGTAACCGACCGCGCCGATTGCGCGCACTTCTTTGAGCAGATGTGGAACGAACATGTGCCCTTTCATGCCAATCGCCGAATGCGCGCGCAAAAGCGCCATCGGCGTCAAAACGTCCAGACCCTGGCCGAACGATGAATAAACGGTGTCGATGTCCTTCCATTCAGGATCTTTCGGATTTAGCTTTGCTCTCAACTCGCGCGAAGGCGTCGTGCTGATAAGTTCGTGCGGCAAATCAATGCCCGTGCGCTTGTCCAGCTCAAACATATCGACCATCGCCTGAATGCCCTCGAGCTTCATCTTCAGACCGAGTCGATAGAAATATCCGTCGCATGAATGCTCAATCGCAAAGTGCACGTTGGGCGAGCCATGATTACCACCCATACAACGCGTGAACTTGTTGCCGATGGTGATGCCGCCGCCACAAACTAGATTCGAGTTGTCGATCGAAATCGCACCCTGCTTCAATCCGGCGGTCGCCATCAGAGGCTTCCAGGTCGATCCTGGCGGAAACCTCCCCTGAATGGCACGATTCAGCAAAGGATGATCGGGATCATTGAGCAGCTTCTGATATTCTGCGCGGCCTTCCTTGGTCGTGATGCGCTGCGAAAACAGATTCGGATCGAACGTCGGCGCCGAAGCCATCGCCAAAACCTCGTCGTTGTTCGGATCCATCGAAATGACGACCCCGCGGCCCTGCGGTGACTTGCGCAACTGATCTTCCGCGGCCTTCTGCAAATCCAGATCGATGGTGATGAGTATGTCCTGGCCCGATTGCGGCTCGACGCGCTCGACTTCGCTTTGAATGTGGCCCCGACTATCGACGATTACTTTGCGATAACCATCGCGGCCGCGCAGGTATTCGTCATAGACCGCTTCCACGCCATCCTGTCCAATAACATCTCCAGGTTTGTAACCCTTGTCGCGATACTCAGGTTGTTTCAGTTGCTCGGGACTAATTTCGCCGACGTACCCGAGCACGTGACACAGCAAGCCGTTCTCGGGATAGCGCCGCTGTGGCGTCTGCTCGATGCGCAACGTCGGGTATTCGAGCTGATGCGCATCGACCCAGGAAATGTCCGCGTTAGTCACGCCCTCCTTGAGCAAGATAGATTCAAACGCAGGCGACGCCGCGGCTTGATCAAAATGCTCCTTCAATATTTCGGCGTCGATCTTCAAACCGTCCGCCAGGGGTTTGATTAAGGAATAATCGATTTTCTTGGTTACTTCGCGCGAAAGGATAACGCTGTAAATCGGTCGCGAATCGACCAGTACATTTCCGTTACGATCCATGATGACGCCGCGCGGCGCGAGGATGGGCAACAAACGAATGCGTTGGTTTTCGGCGACTTCAGCGTAACGCGCCCCATTGACGATCTGGAGCATGTACAGCCGCACGCCCAGCACGCCAAGCAGCAGCACGATGGCGGCTTGGATCACGCGCAGACGCACGCGAAGGTTTTGGGAATCGTCAACGAACTTCATCTTCTTCTCGCCGCTGCTGAAGGCCGGCGTGCAACCCGCCGGCGGACCGTGAACTGGCGACGCTGCCGCGCTTTGCTACTGAAGTACGCATCGTAAAGATACAGCAGAATCGTGCCGGAAACAGTTGTGGCAATCAGTTTATACGATAGCGATTGCACAAAGGGCATCGGGGGGATTTGTCCGAATAATCGATGCATTCCGACATAGACAAGGTTGTCGATGGCGCTGGCGCAAAATAGCACCGGGATTCGCAACAGCGTAGTGTCGAGCATCACGCGCGAGGCAACCACGTATACGGCGTACGCCGTCACCAGCTTGGCGAATCCGCCGGCGCCCAGCAGAGCAGGCGGCCCGCTGATGAGATCGAGCGCGAGCCCGGCAACGGCTGCGATTATTAACGCCAGCAGCGGTTCGCGTTGCAGGGCGAAGTAAACCACCAGGACCAGCGTAAAATCGAGATAGCCGAGCGGCTGCCACACAGCGCGCAGCGACGATTGCAGCGCGATGGCGACGATTAGCAATATCGCGACGGTTAGCTGGCGCATGGCAGTGAGCAGTGAGCGGTGAGCGGTGAGCAGTTCAAGGCCGGAAAGCGAACGCTAAAATGAATCGAGGTTATTGAGAACGAAAGAAGTTTACTGCTCACTGCCCACCGCTCACTGCCTGCTGATTTCCTTACTGCTTACTTTTCTTGTCGAGATTGGGGAGCGCCTGATCAGATTCCGTTCGCTGTGGCGCGTGGTAGGTGAGAACCGCCACCTCTTTCAACCGTTCCAGCCCGGCGCTGGGCCGCACGTGAATGAGCAGCGCCTGGGTCGCTGAACCGGGCTTCACATCGATCACCTCACCGACGTTATACCCGGCGGGATAGATGCCGTCCTGACCTGTTGTGGTCACCATGTCGCCGACCTGCACCTTTTCCAGACCCGACACATAACGCATGTCCAGGAGACCGCTCTCGCCCATGCCTTTGATGGAACCGATCGCCGTGGACTGGTTTAATTCGCCGACAACCGCGCCGGCGCCCGATCGCTCATCGGTCAGTAACATCACCTGTGAACTCAGCGGACTGGTTGACACCACCCGGCCGACAATACCCCCCGGCGCGACCACGGGCATGTTCACCTCGATGCCGGCCCAACGCCCTTTGTCGATGGTCAGGCCGCCAAACCACATAGACGGATCGCGCGCGATAACATGCGCGGCGATCGCCTGGTAATTTGTTCCAGTCGACAATTTTAATAACGCTTCGAGCCGCGTTGCTTCGGCGGCGCGCTCGCGTGTATCGCGCAGTTCCGCTTCCATATCGCTGACGCGCTTGCGCAACTGCTCGTTTTCAGACGACGCGCGATGCAACTCTCCAATTCTGCCGAAGAACCCGCCGATCCAATTCGAAGTCGATGAGGTGCCGCGTTGGAACGGGTACATGATGGTCTGCGCCAGCGACCGAATCTTTCGTTGCTTCGTCTCGGCGTCACGAGCGTCATACGTCATCAAGCCGAAATTCAATACCAGCAGGGCAAACAACCACCAGGGAGCCCGCTGGCGAATTTCTCGTTGGGTGCGAATGGCAGCCATTGGAATTGCGGATTTCAGAATGCGGAATGCGGATTATTTAATTCGGCGCGGAATCCGCAATCCGAATTCTGCAATCCGCAATCGTGCTACGCTCCGGTCGTCAGACTATTGTCCCACTTGACGCGCTTGAGCAGATCGAAATCTGAAAGCATTTTACCGGTTCCCAGCACCACTGAAGCGAGGGGGTCCTCAGCGAGAGAAACGGGCAGCCCGGTCTCGATCGAAAGACGCTTGTCGAGGTTCTTCAGTAACGCGCCGCCGCCGGTTAAGACAATGCCGCGCTCTACGATGTCGGCCGACAACTCCGGCGGTGTTCTTTCCAACGCCACACGGACGGCATTGATGATGGTCGAGACCGAATCAGCCAACGCCTCGCGTATCTCTTCATCGCTAATCGTGATTGTCTTCGGGATTCCTTCGATCAAATTGCGGCCACGCACTTCGTACGAGAGTTCTTCATCCAGCGGAAATGCCGATCCCAATTCGATCTTAATCGCCTCAGCCGTGCGCTCACCGATCAGCAGGTTGTACTTGCGCTTGATGTACTGGGTGATGGCTTCATCCATCTCATTGCCGGCCACCCGTACTGAGCGCGAATAGACAATCCCGCTGAGACTGATCACGGCGATGTCGGTGGTGCCGCCGCCAATGTCGACAACCATATTGCCGTGCGGTTCTGTAATCGGCAGACCGGCGCCAATCGCGGCGGCCATGGCTTCTTCGACCAGATACACTTCCGAAGCCTTGGCTCGATAGGCCGAGTCTTCGACCGCGCGACGCTCGACCTGGGTGATCTCAGAAGGGATGCCAATCACGACGCGTGGGCTGACCCAGGTTTTGCCGTTGTGCGCTTTGCGGATAAAGTGCTGGAGCATTTTCTCAGTCACTTCGAAGTTCGCGATGACGCCGTCTTTCATCGGCCGAATCGCCACGATGTTTCCGGGCGTACGGCCCAGCATCTCTTTGGCATCGCGACCGACCGCCTCGACGGCGTTGGTGACCTTGTTGATAGCGACAATTGAAGGTTCAGAAACTACAATCCCGCGACCCTTGGCATAAACCAACGTATTCGCGGTTCCGAGGTCGATCGCCAGATCGCTCGAAAAGAGACTAAAGACAGATTTAAGAGCCATTTGAAACCGACTTCCCTGACTGAATATTGAGTTGTCCGAAGAGGTGAGCGGTCAATCCGCGAGCAGGCTGGAAGCCACGACGGGCGCGATGGGCCTGGCAATTAATAAATCGACTCACCGAAGCAGAACCGAACGCACAAAGATACAACGATTCGTGCCCCATTGCTATCACGAAATGAATTTCTCGTCGGGAATTCTGACGAATTGTTCGCCGTGCGGGAGATGAGTGTCGGGTTGGTCGATGATATTGATCGCCGCTGACGGCATTGCCAGGCGAGTACAGTTCTTGTTTCCAGCCTTCGCCGCGTACATGGCCTGGTCAGCAGACGAGATTAACTGATGGGGCGACAGCGCATTGTCCGGAAAGACCGCTGCCCCGATGCTCACGGTCAGGGATATCTTCAACCGGCGGCCACCGGTGAACCGATGACGTTCGACTTTGGCGCGAATTCGTTCGCCCACAATCGCCGCGTCCTGGGGACCGGCCTCCGGCAGAATCACCACGAACTCGTCGCCGCCGTAGCGCACCACGCAGTCGGTATCGCGCACCGATGGCAGCAGCAACGCCGCCATCTCCATCAAACAATGTGAACCGACCAGGTGACCATGAAGGTCGTTCACGTGCTTGAAGTCATCGAGATCGAGAAACAGCGCGGTAACTTTGGTGCGATAGCGGCGCGCGCGCTTGATCTCGTTCACCAGGAATTGCCGCAAATACCGAGCGTTGTGTAAACGCGTAAGTTCGTCCGTGAGCGACAGCCGCTCAGCATCTGCGATGCGAACTGAATTGGACAATGAAAGCGCGATTGAAGAGGTTACCGATTCAAGCAGACGGCTATCACGAATTGAGAATGACCTGGAAGCTGGAGTACGTACCCCTTCGACGACGCCGATGATTCTTTGACCGGCAACCAGCGGTGCTGTGAGTATCCGGTTCTTCCCTTCCGAACGTCTAATCGCGGTAGCTGTCGCGGCTGCCTCGATCGCAGCTTTACTGGCGACTAGCTGAGTTGCGTCCGGATTCTCGGGCAGCTCCAACTGCCAATTCCGATCAAATGACACGAACTCGTCCGCGGCAAATTGCCGGCTGGCGAGTGAGCTTAGCCGCACCCCGGGCTCGGCATTGTTCTGAGAAATAAAAACGGTCCAACGTTCAGCTTTGATGAGACGGCCCAACCCGCCAATCGCAATCGCTACGGCTTCATTTTGACTCGCAGCTCCATGGAGTGCGGCGATCAAAGCGCAGGCGCCGCGAAGCTCCTGCTTGCTCATCGAATCGCCTATCGTCAAAACATTCTCATCGGGCGCGGCCTTGAATGGCTCGGGCTCAGCCGGTTGATGTTCTTCAACTTCACGCACCAGCGCCGGCAGTTGCGCAGCGCTTTCGGCCACGGCATTGAAGCCGGCCTCGAGGATCATCTCTCGCCAACGTGTGTGCCGATCCACGGCCGGCAGTGCGCAGGCAATTACCGGCAGCTCCGGCCAGGCAGCGTGTGCCTGCGCTACCAACTCGTGCAGAGACTTAAGTTCAGGCTTAGTCGGCAATTGAAATATCAGAGCCACCAACTTCGCGGGCTCGTCGCCGTGATCGAACGGCCACAGCCCGGCCGCCCTGACAACCAGGCCAGACTCTCGCAAGATAGTCGTAATTTCTGGCGCAATCTCAGCGGTTCTATCCGAGATTACTATGACACTTTTCTTCATCCGGCACTTTCGTCCTGCGACTAAGCTTGAGGATGTACGTGGCCGGGGCAGGCGCCGTTAAGTCTGAAATTCAAATTCGGATTTCAGACGGTCAACTAACTTGTGCGTGTGAGCGTAACGCGATAACTACTACTATTACCTTGTGAGTCTGAGGCTTGAACATTGACTTCGCGCACGGTGGCCGGCGCGGTTATTTGAATTTGAAAGCTGCCGTCGGACATCGCGGGTGCTTCGCGACCCGACACGCGAACGTTTGCTCCGGGCAATGTCTTTCCGCGGATGATATAAACGTCGCCGCCAAGATGGACCGCAGTCAGGTTGGCGACCGCCACGGTCGATCCGTTTCCGCCCGAGGCAATCACATAAAATTTTTCCGGCTCGCTCCAGTCACTTGTCTGGCCTGAGGCCGCGGTTGCTCTCACGCGCCAGAAGTATGCGCCCGGTCGAAGATCACTGGCATTGAATTCTGTCACCGACAACTGGTCGCGCTCGATCACCTTTCCTTCCTGTACAAAGAAAGGCGAAGTGGCAACCTCAACCCGATAGTAAGACGCGGCGCCGGACTGCGGCTTTTGCCAACGCAGCGCGACGGTCGCGGAGCCATTGCTCGCCGCTGAGATCTTTTCCAGCCCACGCGGCTGCGACGGCAGCGGCACATCCAATAATCTCTGCGGCTTCGAAATCGTGCCCGACTGATTTACGGAAACGTATTGGCCGCCTTCCAGGGTAACTTTCTCTCCCAGCCGATTGGCGCTCTGCACATTACCGCTGCTGACGCGAATCTCTTCAGTTCCTTCCGGAGTCACACCAAAACTCGCGTTGGTCTGTCCGGCGATTTGGTTCTGCGTTTTCGGCGTTTCGATGACGTTCTTGTTGTCTTCGCTCTGTTCGTTGGTACGGACCACCATCTGACCGCTGTCGACCACGACGTGAACACTCGAACGCTTACCGTTGTCAGCGCTTTCGTTGTCTCGAATAATGATGGTGCTGTTCGGTCGCACTACCACAGTCGATCCGTCGGCCATACCGATGCGCGCGCGACCATCTGCCTGCGTCTGCACCGTGTCGCCCGGATAAAGCTGAATGTCATTGTTCGCATAGATGATTTGCCGCGTGGCCGAACGAATCACTCGCACGTCGCCCTCGAAGGACATGAAACGCGCGCCCGCGGGAACGTCGGATTTGGCAGCGACTCGCTTGAACGGGTTGCCGAACTTCCAGACATACAGACTGGCGCCGCCGGCGACCATTGCCACGATCAGAATCAACACGCCAACATAGACGGCGCGTTTTTGTATGATCCACCATTCGAACTCGAAGTGGTTTGCTCCGGATGTCGCCATTGGTTAAGTTCGGGATTGTGAGTACGGGGCAGTTCGCGAGGCCAACTTCGCCAAACACAGATTAACACAGTGGCTAAGTCACTTCAAGACACTTATTTTCTTGAGGTTTTGGTCGATCAGGACTGGGGAACCCGCGCTGGAATTGTCTCGATATAAATCGGATTTGAGATTATCCAGGGCTGGCCGTGTACCGGCGGCGGCAGCGAGTCCAGATATGCTTCCACCCGGTAACGGCCGGACTGTTCGACCGTAAACTGCGCTTTCGAACCGATTTTCTGATCGATAGCGAGACCATCTCTATAGAGCACAAAGCGGCAAGTGAGGGGCGCCGTCACCGACAATTGAGTCCGGCCGCTTGCGTGCACCGTCCCTCCCATCATCGCGTGGGAGAATTCCGGATAGTCCAGGTCGAGCGCGGTAAACGTGAAGCCTGAGGGATCACCGAAGATGTCGAACGCTAAGTAGCAGTGTCCTTGTCTGATCGCTTCCAGCAGACTATCGCGCGTCAATTCGCTTGGTGGGATTAGCACATGAGTCCGCACGACGCGAAAGCTACGCTCGTAAGGATCCAGCTTCAGACCAATCAGTTGCTTCCCGCTCGCATCGTTTAGATTCAGCCCCACGTTCGAGTGAGCGTCGTTGCCGGCAATGGCGATCATGCCGCGTTGGTTCTCACGCATGGCAGCGTCCCAGCGACGCAGGTTCTCGTCCGGCCGCGAGAAGAAGTTGGCAAACATCAGGTCGGCATAACTTCGATAGGACCACAGCCCGTCAAGGAACATGACCGCTTGGTTAATCTGTCTGGCGTTGCTGAACAGATTGTAGATTTCTACGCCGGTGGGTCTGGTCGATTGCCAGTTCTGAGATTCTGATGGATAGGCGACAAACGACAGTCCGCCGTTTTCTGTCTGTTCGTTAATTATCTCCTGTGTGCTGCGACCGCTGTCCGCGGCTGCATTAGAGGCCCCGGGAATCAGGAGCAAACGATCGCCGTTGGCCGTTGCCACTTCGTTACCATTGACGAAGATCACGCCATTGTGCGCTCCGCTGAGTGTCATCGCAGCCGTATCGAAGTTCGCCTGCGGATGCTCGGTCATGATCACGAAATCGAGCTGGTTGGCTTTTGCGGCGGCGATCAATTCTGCGAAAGTCCCCGTGCTGTGTCCGCCAAGAAACGAGTGAACGTGAATGACGCCCTTGTAATCAACGTATTGGCTGTCTGGATTTGCCAGCGTTCTTTGTGTGGTCAGCAGCTGAATCGCCGCCCGAAGTCTACGAAGACGATAGCGCCGGTAAGCAAATGGAATTTGCGACCCGATGAGGAGCAGCAGGATCGCTAAAAGGATTTTGCGTTTCATCGTTCTCGGAGCGCCGGCATCCTGGAGCGCCGACATCCCTGTCGGCGGTTCGCGAGCACCCTTGCTCGCATCTCGCCACGAAAGCACCGCAGGATGCCGGCGCACCGCACGCAGGGATGCGTGCGTTCCTATTCGTCGAAATCGACTTTCGCCATCGTTTCAGCGATCGCCCGGCCGTACTCGACGACTTTAACGTGCTCGGGATGGACCGTGTAAGCCTCAAGCGCTGCCCGATCGGTGAAGCGCGCAAACAGTCCCGTGTCGTAAGAATTATGCGCGCGCAGAAAATCAGAACCCACCGCAAAATCCTTAATGCCGGGTACGACGTCGTGCAAAGCTTTCAACATCGCCCGGTGGTTCTCACGAGCATCATCTGCGACATCGGCACGATACTTCCAGGCTACGATATGAATCAGCATCGTTCTTCCTTAGTCTTCAAGAATTCACTTCAGATACTTATCAAACCAGTCGAGCGTCCGCTCAAGCGCGTCAACGCGATGCTTCGGCTCGCGGAAGCCATGACCTTCTCTCGGATAACGCACTAAGACTGTATCCACGCCGCGGCGCCGCAGCGCCATGTACATTTCCTCAGCCTGTGTGATGTGCACATCGTTGTCCTGCTCACCATGAATGAACATCGTCGGCGTCTGGGCTTGACGCACGTATCTCAGCGGCGACCATTGCCAGAGCAGGTCGTAATTGTCCCACGGAAAGCCGCCGAACTCCGCATGGACCAAGTCCTGATAGAGTGAAGTTGAATAAAAACTGATGAGGTTGCTGACGCTCGCCAACGAGACCGCGGCTTTAAACCGCGTCGTCTGCGTGATTATCCAATTAGTCATGAATCCGCCGTAGCTGCCGCCCGTCACGCCTAAGCGATTCTGATCGACCCAGGGAAATTTGCGCACAGCTTCATCCACCCCGGCCATTAGATCGCGATAATCGCCGCCGCCCCACTCGTTAATCGTGCCGTCAGAAAATCTCTGCCCATAGCCACTCGACCCGCGCGGATTTATGTAAAGCACCGCGTAACCTCGCGCCGCCAGCACTTGAAAGTTCGCATTGAAAGCATAGCCATACATTCCGTGCGGTCCGCCGTGAATGCTGAGAATGAGTGGAAACTTCCGATCTTCGCGCCAACCGGCGGGCTTAATCAGCCACGCTTGCGTCTCGGTGCCGTCAAAGGTTTTGAAGCGAAACTCCTGCGGCTCGATCAATGAGCCGCGTCGAATGCCTTCGTTGTGATTGGTCACACGCGTGAGCATGTTGCCGCGCCCGATCCAAACCTCACCCGGATGAGTCGGGTCACTGATGATCGCGGCCATTGAAAAAAATCGAAACGGGACTCGATTTGGTCCCGACTCAAATTCTCCAAAGCTGAATTGTTCAGCGATGCTAAAGCCGGTCACCTGTAATCGTTGATCGAGCGCCGTCATGGCCGATGAATCGAGCGATCCTTTGAGCTCGGCGGGCACCGGCTTGAATTCGCTGATGGCGCCGAAGACTGGCTGGATCTTCTCGCCATTCAAATCAGTTTGAAAGACGAGCGTCTGGCCATGGTCGTTTGCCAGAAAATCGATGGCGCGACTGTCCGATTGCCAACGCGGGTTGCGCGCGCGTCGATCCTGCGCCGCGGTCAATTCCCGACGCGTTTCGCCGTTGGCCGAGGCGATCCAAACGTGCGTGTCTTCCGCGACGCTATCGATCGTCGTCACCTCGCGCCTGGTGGCGGTGTACGCGATCCACTTGCCGTCGGGCGACCAGGTCGGTTCGTACTCACATCCGGCCGTAGCAGTGATCTGTCGCACCTGGCCTTGAAGGTTGACCGCGAAGATGTCTGAGTTATTGGTTGCATCCGGATCGGCTTCGTGATTCGAAAGAAACGCGACTTCATCTCCGCGGGGACTAAAGCTCAGGGCATGATCGTAGAACATGCCTGAAGTCAGTTGGCGCGGTTGCGGGGCATCGACGTCGGCGATCCACACGTGTGTGCGCAGGCGATCGGAAAATGAAGTGCGCGATTTGTATTGAATACGATCGATGACCCGCGGGTCGTCACCCTTGCCTGGTTCCTCTTCATTCGCCGAGATGTAGGCGATCATTCGCGAGTCCGGCGACCACGCGAACGGCTCACCAGCATAAGTAATGAAAAAGTTGGTATCGCGCACTTCGACAACGAGCCTTGGCAACGGCCGTGTTGGGCTGCTAAGCCAAATGCCTCGTTGACCTTCGTGCGTCGCCAGAAACGCGATGTTCTTACCGTCGGGCGACCATCGTGGAGTGCTCGCGTTCCAACCCGTCGGCAACAGCGGCCGTCCGGTGAATCGAAATCCTTCCCAATTGCGCCGCTGTTCGGGTTGACGATTGGTTGGTGGTCCGGTCAGAGGACGCTCGCCGACGCGCACCAGCCATAAGGTGCTGTTCGTTTCGTTCCCTTCCGCGGTCGCCACGGTATAGACGATCCATTCTCCAGTAGGCGAGATTTGCGGATCACTTACCGCGGCGACGCGCAGAATGTCCGATGGTGTCAGTGGTCGCGGTTGCGCGTGCCCGACCGCGAGCGGGAATAGAACAACGAAAGCGGCGGACAAAATTCGGAAACGCCTTTCCAGCACAGTGGGATCCGAAGCTTGGAATTCACGTGACTTGAAGTCGCGGC
>JADMIO010800043.1_pt1 | contig 18243 bp, 10 predicted proteins | sample 8958161 | NCBI WGS metagenome assembly JADMIO01 (sample SAMN16585339, study PRJNA669376) | soil metagenome | isolation source: Crop rotation soil | place: USA: Cullars Rotation, Alabama | collected 2011 | reverse complement strand
GTCCGGCTGGATCGGGCATCAACGGCGACGGTTTCAGCCGTCCATCAGACGTGACGTGGGATCGCGCCGGCAACATCTACATCGCCGACGGCTTCGGCACGAACAACCGGATCGCGAAGTTCAACAAGGACGGCGACTTCGTCAAGACGTGGGGCAGCACCGGCGCGGGACCGACGCAGTTCAACGGCGTGCGCGGCATCGTGAGCGATGCGGCCGGCAACCTCTACGTGGCCGATGCCGGTAACAAGCGCATCCAGGTCTTCGACGGCGAGGGCACGTTCAAGTCGACGATTTCCAACATTGGCTCGCCGCAGGCGCTGTGCATCTCGGGTGGCGCGACGCAGTATCTCTACAGCTCGAACTCGAACGATCCCGAGAGCATGAACGCCGGCGAAATCTACAAAGTGCGCTTGAACGGCCAGGTGGTCGGCAAGTTCGGCCGGGCCGGCAAACTGCCGAAGGAATTCGGCATGGTCAACTCGATCGATTGCCGCACCGAGAACGATCTGTGGGTCGGCGAAGTGTGGAACTGGCGCGCCCAGAAGATCACGCTCAAGCGTTAAGCAATTGTCTTGTTGTACCGGGAGGTAATCATGATGCGACGTTGTCCAGCGTTTCTCGCGGGACTGCTCGTCCTGCTGGCTTTTGCGCCCCCTGCGCTGGCGCAGGGTGGACGTTCTGAAATCAACGGCACGGTTGTCGACGCGGAAAAGGCGGTGCTGCCGGGTGTGACGGTCACGGCGATCAATCAGGACACCGGGCTCGAGCGGTCCACCGTCTCGGGCATCGAGGGCAAGTTCACGATCCCGACACTGGTGCCCGGCACCTACACGATCAAGGCGGAGTTGTCGGGATTTCAGGTCACCAATCTCACGGGCATCGTGGTCAACGTCGGCCAGGAGCTCACGGTCAACCTGACGCTGCAGGTGGCGGGGGTCGCCGAAACGATCACCGTCACCGGGCAATCGCCGCTCGTCGAAGCGACATCGAGCCGCATCGGCACCAACGTGACGAGTACGGAGATCGACGGCCTGCCGAGCGCGAACCGCAGTCAGTTCAGCCTGATGCAGACGATCCCCGGTCTCGTGCCGGTGCTGCAGGTTGGATCGTTCGAAGGCGGCCAGTTCAGCGCCAACGGACAAGCCACCACCAACAACCTGTTCCTCGTCGACGGCCAGAACGACAACGACTCACGCCGCGGCGGATCGCAGGGCACGCAGGCGCGCGTGTCGCTGGATTCGATGGCGGAGTACCAAGTGCAGACGCACACCTACGCCGCTGAATATGGCGGATCGACCGGCGTGGTCGTGAACAGCGTGACCAAGAGCGGCACCAACAAGCTGGCGGGCCGGGTGTTCGAGTACTACCAGAGCAACGAGCTGCAGGCGACCAACTACTTTCTCGAGCAGGCCGGAGAGAAGAATCCGGACTCGGGCAGCAATGTCTACGGCGGCAGCCTCGGCGGCCCGATCATCAAGAACAAGCTGTTCTTCTTCGGCAACTACGAGGGGACGCGCGCGAGCACGGCAGCCAACCTCAGCTTCCCGGCGGCGGCGGCGCCGCTCGCGGTGTCGTACTCGACGACCACGGCGTTCCACGGGCCGAACACGTTCGCGCGTTTCGACTACCACGCGAACTCCAATAACCAGATCAGCTTCCGCTGGACCCGAGAGGCGATCATCACCGAGCGCGATTCGATCGAGAACGACCTGGCGACGCTGAGCGCCGCGCGGCATGAAAACGACTCGGGCGACCAGGTGTTCAGCGGATCGTGGACGTCGATCCTCAACAACCGCACCACCAACGAGTTCAAGATCGGCCACGTGCGCGAGAACCTCCTGCAGGGGCCGAGCAACCTGTTCGACGCCGACTGGAACTTCATCGGCTTCGCCGGCGTCGATCCGTTCGATGTCGGCTCGCAGAACACGCATCCGGACTACATCGCCGGTCCGCGCAACACCTACGCGCAGGATCTGATCCGCGACGTCACGATCGACGACACGCTGTCATGGGTGAAGTCGGGGTGGGGCGGCGATCACATCTTCAAGGTCGGCGCCGCGTACAGCCGCAACGGCGCGCTGCCGCAGGGCACCGCGGTCAACTTCACGGGCCTCTTCACGTTCCCGACCGACGCGAACTTCAACGTGAACGATCCGACAACGTATCCCTATCGCTTCGGCATCAGCATGGGGCAGTACGACTTCACGCAGATCGATCATCGCGCCAGCGGCTACATCCAGGACAAGTGGCAGCTGAACAGCCGGCTGACGCTGAACGTCGGCGTGCGCTACGACTGGCAGGAGCTGAGCGAGAACACGCGCGACGCGATCGGTCCGCGCTTCGGCTTCGCCTACGACGCCACGGGTGACGGCAAGACGCTGATCCGCGGCGGCTTCGGCAAGGTTTATCAGTATCAGCAGCTGGCCGTACTGCAGACGCTGATGCAGCGCTCGGTGCTGGCGCCGACGCTGGCCTACGACACGACGCAGGTCGCCTCGCCGGCGATCACCGGCACGTTCCCGGTCGGTCCCAACGCCAACGCCACCGCGTGCCTGAACCCGATCCAGGGCTCCGCTGGCATCGCGATCATCAGCCCGGCCTGCCGGGCGTTCCTGTTGACGCAGCGCAACCTCGTCACCGCCGGCAACGTCGTCAACAACACCACCACCGGACCGCTCGTCGACGGCGATCGCCGGATGGCCTACACGTGGGCGTTCAGCGCCGGCCTCAAGCGCGAGATCACCTCGACGATGGCCGCGTCGGTTGACTACGTGGGCAACCGCGGCAAGGACAACACCGCGATCATCGACATCAACGAGGGTCCGGTGAATCCGGCGACCGGCCGCGTCACTCGCCTCGGCGTCGACGTGTTCGATCCCACCGGCGAGCTGGTGCCGCCAGAAGCGCGCAGCGCCACGTTCGTGCAGTTCAACCAGAACCAGACCAAGGAGCTTGGCTCGGCGCTGGACAGCAAGTTCGACTCGCTCGAGCTCGGCCTCGAGAAGCGCCAGTCGAACCACTGGTCCGGCCGCGTCAGCTACACGCTGTCGCACTGCTACGACGTGGCCTCGATCATCGTCGACAGCGATCCGCGGCTCGATTACGGCCGCTGCGATCGCGACAACATCCACGCCTTCGCGACCAGCGCCTACGTCGACATCGGCAAGGGCTTTGGCGGCGGCATCGTATTCCGCGCGTATTCGGGCTACCCGATCAACGAGACGGTGGGCACGGACGTCAACGGCGACGGCACCAACAACGATCGGCCGAAGCAGGGCGTGAACGACATCGCCGCGCTGCCGTCGGGACTCTCGAGCGCGATCCTCTCGGAGGTCGATTCCAGGGGCGTGGCGGTGCGTAACGGCATCGACGGCGAGAAGCAGGTGCTGCTCGACGGCCGCTTCCAGTACATCGCCCGCGTCGGCAAGTATCAGGCGGGATTGTTCCTCGAGATCTACAACCTTCTGAACACGGCCAACTTCGGCAACCCGACCGGTGCGAGGAACTCCGTGAACTTCATGAAGACGATCGTTGCCGGCAACGGCCGGACCGGTCAGATCGGCGTCCGCGTCACGTTCTAGATCATCCAGGCGTGGTCTCGGCGATAATCAGCGCCGTGACCACGCCTTACCTTCCCGATCTCACCCGCCGCGAGCTGCTCACTGGTGTCGGCGCCGGCGCCGCCGCCTTGCTGATCGATCCTTCGTCGTTGCGCGCGCAACCGGCGCCGAGACCGATCGTGTTCCGGAATACCACCGTCGTGAACGCGGATGCCCTGCAGAACGACGTCGCGCTCGCCGTCGCCGGCGACAAGATCGCGGCGATCGGCCCGACCGAGCAAATCCTCAAGACGTTTCCGAACGCCGATGTCTATGACGGCCGCGGCAAGGCGATCTTCCCAGGACTCGTGAATTGCCATGCGCATTTGACCGCGACACTCGAGCGCGGCTTCAACGAGGATTTCGGATTCCCGAACTCCGCGCAGCTCAAGGTGCGTCCTGCCAGCCTGCTGCAGGGAGAAGAGCAGGCGCTGATGGTGACGATCGGCGCGCTCGAGGCGATCAGGACCGGCACGACGACGTTTGTGGAGAACGCCGGCGGCATCGATCGCTATGCGTCGGCGCTGTCGAAGACCGGTCTGCGGTGGGTCTTCGCGGAATCGATTCGCGACAGCGAGAACGTTCCCGGTCCGCTATCGCCTGAAGGGCTCGCGAAGGGTGAGACACCGCGCTTCTCGCAGAAGCTGCGCGAAGAGGGGATGCAGCGCATTGCCAGTCTGTTCAGCGCCTGGCACGGCAAGAACAGCGGCCGCATCAGCGTGTTTCCCGCCGCGGCGCTGACCGAGACGTCATCACCCGAGCTGCTGAAGGCGGTGCGCGCGTTCGCGGAGAAGTACGATCTCGGCTACACGATTCATCTCAATCAGAGCATCGCCGAGTACCAGTTCATGGAGAAATTCCATGGCCTGCGGCCGGCGGCGTATCTCGACAAGCACGGCTTCCTCGGCCCGCGCCTGTTCGCCGCGCACGCGCGTTACGTCGATGCGGGCGAGATCGCGCTGCTCGGGAAAACGCAGACGATCATCTCGCACCAGGCCAACATGGCCGCGAACCGCGGCGTGATCCCGCCGATCCCCGCGCTGCGTGAAGCCGGCTGTCCGATCGCGCTCGGCACCGACAACAACACCAACGATGTTTTCGAAGTGATGCGCATCGCGCTGTTGACCGAACGCATCCGCCGGACCGACGCGTTTCCCGGTGTCAGGCCGCAGCCGGAAGACATCCTCGCCGACGCGACCGAAGGCGGCTCGCGTGCCGTCAACATGCAGAAGACGATCGGCTCCCTCGAAGTGGGGAAGAAGGCCGATCTGTTCGTGCTCGACACGATGAAGCCGTACCTGGTGCCCGCGGGACGGCTGGTCTCGGCCGTGATCCACGGCGGCCATCCGTCGGACATCGAATCGGTGATGGTCGACGGCGAGTTCATCATGCGCAACAACAAGGTGTTGACGATGGACGAGACCGCGATCATTCGCGAAGCCGATACAGTATCGAAACGCATCTGGAATAAGGTTGGGCCGGTCAACGTTCCGCGATTGCCCCGTCCGAGGTGACAGTGGAGCATCCGGCTTCAGCCGGATTGTTCATGTGAAGGAGAACCGATGACTCGATGGATTCTAAGTGGTGTCGCGATCACGCTCGGCGCGGCAGCGTTGTCTGCACAGCAGCCGCCGGCCCGTCCGATGAGTCCGGAAGGATCGGCACAGGTGCAAGTGCTCGGCACGTGGAGCAAGCCGGAGCGTCCCGCCTTCACGCTCGGCCGTGAGACGTACACCGGCGGCAGGTGGATCGAGATCAAATACGGCCGGCCGCTGCAGCGCGGACGCGACCTGTTCGGCTCGGGCCCGAACTACGGCAAGGCCGCGAACGATGTTGGGGCTCCGGGATTTCCGGCGCCGCCGGTGTGGCGCGCCGGCGCCAATAAATCGACGCGGCTGATGACCGAAGTCCCGTTAATGTTCGGCAAGACCACGGTGCCGCCGGGCGAGTACAGCCTGTTCATCGATCTCAAGCTGCCGGAGTGGACGCTGATCATTTCCAGCTGGCCGGCGCAGGACAAGTTCGATCCGAACAACAAGACCGCGCTGTGGGGCGCGTATGGCTACACGCCGGACAAGGACGTGGCGCGAGTGCCGATGAAGCTCGACAAGCTTCCCTACGAAGTCGATCAGCTGACCTGGGCGTTCGTCGACATGAAGCAGAGCGGCGGCAAGATCGCGCTGCTATGGGGCAACACCATGGCCAGCACGCCGTTCACCGCCGTGAAATGACGTAGAGGCGGGTCTTTAGATCCGCCTGCGCGTGCTTAACCCCGCCGGCCCCACGCCTGCACGACGCGTGGGTTGCCGCACAGCGTCGCCGGATTGGCGGCATCGGCGTAGAGCTCCTGCGCCAGTGCCGCCATCTCCTCCGCGGACGCCAGTCCGGCGGCGACCACCGCGTCGCTGATCGCCTCGACCGTAATCGGCGGCATCAACTTCACATCACCCGTCAGCCCCATCGGCTGCACCACCGAGACGCTGATGTCCGCAAAGCCATGCTGCATCAGCAATGACGGCAGCCGCGGACCGATGTCCGGATCCGCTCCCCTCAACCGCACGACCTTCTGGTAGAGATCAACGTACTTCCGGTGCGCCGCGGAGAACGGGTGCGCGAAGTAGCCGCTGAAGTCGATGTCTTCGACGGCGATCACGCCTCCGGCCTTCAGAACGTTGTGAAACTGGCGGACGGCGATCGTCGGATCGGGCAGGTGCGTGAGCAGGAAGCGCGAATACACCAGGTCGAACGGCCCCGCGATCTCATCCTCCCCGACCCGCGCGCAGCGAAATTCGATGTTCGAGTGCGCCGCCGCTTCCTCACGGCACAACGCCAGCTTGGTCTCGTCGAGATCGACGCCGACGACGTGCCCGCCCGGACCGGCGCGTCGCGCCAGCTCGCGCGTGACGTCGCCGCCGCCGCAGCCCGCATCGAGGCACCGCTTGCCCGTGAAATCGCCGAGACGATCGAGCAGGGTGTTGGTGGTCGGCGCCATGACGCCGGCGAGGATGCGCAGCCGTTCGCGCCCGGGGATGCCGCCGCGAATGACGTAGGTCGGAGACTCGCTCATCCCACGGCCTACACCACGGCTTCCGCGTTCGCAAACTGGCTGCGATAGAGATCGGCATAGCGGCCGTTCGCCGCCAGCAATTCGTCGTGGGTGCCCTTCTCGACGATGCGGCCGTGTTCCATCATCAGGATCAGATCCGCGTTGCGGATCGTCGACAGGCGATGCGCGATCACGAACGTCGTGCGATCGTGCATCAGCTGCGCCATTGCCTTCTGGATCAGGACTTCCGTTCGCGTGTCGACGCTGCTCGTCGCTTCGTCGAGGATCAGGATCGCCGGATCGGCGACGAACGCGCGCGCGATGGTCAGCAGCTGCTTCTGGCCCTGCGACAGGTTGGTCGCTTCCTCGTTGATCACCGTGTGGTAGTTCTCCGGCAGCGTGCGGATGAAGTGATCCGCGTGCGCCGCCTTGGCGGCACGGACGATCTCGTCCTCGGTGGCGTCGGCGCGGCCGTAGGCGATGTTGTCGCGGATCGTGCCGGAGAACAGCCACGTGTCCTGCAGCACCATGCCGAAGATCCGGCGCAGGCCGCCGCGCGTCATCTCGCGGATGTCGACGCCGTCCACGCGAATCGCGCCGGCGCTGATGTCGTAGAACCGCATCAGCAGGTTGACGAGCGTCGTCTTGCCGGCGCCGGTGTGGCCGACGATTGCCACCGTTTGCCCGGGCGTCACGTTGATCGACATGTCCTCGATCAGCGGCGTCTCGGGCTTGTAGCTGAACGACATGTGCTCGATCCGCACGTCGCCCCGCGCGTTGGTCAGCGTCTGTGCCGAGGCCGACTCGACCGGCTCCTCGGCCTCGTCGAGCAGCTCGAAGACGCGCTCCGCCGATGCGATCGTCAGCTGGATGGTATTGGCCATGCTGCTCAACTGCGTGATCGGCATCGAGAACTGCCGGCTGTACTGGATGAACGCCTGCACGTCGCCGAGCGCGATCGAGCGGATCGTCACCAGGTAGCCGCCGATCACCGCCACCGCGACGTAGCCGATGTTGCCCACGAACATCATGATCGGGAAGATCATGCCGGTGGCGAACTGCGCCCGCCACGCGCCGTCGTAGTAGCTCGCGTTCAGCTGCTTGAACTTGTCGATCGACTTCTCCTCGTGGCCGAATGCCGTCACGATGGTGTGCCCCGAGTACATCTCCGCGACGTGCCCGTTCATCTCGCCGAGCGCCTTCTGCTGGCGGATGAAGTAGCCCTGCGATCGCTTGGCGATGGTCGCGACGATCGTGACGCTCAGCGGCAGCGTGATCAGGACGACCAGCGTCATGATCCAGCTGATCGTCAGCATCATGATGATGATGCCGACGACGGAGAGCACCGAGCTGATCAGCTGCGTCAGGTTCTGCTGCAGCGTGCTGCTGATGTTGTCGAGATCGTTCACCGCGCGGCTGAGGATCTCCCCATGCGTGCGCGAGTCGAAAAACTTCAGCGGCAGCTTGCTGAACTTCGCCTCGACGTCGCGGCGCAGGGCATACACCGTGTTCTGCGCGATGCTCGACATCAGGTATTGCTGCAGGTAGAGGAACGCGGCGCTGATCACATAGAGCACCGCCAGCCAGGTCAGCATCGATCCGACGTACGCGAAGTCGATGCCGCCGCGTCCGGCGGCGCGCGACAGGTAGCCTTCGAAGACCTTGGTCGTCGCCTTGCCGAGCAGCTTCGGTCCGACCACGCTAAACAGCGTCGAGATGACACCCGCGCCGATCACGATCGTCAGGCCGGTCTTGTGCGGGCGCAGGTAGCCGCTCAGGCGGCGCAGCGTGCCCTTGAAGTCCTTCGCCTTCTGGACGGGCATGCCGAAGCCGCCCATCGGGCCGCGGCCGAAGATGCCGGCCTGCGGCGCCTGCGTTTTCAGTTTCATGCGTTCGTCGCTCATGCCACCTCCTCGAGCGACGCCTGCGATTCGGCGATTTCGCGGTAGACCTCACAAGTCTTGAGGAGATCCGCATGCGCCCCGATACCCACCACCTTGCCATCGTCGAGGACGATGATGCGATCGGCGGTCATGACCGTGCCGATGCGTTGCGACACGATGAAGACCGTGGCGTTGGACGTTTCGGTGCGTAGCGCGGCGCGCAGCCTGGCGTCGGTGGCGAAGTCGAGCGCCGAGAAGCTGTCGTCGAAAACGTAAATGCCGGCGTTGCGCACCAGCGCGCGGGCGATCGCGAGGCGCTGCTTCTGGCCTCCCGACAGGTTGGTGCCGCCCTGTGAGACGGGCGCGGCATACCCTTCCGGCTTCTGATCGATGAACTCCGCGGCCTGCGCCACCGCCGCCGCCTTCTTCACGTCATCGTCCGTGGCCGACTCGCGCCCGAAGCGGATGTTGCTGGCGATCGTGCCGCTGAACAGCACCGCCTTCTGCGGCACGTAGCCGATCTTCGCGCGCAGATCCTCCTGGCGCATCTCGCGCACGTCCACGCCGTCCACGAGCACGCGGCCGGCGTTCACGTCGTAGAAGCGGGGGATGAGGCCGGCGAGGGTCGACTTGCCGGAGCCGGTGCCGCCGATGATCGCGGTCACCTCGCCCGGTTTGGCGATGAACGACACGCCACACAGCGCGGGTTCTTCCGCGCCCGGATATTGAAACGTGACGTTCTCGAATTCAACTCTTCCGCCCGATGCGAAGACCGGCTTGCTCTCCGTAGCCTTGGCGAAGGAGGGATCGTTGACGTCCGGGATGACGTCGAGGACTTCGTTGATGCGGTCCGCCGATGCGGCCGCGCGCGGCAGCGTCACGAACATCGCGGTGACCATGAACACCGAGAACAGGATCTGCACGGCGTACTGCAGCGTCGACATCATCACGCCGACGTGCAGTTGTCCCGCATCGATGCGGACCGCGCCGAACCAGATGATCGCCACGGCGGTGAGGTTCATCATCATGAACATCGCCGGCATCAGCATCGAGACCAGGCGGTTCACGGCGATGGCGTTGTCGGTGAGGTCGCGGTTGGCGGCGTCGAAGCGGCGGCTTTCGTGCGCGTTGCGATCGAAGGCGCGGATCACGCGCACGCCGGTCAGGCCCTCGTCGAGCACCAGGTTGAGGCGATCGATCTTCACCTGCATCAGCTGAAACAGCGGGATCGCCTTGCGCATGATCAGGAAGAACACGATCGCCATGATCGGAATCACCGCGATCAGCACGCGCGCCAGCCGCGTGTCCTGCGACAGCGACAGCACCACGCCGCCGATCGCCATCATCGGCGCGGTGATGACCATGGTCATCATCATGATCAGGACCTGCTGGATCTGGGTGGTGTCGTTGGTGGTGCGCGTGATCAGCGACGCGGTGCTGAAGCGATCGAACTGATGCACCGAGAGATGCGCCACGCGATCGAAGATCCGATCGCGCACGTCGCGGGAAAAGCCCGACGCGGTCTTCGATGAGAAATAGCTGCTCGCGACGGCGCAGGCCGTGCCGATCAGCGCCATCAACAACATTAGTGCGCCGTAGACCATGATCTGACGGGTGTCGCCGGGAACGATGCCGTAGTCGACGATGTCGGCCATCAGGCGGGGGAGGTACAAGCTGGCCAGTGACTGCGCCAGCGCGAGCGCGAGGACGAGCGCAACGGGGCCCCGATACGGTTTGAGGAACGCCATCAATTTGAGCATGAAGACTCTGATTTTAACGCCGCAGTGAAGCGGCGTTGATCGCGAAAAACGGCTGGTGTGGAGACCCTGCCGGGCGGAAGGTGGATGTTTCAAACACCGCCCACAGGTTGACAGGCAACATATGCGACGTGTAGGCTCCCAACATATGACGCGCCGCGATCTCGAGCTGGACGACGAGATTCGCGGTCACCTCGACGAGGCGACCGACGAATACATCGCGCGCGGCATGTCGCCGGACGAGGCGCGCCTTGCCGCGTTGCGCGATTTTGGCGGCGTCACCCAGGCCGCCCAGGTCTACCGGGAGTCGCGGCGTTTCGCCTGGCTCGAGGACTTTGCGCAGGATTGGCGCTACGCCGCGCGCCGGCTGATCAAGGCCCCGGCGTTCAGTCTGATCGTGATCGCAACGCTGGCGCTGGGCATCGGCGCGAACACCGCGATCTTCTCGCTGCTCGACGCTGTCGTGTTGAAGCCGCTGCCGGTGCGGGAGCCCGGCGAGCTGATGATGCTCTACGAGCGCGGCTCCGGGGCGACGCCCGATGTCTCCGGCGGCACCGGCTCGCGCATGCGCTTCAGCTATCCACGATTCGAGCGCCTTGAACGCGCGCTGGGGGATCGCGGATCGATCGCGGCGGCGACGCGCAACGCGCGATGCAGTCTGCTGCTGCCCGGCGACTCCGAGCGTCGATTCGCCATGGCGCAATTGGTGAGCGGCCGGTATTTCGAGACGCTCGGGGTGATGCCGTCACTCGGCCGCGCGATTACTCCCGGCGACGTCCGGCTGGATCGCGACTCGGCGATTGCCGTGATCAGCGATCGCTTCTGGAAACGGTTCTTCAACGGGTCCGACGACGTGCTTGGCAAGACGGTGACGCTGAGCGGCGTGACGGTCACGATTGCCGGCGTCGCGCCGCCGGGGTTCGTCGGGATGTGGACCGATTCAGAGGCCGACCTCTGGGTGCCGATCACCTTGCAACTGCCGCTGCGATACGCCAACAACTCGAGCAGCTATGGTCAGACCTACGACGACCGGACCTGGCTCGAACAGGATCTGATCTCGTGGCTCAACCTGGTGGCGCGAGTGCCTGCGGCCGGCCGGTCGGAGGCCACTGCGGCGCTGCTCACGGCGAACCATGACGGTGTCGTGCAGCTGGCCGGATCGCTCACGGATCCGCAGGAACGGGAGGACATGCTCGGGCATGTGCTCATGGTTGAACCTCTGACGCGCGGATTCTCGCGCCTGCGCGGACTGTTCTCCCAGCCGTTGTTCGCGTTGGCCGCCCTGGTGATCCTCGTCCTGATCGTGACCTGCGCGAACATCGCCAACCTCATGTTGGCGCGGGCGGCCGGTCACGGCCGCGATATCGCGATTCGCATTTCGCTTGGCGCGTCGACGGGACGACTGCTCCGGCAGGGATTGACCGAAAGCCTGGCGCTGGCGATCGTCGGCGGCACGGCCGGCTTGCTGCTCGGCGAGTGGGGCAGCAAGTACCTGGCGCAGCAGGCGATCGGCTCGTCCAGCCAGCTGCCGCAGATCTTCCATCCGGATCGGCGCGTGATTGCGTTTGCGGCGCTCATCTCGATGGCGACGGCGATCGCCTTCGGCCTGATCCCGTCTCTGCGGGCGGTTCGCGCCGGCCGCGCGGCCGGCATCGGCACCAATCAGCGGCAGCACGTCGGCGACGCCTCGATGAAGGCGATGCGATCGCTCGTGGTCGGTCAGCTGGCGCTGGCGGTGGTCGTGGTGTTCGCGGCGGCGCTCTTCGGCCAGGCGTTGCTCAACTTCGTGCGCACCGATCCGGGCTTCACCGCGGCGCAGCTCGTGACGGTGTCCTACGATCCGATCGACAGCGGCTACAAGTCCGAGGACTATCGTTCGCTCGCGCAGCGGCTCGTCGCGGCCGTCGGCGATCTGCCCGGTGTCGTTTCCGCGGCGGCCTCGAGATGCGGACTGGTCGCCGGATGTTCCACGTCGGGCGGCTTGACGCTGGACGGGGGCACGACGGCGTCGTTCTTCAAGAACTGGGTGTCGCCTGATTACTTCAAGACCACCGGCATCTCGCTGGCCGGCGGGCGCGCCTTCACCGGGCACGACACGAATACCGCGCCGCGCGTGGCGATCATTAACGAGACCGCGGCCCGCACGCATTTCTCCGGGAAGAATCCGATCGGCCAGAAGATCGGCAACGTCAAGGCCGGTGACACTGAAATCGTCGGCATCGCGCGCGATGCGCGCACGCAGACGCTGCACGACCTGCCGGTGCCGATGGTCTACTTTCCCGCGGATCAGTTGCCGCTGAGCCGCAACACGGTTTTCACCAACCTCGATGTGCGTGTTGCCACCGATGCGGCGGCGATGGTGCCGGTGATTCGCGAGGCCCTTCGCCGGAGTGAGCCGAACCTGCTGATCAGCGATGTGGCGCCGATGTCGCGCAGACTCGAGCGCGATCTGAGCCGCGAGCGTCTCGTCGCGGTCCTAGCGTTTGCGTTCGGCGCGCTGACGCTGCTGCTGGCGTCACTCGGCTTATACGGCGTGCTCTCGTACGGCGTGGCCCAGCGCACCCAGGAGATCGGCGTGCGGATGGCGCTCGGAGCAACACGCATCGAAGTGCTGCGGATGGTCTTGAGCCAGAGCGCGGCGCTGACCGTCGCCGGGATCGCGTTCGGCCTGATCGTCGCGGCCATCGGAGGGCGCTATGTCTCCGCGATGCTGTACGGCGTGGAGCCGTTCGGAACCGCCACGTTATTGATCGTCCTCACGACCTTCGCCACCGTGACGACGCTGGCGGCCTACGTGCCCGCCCGCCGGGCGACGAAAGTTGATCCGCTCGTGGCGCTGCGCGCGGAGTAGCACGCCCTCAGCCGCACGGCTGGTATGCTCATACCTGAGAGCGTGAACGAACGTGCGACGTCTCTTCCTTGTCGCTTTGCTCGCCACCTGTCTGGGTATCATCGCGTCCGCGGCCGGCCAGTCGCTTGCCGACGTGGCGCGCACTGCTGAGGCCGCGCGCAACACCTCTGCTTCACGGCCGCGCACGAAGGTCTACACCAACAAGGACCTCTCGCTTGTCGATCACTTGCCGCGGCCACCGGCGGCCTCCAACACAAGCCCGGATACCGTGAAGCCGACGCCGCCGTCATCCGGCGGCGAGCCTCTTCCTGACGTCAAGAGCGAAGCCTACTGGCGCGAGCGGATGCGGCCGCTGCGCGAACGGCTCGAGAACGCCCGCGCGCTGGCCGACGATACGAAGCGGCGAGCGGAGATATTGATGCGTTCGGCGGATCGATGCTTCGCGATCGGCGTCGTCTGCGCGGACTATACCGAGTCGTTACGTCTGACGGACGAGCACAAGGTGCTCGTCGCCGATGTCGAGCACGCCGAACGAGATGTCGCCGCCCTCGAAGAAGAAGCGCGCCGGGCGGGTGTGCCGCCCGGATGGCTGCGAGAGTGAGAGGCGTGCCTCAGAATCCGAAGTTGAGGCCCATCTCCACGCGGCGTGTATTGGTGACCGCGGTCGCCTGGCGGAAGAACGGCGACGTCATGACGCCGCTGTAGCCCACGTAGTTGGCGTGGTTGGTGAGGTTGTTCGCGAACACGAACACGCCAATCCTGAAGCGCCCTGGCGATTCGAAGGTGCGCACCTCGGGTGAGGCGCCTGGACCGCCGACGAACACGCCGATCGGGGGAGGACCGCCGGCGGGCGGCCCGAACGTCCAGCCATAGTTCACGTTCACGTTCATGTTGAACGCGCCGTCGCCGCGCTCCGTATTGCGCCCGATGCCGGCCGGGCGATCGTTGAAGATCAGATCGCGATTGTCGTCGAGGCCGGTGCGCAGGGTGTACGGCGAGGCGCTCGTCGTGTTGAACGAGAGACTCAGCTGGAGGTTCTTCACGATCTGGTTGTTGAGCGTCGCATTCAGGCGATGCCGCACGTCATTATTGGCGGGACCCCAGTCGAGATCGAGATCGCCGAACGCGGGCACGGCGAAGGCGCCGTCGCTGTTGTTGCGGAGCCTGGCGATCGTGTAGTTGAGGAACACGGTCACGCGCTTCATGTTGAAGCGCGGCGCGCTCTTGCCGAGCGGAAACAACGCGCCCTGGTTGACCGTCAGGTTGGCCTGGACCTGATGCTGCCGGCTGCTGCCGTCGGACACCACTTCGATCACGTTCGCATAGCGCGGATCGGGCCGCAAGCCGTCGACCGGCGCGTTCATGTTCTCGCCGCGCATGAGCGCGCCGCCGCGGATGTAGGCGTAGGTGGCGCTTGCCTGCACCTGCTTGTAACGGCGATCGATGCCGAGGCTGACACGCGTCGATCGAGGCAGCACCAGGTCATCGGCGAGCTGGTAGCGGCCCACCGGCGCGGCGATCAACGACGAGATGTCGGAGACCACGGGATACGGCGGGTTGGCGAGATCGATCTCCTTCTGCCGCTCGCCATCGACCCGCAGCGTCTGCTCGTAGGTGCCGTTCGGCAGCCAGTCGGTGAAGATGCCCCAGCTCGCCCTCAGCGTCGTTGTCCCCGAGGTGCCCGGCGCCCAGGTGATGCCGACGCGCGGCATCACGTTGTCGAGATCGTCGACATGATTCTGCGCTTCGTAACGCAGGCCGCCGCTCAACGTCAGGTTGCGGCGGATGCGGAAGTCGTCCTGGGCGTACAGCGCGCCCTGGAAATACGAGTAGTCGATGTTCGGATCGCCGATCCGGCGCGAGTAGCTGCGCGGCCGGCCCGCGTCGTAGGCGGCAAGGCTCTCGAACGTGTAGGTGCCGAGATAGTTGCTCTGATCGTCCGAGTGCCAGTCCGCGGCATCGATCTGCGTGCCGACGCGCCACGTGTGGTTGCCGCGCACGTAGTCGAAATCGGATCCGAACGTCACCGTCTTCGAGCGCTGACCGCCGGCGGCCTGCCCGCCGCCCACCGTGAACGCATCGAGTACGCGCACCGTCGGCACCTCGAGCGCCGCCACGCTCTCGCTCGAGGTCCAGGAATACCTGAAGCGGGTGCGCAGAAAGGCGCGGCGTCCGAGCGGACCAAGCTGCTGCGCGAAGAACTGGCCGCTCTTGTTTTCGCGCGTCACGGCGCGGTCCTCGCGATCCCATCCGCCGATGCCCTGGTTCCGGTTGTCGAACGAGTTGTAGCCAAGCCCGAAGCGCAGCGTCTGATCGATCGTCAGCGCGTAGTCCACGTTGGCGTTGCCGTTGAAGCCGCTGGCGTGGCTCTGGATGGCCATCGCCTCGGAGCGGTGCTCGCCGTCGGGCGTGACGATGTTGATGTTCGGGGTCTGGCTGCCGTGCGTGTCGTTGATGAAGAAGTTGAACGAGCTCTTGTTCTTGATCAGCGTGCCGCCGCCGCCGATGCCGACATTGCGATTGTCTTCCGGACCGCGCTCGGGCACGAACGGGCTGCGGCCGCTCAACGAGTCGCCGAGGAGGCGATAGTTGAGGAACATGCGCATCGGTCCCTGGCCTGGCTGCGTGATGATCTCGACGTTGATGCCACCGGCGGCGTGGAACTCCGGCGCGAACTGATCGCGCGAGATGCGAATCGAGCGGATCTGCGACTTGTTCGGCAGCGCCGCGCCTTCGAAGCTGTCGACCTGGATCACCGCGCCGGGACCGGCCATGTCCATCAATTGCTGGCGCAGCACCTCGGGGTCGTCCGATAAATTCGCGAGCTGCTCGCGCGTCAGCGTCGTGCCGAACGACGGGCCGTTGCGATCGGAGGCCGCCATCTGCTTGTCCTGGCCGACGACCACGGTTTCCTTGTGGCCCTCGATTGGCAGCATCAGCACTTGCTTGTTGTTGCCGCCCCTGACGCGCACGTCGGGAAGCATGCGCGTTTCGAATCCGGCAAATTCTCCCTTCACCGAGTAGCGTCCCGGCGCGAGCTTCTGGATCGTGGCGATGCCTTGCTCGGTCGCCTTCACCGGCTCGATCGACGCCGCCTTCGTCGCCGGCTCAATCCCGGTGACCGTGACCGTCGCGCCAGGCAACACCGCGCCGGTTGAATCGACGATCGTGACGACGAGCGTGGCGGCTTGCGCTGGTGTTTGCCCGTACGTGGGAGCTGCGGCAGCGCCGAGGCAGATCAGGAGTACAAGCGAGACTATCGACGAACGCATCATCAACCTCACTTCGCGGTCGTGTCGAAACGTCGCGGATCGACCTTGGCGTTGATCCGGTATCGATCGAATGTGGTTTCTTCGGTCGTCTCCGATCCGGCGGCACGCCGGATGCGGAAGGGCAGCTTCAAGCCGTCGACATCGCGATAGTCAGCGAAGTAGAGGCGCTGCTCGGGAGCCGGCTTGGCGCCGGGAGGAGGACCACCGCCTGGCGCGGCGCCTGTGGGAGGACCTGCCGGAGCACCACCCGCGGTTGGCGGCGGAGCGCCCGTGCCTGGAGGTGGACCACCCGCGCCAGGCGGCGGCCCGCCGGGTCGTGCCATGCCGGGACCACCGGGGCCCATCGGTCCCGCCGGCGGCTGCCACGTCAGCATGATCGGCATCCCGTTGTCGGCGATGAACAATCGCGCTGCGAAATTCGCCGGTCCCTTCACGTCGATCACGTCCGCCTTGCCCTGCGGTGCTTCAGCCTGACCGACGTAGGTATAGGTGACGGGAAATGCCTGCGTGGTTCCCGCGAACATGCCGAGCAGCAGCCGCGCGAAGTCCTGCTTGGCTTGCATCATCCGCGCGCGCAGCTGCGCTTCCATCGCGCCGGGAGGCGGCGCCGGCATGCCGGGACGCGGCGGGGGAGGGACCGGCCGCGGGATCAGCACTAATGCGTCACCTACGAATCCAGCCGTTGTCGGGCCGGCGTCCTGCGCCGGAAATTCATCGCGGCGCGAATACCTGTCGGGCAACTCCGCCTGGATCTCGAACTCGATCGGCACCAGGTTCTCGCCGCGGACCTGCCGCGTGCGGCCGTTGGCGATGAAGGTCTTGACGCCGGCGATCTTCGCTTCGCCGCCGAGAGCGGCGCGCGCCGCGGCGATCACGCTGTCGGCGGTGCGGGTCTGCGCACTGCCCGGGGCACCGGCGCAGAGGCAGATCAAGGCAGTCATGACAGTGCCAATTACTGGGACGAATCGGCGCATTGACGCTGGCTCCTTCGAAACGACCGTCCTTCGGCAGGCTCAGGACGCCCTGAGCGCCGTCGAAGGGCGGATACTTAGACCCCGGAAACGCGAAAACGGTTGTCTCAGGCTTCGTTGTACATACGAAGGGGCTGGCCGGCGTGGTTCCGGTCAGCCCCTTTGTATTACAAAGTTTGACGTATTCGTAACGCGTTACCCGTCGTTGCGCGTCGACTTCGTGGTGGCGCTGATCTGCAGATCGAATCCATTCGGCGTGGTCGTGTGGTAGCTCTTGTACGGCGCCGTATGGATGTCGCCCCTGCCGCCGGTGTCCTCACGGGCGTTCAACCCGCGCTTGGTCAACTCGGCCTTCACCGCATCCGGTTCGAACTTGTCGATGCCGAACGAGATGTGGCCCATCGAGGCGCGGCGCACGGTCGGAGCAGGCTGATTGCCGCGATTGCCGCGGCGCACGATGATGCCGCCGATGTCGCCGATGTCCATGGTGTTCTGGCTGCCCTCATCCTCGCCGAGCTTCCAGCCGAGGAGCGCGTTGTAGAACGCCGCGGTCTCCTTGTAGTTGGTGACTTCGTACGAAATGTGATCGAGCCACACCGTTTTCCACGTGGTCGATTCAAACGGCGCCGGCGCCGAGGTCTTGCCGCTGGCGGCGCCCTTGCGGCGATTGCTCTTCGCGCCGTTGGTGATCCAGAGATCGAAGCCGTCCGGATCCTTGACGTGGAAGCTCTGGAAGTCGCCGTGATTGTCGGCGACCGGTGAGAGTCCGCGCGCCTTCAACTCGGCTTCAACCTTCTTCGCGTCCCACTTGTCGATGCCCCACGCCATGCCGTCGAACGCGGCGTTGCGCGGCGCGCGCGGCGG
>JADMIO011814833.1_pt1 | contig 18244 bp, 13 predicted proteins | sample 8958161 | NCBI WGS metagenome assembly JADMIO01 (sample SAMN16585339, study PRJNA669376) | soil metagenome | isolation source: Crop rotation soil | place: USA: Cullars Rotation, Alabama | collected 2011 | reverse complement strand
CCGCGACTTCAAGTCACGTGAATTCCAAGCTTCGGATCCCACTGTGCTGGAAAGCGCCATTCGCGGCATGGAACGGGGCGATCTGCGTCGCGCGGTCCCCGACCTGTCGCGCGTCATCGCCCGCGCCCTGGCGGCTTCCGACGACGAGTGTCCCGAATCGATCCGCACCGAAACGAGCCCTCAACTGACGATGCTCGGGCAGTTTCTCTCTTCCGCTCTGAGCAGCATCTGCCGCGGCGCCGAGGTGGCGACCAGCCTGGTGGGCACGGCCAGCGACGTCCGCGACCTAGTGGCGTATCGGCTGGGTGAGAACGGCGACGGGACAGGCGAACTGCCGGTCCTGGCCCAAGGCTGGCGGGCCGAAGTGGTCGGCCAATTGCTCGACGACCTGCTGACCGGCAAGGTATCGATCCGGATCGAGAACCCGCTCTCCGAGCAGCCGCTGGTGTTCGAGCCGCGCCAGTAGCTCGGGGGTCAGAAAAGAGCGGAAGTTAGCTTTCGGCCGATCCTTAGCTACTGCGGGCCGGCTTTTTGCGGCGCGAACTTAATCTTCTCGATCAGCTTGATCGGATTTCCCGCGGCATCCAGCCGGCCGGAAATGGCCGTGATGGCGTTCATCACGTGCTTGTAGTGCAGACTGTAGTCGCAATCGAGTTCCACCTCGATCTTCTCGGCCCGCGTGCCCGGCCCGGTATCGGGGCCGACGATCCGCATGATCTCAGTCCGCAGGGCGGGGAAGCTCGGAATAGGCGTGCTGCCCATGGAAATGCTCGCCAGCGTGCCACCCAGCCCGGCGGTCAGCTTGATCTTGATCTCCTCGGGCGGCTCTTCGTTGTTTTGCGAGGGCATGCCCATCGCCGGCATCTTGACGTTGAAGTCCCCTTCGGGCGAGGCGATCTTGAACGACATGACGAAGAATGTCAGCAGTTGGAACACGATGTCGATCATCGGCGTCATGTTCTGCTCGACCTTGTCAACGCCGGCGGGCCGCTTGATTTTCATGACCGAATATCCTGCTGAAGTCTACTGTTTGCCGAAACTCTGGGCTTCTTCCTGCTTGGCCCGCAGGGCGAACTTCTCGAACTTTTCGTCCTGGCAGACTTTAATCAACTCCTGCACCTTGCCGGTTTGCGTGTCGCCATCGGCGCGGATAATGACGTTGGCCATGGACGGACTCTTGCCGTTGCGCACCAGGATCTGCCGCTCGGTGACCAGCGGTTTGTGCATATTGGGAATGGCGATGTAGTCGCCGTTGTACAACACGGTCCCTTGCTTGGTCAGTTGCAAGCTGATAGGCAAGTCGACCGGCCCGTCGGGCGGCTTGGCCAACTCGCTCGAGGGGAGCTTGATCTCCTCGACCTGATTGTCGTCCGCGAAGTTGATCAGGATCATGAAGAACGCGATCAACTGGAACGTCATATCGATCATCGGGGTCATGTCGGCTTCCGCCGAAATGTCCATCTGCTTTTTTTTAGGCATCGCTATCGTTCCACGGGTGGAGTCTGCTTGGCTCTCAGGCCGCCGATGTTACTTCTTGGCGCCGCCGACGGTGGCAAAGCGGCCCATCAACCCTTCGCTGATGACGCCGGCGTCGAAGATCAGCTTGTTCAAGCGATTACGGTAGTAACCAAAAAACGCGATGGCGGGAATGGCCAGCCACAGACCGACCAACGTCGTGATCAACGCCTGCGAAATACCCTTGGCCAAGTCGGCCGGCTTGGGCTGCGTCGGGCTGTTGGCGATGACCTGGAAGGACGCGACCATTCCGTCGACCGTTCCCAGCAGGCCGAACATCGGCGCCAAAGTGCCGATCAACGCGACGTAGCTCAGCCGCTGCTCGAGCTTCATGTGCTCGTCTTCGCCGACCTCTTCCATCGCCTCGGCGGCCGGCTGATAACCGGTCGACAGCTTGGCCAAACCGGCTGACAGCACGTGGCCGAGGAACGACTCGTCGGTCTTGGCCAGCTCGTAAGCCGCCTGGTAGTTCTTCTCGTTCAGATGCGCCTCGAAACCTTCGACCAGCGACACCGGCACGATCGAATCGCGACGCAGCGCCAGGAAATTCATCACCATCAAGGCGACGAAGAGGAACGACAGGCCGAGGAAGATGACCACATACTTGAGACCCAAAGCTTCATAGTAGAAAGCCAAAACGCTCTGTTGGTTGCCCGCCGGTGGGGCTTCCGGCTTGGCGCCGCTGGTGGCAGGCGCGGCGGCGGGGGCCGGCGCCGTCGTCGCCGCCGGCTCGGTCGGCAGGTCGTCCTGCGCGAGGGCCGACGAACCGCCACCCACCGTGACGAGCGTGAAAGCAACCAGTGCCACGACCGCAAAACCTAGCGCGCTAAGGCCCGCGCCGAGCCGTTCAAACCAATGCCGAGAACACATGGTGGCCTCCACGAACATAAAAAGGGGTCTCAATTCAGATTTGTTGGGCAAACTGCCAGTCTAATTCCGCAATCCAACATCGTAAAGCAATTAACGTCCGTTTCTTACTGACCGTCCCGCAGGACCCAAGCTCACTGTCCCGCCGGGCCGATCTTGTAGCGATCCTGGAGCGTCTGCGTGCAGACGACGGCGCGCTCCGGCTTGCCCATGTCGTTCCAGAGCTTAGCCAGGTGTTTCAGCGCCTCGACATGCTCGCGGGGGTGCATGGAGTAAAGAACGTCAACGTGCATGAAGGCCAGCAGCGCCTGCCGCTCATTGCCGGGCTTCTTCAAGTAACAGTTGCCGAGCGTCACGTACGCCTGGGCCTGCAAGGCGGCGTCTTCGGGATTGCTGTTGGTGATCACCGTCTGGACCAGCTTAATGGCCTCGTCGAAAGCGCCGCCGGCCGCCATGCAAACCGCCTTGCCCAGCGTAGCCGCCAATTGCTGCTGCGCGACCGAGGCGCTGTTGCCGGCCTGGCCCGCCATGCCCAGCGCTGCTTCAAACAACTTCTGCGCCTCGGGATACTTGGCTTGCGCGACCAGGGCGCGGCCCATGGCCACGTTGGCGCGCATCTTGAAGTCCGGAAACGGCGATTGCTCGAGCACTTGGTAGAAGGCCGGGGCCGCGTCGTAGCTGCCCGACGCGACCGACAAGTCGCCCAACAGTTCGTTGGCGATCAGGCGGTGGTAGCTGGTCGGGTTGTCCTTCAGGTAATTGAACATCAGGGTGCCCGCGGCCTTCTGGTCGGCGTCATTGCGGGACGTCAGGGCCTGCTTCGCCTTGCAGAATGCCTTGTAGTAAGCCACTTCGCTCTTGACTTCCGACTTCGCGCTGGCGACGTCGAGCTTGTCCAAGCCGGCCAGAGCGGAATCGAAAGCGCCATTGGCGGCCTGAGTGCGGATCGTCCGCAATTGCGTCGGCTCGCCGTCGAAGAAGATCACGTCGACTTCCGAGAGGGGAATGGTTTCGGTCGTCCCGGCTTGTTTCTCAACTTGCACTTCCGTGGCCGTAATTCCCTTGAGCGTGCCGCTGACCGTCTTGGTGTCGGTCTTCCGCACCACGTCCAATGCCCAGGCTTGCGAGGACGACGCCGCCAGCAAGAGGACGGCCGCCAGTGCAACACACGTTTTCATCGATCAACTCCTGAAGGAAGATTGCCTGTTATCTGGCAAAATGCGGTTTTATCTAGTTCGTCACTGACGTGGAGATTTATTTCGACGACGTTTTCGTCGGCGTTTTTTTCGGGGCCACCAACTTGTCGAACGCCTTGAAGCCGTCCGGTTTCTGATTGCTCAGCTTCTGCACGGTCCTCAGCAATGCGTCGTACTTCGCGGTCCAAGGGGTCGAGCCGTCCGCCAATGCCGGTTTCAGACGCCAGGTGAGGAAGATGTCGTCCTCCGCCCGCTTGAGCAGTTCGGCCTTCTCGGAGGCGTTGGCTGGAACCTGGGAATGCAGCACCCGGCAATTGATCATGTTGTACCGGGCATCGAAGTAGGCATCCTGGAACTGCGGATTGGTTTGCACCATGGACGCCAGCTTCGACCAGCCCCAAACCAGGTTGGGCTGCCCGGGCAGGGTCTTCTGTGGTCGGGAGCCGATGATGGCCGATTTATAGTAAAGGTGATTGTCGACCGCGGCGCGGTCCATCAGCACCTGCGCGGCCTCGGCCTGGGCGTCGAGCAACTGCGGTTTCACCTGCAGTACTCCCTGCACCTTCTTCTCCGTGTTGCCCGCCAGCAGATCCATCGCCTCGCCGAATTTTTTCATGCGGCGAAGACAACGGGCCGTCCGCAGCTTAATGGCGACCAGCGCGTCGGCGTTGGGGGCAAAGCTTGCGTCCTTGGCCGCCGTCGCCATGATACGATTATCCGTGTCGAGCGTTTTTTGATAGTAGGCCATCGCCTCGGGGGGAGTCGTCTGCGCGCCACTGTCGTAGCCGGCACCCAGGCTGTAGAACGTCTCGGACACCCAGTTCAGCGAGCCAAACGTGTTCCCCTGCTCGCGTCCGGAAATTCGCTCCAGGAACAGTTCAAAGCCCTTGGCGACCTTCGCCAACTCGTCGGTCTTGTTGTCGCGGCGAAGAGCGGTCATCTGCTCTTCAAGCGCTCGTCCCATCGAAATGAAGATCTTCGTCAGGTCGGCCTGGGCGGCAGTGCCCGACTGCGTCTTGACCAAGGTCTCCAGGTCGTTCATCATCTTTTCAGCCTTTGGCAGTTGCGAAGCTCCGACATAGGCCCGCAGCGCCGCCTTATGCACCTCGATCGGGATATCGTGCTGGAGCACGATCGGGTTCTTGGCCGTATATAGAGTCAACGGACCGATCTTGGGATCTTCCAACAGCGCGACAGCTTTTTCGGGTTTGCCCGAGCCGAGATAAATCTGGGCCGCGGACAAAGCGGCGGCCGTCAAGTCCAACGTCACGGCGCCGCCGGCCTCCACGTTGGCCCGCATGCGGTTCATCCCGCTCTCAAGCATCTCCGCGGCCTGTGCGACCAGTTTGTCGAGCTCCGCTTGCGGCAGGCGCTCGGAGCTGCCCTCCTCTTTCTGCTGAGCCAGCAGATACTCTCGCCAGCACGACTGCCCAAGCTTCAACTCCTGATCGGCCCGCATCGGAGAAGATTCCGGAATCTTAGCCAGACACTCGAACGCTTCTTTGATCCGGTGCTCGCCGACGTTGATCGCCAGCAAGATGGCCCAGGCGTCGTTGGTTTCGGCTTCGTCCTTCCAGCGCCGGGTCATGTACTCGGCGACCTCGACCATCTTCTGAAAGTCGAATTCCTTGGTCGCCGCCAAGGCTGGATCGCGATAGCTCTCGTAAAAGCAGGCCAAGGCGATCTTGGCGCCTTGGCGGGCGCCGCCGCTGGAAGGATAGCGCGTCGCCAAAAACTCGCCCAGCACGGCCGCTTCGTAGAACTTCTTCACCTGGTAGTTGAGGAAGCAGAGGTAGTAGCGAACGTTGTTGATCTCGTCGACCGGCACCGTTTCATCCCGCAGCTTGAGCGCGAGATCGAAATAGGTCATGGCTTTTTGCCGCAGGTCGGCCGCTTCCTGCTGGTACTGCGGAACCGACTTGACCGCTTCGGGCCCCAACTCCGGGGCCACCCGGATTTGCTGCTGCTTGGCGGACATTTCGTCCATCGCCACGCGGCCACGCTCCAGCGCCTCCATGAAGTTTGTCGGCTCTTTGTTCGCCACGTCCGCCCCGCCGGTGCGCGGAATCAGCGCCTTGGCCGCGTCCTTGTAGACGCCCGGCAGCTTGGCCACCTGGTTGGCGTGTTCGCGAGCGGCCGCCAGCAACGTCTTCTTCTTGTTGGCGGTGGCGGCGTCCTTGGGATCGAGCGACTCAGCCTGCATCACTTCGGACAGCGCCGTGTAATAGCGAATGGCCAGCCAGTCGGGCTGACGGTCCTCGGTGCCACGGGCCTTGTTCAGCCACTCTTCTCCCTTTAAGCCGGCGAGTTCATAGCGCTTCTCCGAATCCTTCAGCCAGCATTCCAGCGAGAGGTACAGAGCGCTGGCCTTGAGCTTACGGAACTCTTCGTCGTCGGGTTGGCCGAGAATGTCGGCATACAGACCTAGCGCCCGGCGGGCGTCGCCCATCTCCTGGTAGCATTGCCCCTGCTTGATGCGCGCCAGCAAGCCGGCCAGCCGGTTGCGGAACCGTTCGTAAACCTTTTGGTACTTGTCGGCGGCCACTTGCAGCGCCTTCTTGGCCTCCGGAGAATTCGCCGCAAACGTCTTCGCTCGCTCGGCCAAGACCGCGCCCGCGTAAAGCATCGCTTGAATGACGTCGCGCCGCGCCTGATCGCGCGCGGCGATCTGCTTCGTTTCGGTGTCCGGGATGAACTTGGGGAATTTTTCGAGGTCCGATTCGAACTTCGTTTCGGCCTCGGTGAACACCTTCTCCGCGGAGTCAAACAAGTCGCGCGCTTGCTTGAGCAGGGCGTCTTTTTGCTTCGAATTGGACGGGCGCCCCGCCGCGTCCAAAGCCATCCGCCCGCGCTCGACGATCACGTTGCCGCGCTGCATTGACGCCGCGCCGACCATCGGATGCGCCGAGTTCGACTTGATGAAGAGGTCCAGCTTTTCACTGGCCGCCTCCAGTTGCTTTGTCTTTTGATTAACGTCCTGTTCGTCGCGTGCCTGGTCGACGAGCGTCCGTCCCTCCTCGTAGGGAATGATCGAACGAGTGTCGGCCGAGACCAGATTGCTAGTGCGCATCTCGTCCAGATACATCATCGCGACATCGTAAAGACCGCGATCCCGCAGACCGTCGAGAAAAGCCTCGAACGGTTCGGCGGCCGACGCTTTTCCGACGGCCAACCAGAGGCCGAGCGTCGCAACGCCGGCGATCAACAGGACATTTCGACTACGAATCTTGTACTGATTCATCCGTGCGTTTCCTCGAAGCCGTTTGGGTGCGGGATGAAAAAATCAAACGAAAAACGCCGGAGCGAACCGGCGCCGAAGCCAAATCGCCACCTCGCCTTTGACACGAGGAACTCGCGGACAGGAAGTCCAGGTTGCGATTGGCCAGGTTGCGATTGGTTCGAAGCCTGCCTTGCAGCCAGGCCGAATGGAACAGCCTATAACTTATAACCTCAGCAAACGCTCGGCAAGCAATTACATGTGCAAGATTTCGATTCTCTTGGCAAGAACTTAGCGGGGCCGGCCCGTTCGTCCGCTACGGCGCGATTTCATCAGTTGTTCCATTTGCTGCACCAGCGCCACCCATTCCCGAAAGTTCGCACGCTGGGCCGGTCCGACCCCGATGCTCATCTGCCGGCTCCACTGCAGGACATCCGAGGGGGTCAAATGGGCCGCGTAAGGCGACTCTCGCAAAATTTCCGCCGTGCCGGCCACCAACGTGGCAAGCTGTAGCGAAGGCGCCGCCTCGGCGAACGAGGCTCGCAATTGCGAACGCATCAAACGATTGCTGACCTTCAGTCGCTTTCCACTGGCTGGATCGCTCCATTCCAGTTGGATCGTCGCCACTTCCACGTCGGCATTCGCGGAGGGGGGGGAAGGCGCCATCAACTGCAATTCAAACAGCGCCGTGGCCGTTTGGCCGCCGTGCAAGGGGCTCTCGATCCGAGTCGGGCCATGCCCCGCCATGATGCTCGGCTCGTACCCCAGCAGACGGCAGGTAGCGACTCCCTTGGGATTGAACGCGACGGTAAGCCGCGCGTCGGCGGCCACGACCTGAGATCGACCCGACAGTTCTTCCGCCAGCACCCAGTGAATCTGCTCCGAGGCGCCAATTTGTCGGACCTTGCCGCGTCCCAGCCGGGCCAAGTTCTGGAGTTGCGGATCGGTCGATTCCAGCGGACTGAGATCGATGACGTTTAACCTCAGTCCGGCGGCCGTCTCTTTCGCCAGCGTCTGTTCCACTCGCTCCAGCGCGGCGGGATCGAATTCCGCCAGCCCGTCGGTAATTAGAATCATTTGGCGGGCCATGCCTTTAGGCGGCAAGGGGCTGCTCGCCGCGCCCAGCGCGACCAGCAATCCGGCGGCCGGATGCGTGGCGCCGGCCGCCTGGAGCGACGCCACGGCGGCGCGCCAACTGGGCACGTCGCGCGGCCCTGCGCCCTCGACCAGCACGTGAGCGCGGTCGTTGAACGCGATGAGGCTCAGGCGATCCTGAGGCCCCAAGGAGTCCGCCAGATTTTCCAGCGCCCGGCGCACCATTTCGATCCGGTTGCCCTGCGACATGCTGGCCGAGATGTCCAGCGCGATCGTAAGCTGAACGGGTCGATGCTTCCCCAGCGGCAAATCGCGCGCTTGCACGCCAATTTGCAACAAATGCAAGCCTCCGGGCCCAACGGCCGCGACATTGGCCAATGGTACGGCCGAGCCCAGCGGCGATGGACCGCCCGTGACCACTAAATTCAAGGGCCGGTTCGTCGGGCGATCGAAACCATAATCGGCCGCCGCCAGGAATTCTTCGGTACGGATCCGGTTGGCAGCCGGCCATTCGCCGCTGGCCAAACAATCGCGAGCCATGTCGAAACTGGCCGATTCGGCCGCCAGCGGCACGACCGACACCGGGAACTCTTTGATCGGCAGCGGCGGGAACAGTCCGTATTTCAATAAGAACAGCCGGTCGAGAAGGTGGCCGGAAGGAAGATCCATGCCGCGGGGAATCTTGCCCGTGGTGCGCGACATTTCCAGCCGCAGTTGCTCGTCGAGCCGGCCATCTGCCAGCACGGCGCCGAGGCCGCTGGTCGAAGTGTCGGCCAGCAGCCGACTCTCATCGTATTCGTCGCTAATCCACCGGCGGCGCTGATGGAAACCGGCCGGTTCGCGGGGAGACAATTCACGCGACGTCAGAGCCCGGACCGCGTCGATGAACTCGTTCTCCGAAACGGCATCTATGGTTGACGCCTGCCGGAACGATTGCACAAAGTCCATTGCCGGCAACTCTTCGGCGAGGAAATCGCGGTTAAGGATAATAGACGTTTCGCTCCAATCCTGCTCGGCGCCGGCGGTGGCGGCCAGCGTGGCGGAACGGGTTCCGCGCGAGGCATGAAAGGTGGACCAGATCGCGCCCAGCACGCCGGCCAGATAGGCGACCCCAACCGCGACAAGCAAGCCCGCGGCGACCGTGGGACGGCGGCGCGCCTGGCGACGTCGCTCATCGCGATGATGTTCTTCCACCGAAATCCGCGTGAGCCGGTCCGTCAACCCGGGGGGAGTGGCCACATCGCGGAGGGCCGCGTCCAACGCCTTATCATCGAGCTGGGTAATCCGTCGCAACCGCTCGTGCAGCCCGTCGGGAAGACGAACCTGCCGGAGCTGATGGTCGAGCCAGTCGTTGGAAGACGAAAAGGACACGGGGGAGACGTTCTTGGTTCTAGTTTAGGGTGGTTAGTGGGTGGATTTGGAACTGGCAAGGAGGTGCTCGCGCAATTGGGCGCGGGCGCGGCTAACCCGCGAAAGGACGGTTCCAATCGGTGCGTTCAACACTTCCGCCGCCTCCTGGTGCGTCAATTCGCCGACAACGACCAATAACAATGTCTCACGCATTTCCGCCGGCAACCGATTGAGGGCCTGCTGCATCTCGTCGGTGTAGTCGTTTTCCAAAGGGTCGTGACCTTCGACGCCGATCTCGGGGGGCTCAGCATCGAAAACTTTCAGCGGCGGGTGACGCCAGCGATCAGCCGCCCGGCGGCGCAAGATTGTCGCCAGCCAGGCCCGATCGCTGTGTCCCTCAACGTATTTTTGGCGACTTTGCCACGCGGAACGAAACGCGTCTTGCACCAGGTCTTCAGCCTCGTGCGGGTTGCCGACCAGGCGGTAGGCGATGCGATACAAGACCGCACCGTGGTCCTCCACCAGTCGCCCAAACTGCGTTTGCGTCAGCGCCAAGCTCGCGACTCCCTGCGGTATGCGACTCGATCCTATTTCGTCTGGGCGCCGGCAATTTATTCCCGCGTTCGAGATTCAACGCGAAACAGGTGTCCGGCGTTCATCCTATCGCGCCGGTATGGCCTGTTCACGCCCAAGAATTTCCCGGGGCAAGAAATAACTCCGCGAACCGACAACGAACCGGAAGTGCTGGCCGCTCCGTTTGCTTGTTGGGTGAAACGGGCAGGGGTACAATAAGGATCGACCAAAGAATAACTTCCGCTTTTTTAGCCCCTCACCTCGCCTCTCCCGCACGGGGAGAGGGAGTCGCGGAGAAGTTATTCTTCGGCCGATCCCTTGGTTACTCACGTCTCATTTGCCCATGACCGCCGGAACGGCGGCCGCACGCTTCTCTTTTTGTAAGGTCTTCATGGTGCTCAGGTTTCGTCCCCAAAGATCGACCGCACCCAACTATCTCGGGCGCGGTGAGCAGCGACGACTTTTAGCCCTGGTGCTGGGGCTCGGGCTCTTTGTCATGTTGATTGGCGAGGCCGCCAAGCCGCAGACTTGGGCCTGGCTGTGGACGCTTTCTCAACCGGCCGCGGGTCAGCCAGCAGTGGCCGTTGATACTCGCGCTCCGGTGGCGCCGTTAACCGGTAACGAACCGGACCCGATCGTGCAGGCGCCAGCGCCGGTGAAAGTCGCTCCGGCAGATCCGGCCAAGAAGTACTTTCCCGGCGTGAAGCCCGAATGGCTGGCTACGATTCGCGACGACATGGTGTCGCGCAGCGCCGAACATGAAGCGTTCTTTTCGATTCTGAAGCTTTTGAAAGAAGCGGACCCCCAGGAAATCGCCGCGCAGTCGCGCGGCGAGGTGAACTTCATACAACTATTTAAGCAGCCCGACGTGTATCGCGGCGAAGCGGTCACGTTCCGCGGCACGGTGCGCGGCGTCGCCAGCAAGACGGCTCTTAAGAACGCGTTTGGGATCGAGAACTACCATCAGGTCTGGATCAAGCCGCCCGATCGCAAGGACCCGCTGGTGGCCTATTGTCTGGAATTGCCGGCGGGATTTCCCACTAACACCGATGAGGTTTCCGAACCCATCGAGTTGACCGGCGTGTTCTTCAAGCGCTGGGCGTATAGTGCCCGCGACAATACGGCCTATACGACGCCCTTGATTTTGGCCAAGTCGTTCAAGTGGACGCCCGTGCCCAAGCCGCCGGCCGAGGCGCCTCTCGATCCGTTTTCAACCACGCTGACGATTGGCGGCGTGCTCCTGATCGGCGTTGTGCTGGCCGTCGTGGTCACCCGGCGACGACGAAACCCGGGGCCCACCCGTTTCACCGTCGGTGGCCGCGCGAAGGGCCCGCTGTATGAAAAGCTGCGTGAGATGGAGGTCGCTCCGGAAGTGCAGGACGCGTTGCGAAAACTCTCGTCCGACGATCGCCACAACAACTCCGGCTAAAAGCCAATCACTTTCACGGGTCGCGTCATGTCGCCACACGCTCGTTCCAAGTCGCTGACAGCGCCGTCGTGCTGCCTGGCCCTCATCGCTCTGGCGCTGTTCCTACTCGCTTTCCCGTGGACCGTCGCACAGGGGCAGTTGCCCGACGCGGCGCCGGCCGCACCCGAGGTTGTCGTCGACGAAGGGCAGGAGTTGAAGCCGATCACCAACTCGCGCGAGATGCTCGCCGAGCGGGGGCTCGACGCCGAGCGTCTGAACCGGCTGATGGACGGTGAGCCGATTAGCGACGACGAACGCCAGACGCTCTGGCGGATGCTGGTCGAGGTCCGCAGGTTGAGCTTCGCGGATCTTCGCATCTGGGCCGAACGGAAAATGTCCTGGGTCGCTTGGGCCCGGGAACCTGCCACATTCCGCGGCCAGACGATCGAGCTAAGAGGTCGAGTCAAACGCGTCACGATCGAGAAATTGCCCGAGGCCCTGGCCGATCGCTTTGACCTGGCGCAATACTATCGCTGCGAATTCCTGCTGGGCGACGAGGCCGATCCGGCCGTCATCTATACCTTGAAGATCCCCAAGGCTTGGAAGATCGACGAGCCGCTCGATGAGCGTTCCGGCGCGCGTGGCGTATTCCTGAAGCTGACTGCCAGCGCACCGAGTCCGTTGACGCCCGTTTTCGTCGCCCAGCGCGCGGCCTGGTATCCGCCGACGGAACTGGGAGACTTGGGCATGGACGTCGGGCTGTTCGACGAAGTCACCAATAAAGAGCGAATCGCGGCCCGCGACGCCGAGTGTTTCTACGAACTGCTGGCCGCCGCCAAGAAGGCTAGCGGCAAAGAACTGCGCGAGCGAACAGGCGAAAAAATGTTTCCGGTCGAGCCGCTCTACGCCCATCCCGAGCAGCAGCAGGGCAAGCTCGTGGCCCTGATGGGCACCGCCCGGCGTGCGATTCTCGTGCATGAAAATGATCCGAAGATTCTCGCCGCCTACGGCATCGATCACTTCTATGAGGTGGAGATCTTCACGGCCGATTCCCAGGGCAATCCCATCACCTTCAATGTGCTCGAGTTGCCGGCAAACATGAAACGGGGCGAGCACATTTATGAAGACGTGTGGATTGCCGGCTTCTTCCTGAAGACCTGGACTTATCGCATCTTTCCGCCCGGCGCCAAAGTCGACGAAGAAACCAGGCACCGCCGGCAAGTCGCTCCGCTGCTGATCAGCCCCAGCTTGTTCCACATCGTGCGCGAGCCGCCGGATCAAACGACGGAATTGCTGAAGGGGAGCATCTTTACCGCGATGATCCTGGGCGCGGCGGCCAGTGTCTGGTGGTTTTATTTCAGCGACCGGAAATTTCGCGCCCGCACAATTGCCAAGAAGTACGAGCCGGCCGACCTGCGCTCGCTCAACGACATCGGCAAGCGGGATTAACCCTACGCTACACCTTCGCGACTCGATTCCGGTGGCGCGGCCGGGGGCAATTTTTCTCAGGTCGCTCGTCGCGGTACGCCGACTTGAGTTAAGGATCGGCTGAAGAATAACTTCCGTTTCTTTACCCCTCACCCGACCCCCTCCCGCAAGGGCAGAGGGAAGTCGTGGAGAAGTTATTCTTCTGCCGATTCCTAAATCGGCGCTTTCGCACGCGCCCGCCAAATTCGGTCCCGAGGTTCCCCACATGTCGACCGTTCTTCCGGGCCGCTCATTTTGGCACAGTACGATCCGGGAACGCTGGGGTGTCCGCCACGTGCTGGCATCGTCCCTGCTGGCCGGCGGGCTGGTCGTCTGGCTGGCCTTTGACGGATTGTCCTCCCGGGGAACCGTGGCCAGCCCGATCGCGGGACTGGGGCAGACATCGCCCGAGCCATCGACGCCTCGCGCCGAAGGCACTGCGCCATTAACCCGATCCGACGTCACGCGATTTTGCACTTCGCTGCTCAAGGAAGCGGAACGGACGCTTGCCGGCACCAAGTCGATTCAGACCGTGTTCCACAAACAGGAGCGCGTCGGCGGGCAGTTGCAAGAAACCAACGTGATGCACATGAAGGTTCGCCGCGAGCCGTTCAGTGTCTACATGCGTTGGCACTCGCCGGATGAAGGTCGAGAAGTCATCTGGCAGGAAGACGCCAACGACGGCCTGCTGCTGGTGCATCCCGGCGGCTGGCGGCGCAAGCTGGTTCCGCTGATGAAGGTCGACCCCAATGGTCAACGGGCCCTGGAATCGAGCCGACGTCCCATCTCCAGCGCCGGCATCTGGAAGTTCAATGAGCGGCTGCTCGAATTCGTGCAAGACGCCAAGATCGCCACGCCCGGGGTGAAAGCCGAGATGGACGAGAGCGCGAAGATCGGCAACCGCGAATGCTACTGCTTCCGCTTTATTCACGACGACCGGTCGGCGAAACTCGACTTTCAGAAGGTGCTCATTTACATCGACAAGCGGCTCGGTCTGCCGATCGCACTGGTCCATTACGGCTGGCCTGCCGAAGACGCCCACGGCGAACCGGTTTTGGAGGAAGCCTACGTCTTCAACGATCTGGTCCTCAATCCGCCCCTGGCCGATCTTGATTTCAGCACCGCCAACCCTAGCTACGAATACGGGAAGAAGTAGCGGACTAAACACCAAACACTAAACACTCCTTCTTTATCGTAGCGCCTCGATCAGCCGCTCGACGTCTTCCGCGTTGTTATACGCATGCGGACTGGCTCTCAACCGTCCACCGCGGCAGCTCAACACCACGCCGCGCTCCAGGCATTGCCTGCGCAGCTCGATCGGATTCCGACCGGGAAGTTCGAACGACACAATGCCGCTGGCATGTGTCGCATCGCGGACGCTGGCGATTGTCGCGCCCAGAGACGCCAGCCGCTCGCACACCAAATCGCTGATCTCCAGCACTCGGGCGGCGATAGCCGGCGGCCCCAGTGCGCCGAGTAGCTTGATACTTGCCCCCAAGGCGATCATCCCGCCCGTGTTGTGCGTGCCCCCTTCGTAACGAGCCGCCGAGGGCTTGAAGCGCAAATCGATGTGGCTGAAGTTTGCGCCTTGGACCACGCTGTTCCAGCCAACGCCTAGAGGCCGCAGCCGGTCGAGGTGTTCGCGCCGCACATAAAACAACCCTGCGCCCTCGGGACCCAGCAGCCACTTATGACCGTCGGCGGCGAGGAAGTCGATCTTCGTTCGCGACACATCCAAGGGAAACACACCCAGGCCCTGGATGGCGTCGACGAACAGCAGCGCGCCACGACCGTGAGCCAGATCCACCAGCGCGTCCAGTTCGTTGCGCCAGCCGCTGGCGTAGCCAACCCAACTCACGGAGATCAGCCGTGTGCGGGCGTCACAGGCGGCAGCGATGGCGTCGAGGCTGACCCGTCCCCCGTCGGTCGGAACGCGTCGCGTCTCCACGCCCCGCGAGGCGAGATTCATCCAAGGGTAGAGATTGGACGGAAACTCGTCGTCCAAAGTGACCACGTTGTCCCCCGCGCGCCAGGGGAACCCTTCGGCCACCAGATTGATTCCCTCGGTCGTGTTCTTCACCAGCGCGATCTCATCCGGCTGGGCGCCAAGCAGCGCCGCGCCATGCTGACGAACTTGCTCGAGCTGTTCAGCCCATCGCGCCCAGTTCGCGTCGCCGCTGGCGACCAGATCATCGGCCCAGGCCATCAGCGCCGTTCGCGCGGGCTCCGACAGCGGCGCTACGGCGGCGTGATCGAAATAGGCCCAGGCCCGCGTGACCGGCATCTGCCTGCGAAATTCCTGCGAGGTCGTTGAAGCATCGGAGTCAATCATCGTCGTGCGGCCAGAAACGGGGCGAGGAGCGAGAGGGGAGATCGTGTTGAATTATAGTCGTCGTGACGAATTAAACGACAAAACCGCCGCATCCGGTCGGAACTGCACCGGATTTGCTAACAATTCCCAGCCCCCCGGGTCTGCCCCCTTTCGCCCCCTTCTCGCATGATTATACTAGACCCTCAAACGCCGCTGGTTTGGCCTATCCGTTCGGGAAGACACCATGCCCAAAGCCTTTGCCCTTTTGGGACTGATCGTAGCCATTTGCCTACTGTTGGTATTTGGCGGCGATCTGGCGTCGGGCTTTCCGTTCAAGAAAGCCAGCCAATGGATGGACGTCGGGTTCGTGATCTGCGCGGGACTGCTGGGCTATCTGAGTTGGACGACCTTTCGCGAGCAGCGATGAGGCTGTCGTGTATTAATAGCCGGCAGATTTATCTGCCGTTCGATGTGACCCGCCGACGCGGCAAAACGGCACATGAATGTGCCGGCTATTAGCCGGCGTCGCCCATGCTTTGCCTCTACCGCCGTTGCGTCCCGCTGCCGGTGAGATAGGCAAATAGGTCGGCGATTTCCTCAGCCGTGAGTTGGTTGAGCAGCCCTTCGGGCATCGCCGATTTCTTGCTGGGCGAAACCTCGGCGATCTGGCTCTTCTTGATCGTCACCTTCTCGCCGTTGGGTTGCAGCATGACGATCGCCTCGGCGCCCGCCGCGCCGACCATGCCCGTGTACGTCAGGCCGTCGACCGTCGTCACCACCTTGCTGGCGTACTGATCCGAGATGACTTGCGAAGGAAAAAGTGTCGACTCCAGGATTTCCTTCTTCTGGAATCGCTGCCCGACCGTCGATAGATCAGGGCCGATCGTTTCACCGCGCGTGCCGTGTCGATGACACTTCACGCACTGAGCCTTTTCGAACACTTGTACGCCGCGGTTCGCCTCGCCGTGCAAAGCCTCTTCGCCGTCCAACAGCGCGACGAGCTCCTGGAAAGTCCATTTCGACCCTTCAGGCTCGATGGGCAACACCGCCGGCGGCGCGTCGGGGAACGTCTCGGCGAACCACTTCTGCCAATCGGCCAGCGCTTCGTCGACCGGCGCATTGGACGCCGAGACCTGCTTGCCGGCCCACTTCGTCAACAAGGCGACGGCATGTTGCCCCCCCTCCTTGCCGAGTTTCAGCCCGCAAAGGATCACCTGCCGTAACGGTTCCGAATCCGTACTGATGCTTTTGCTCGCGCCCAATTGCACGAGCACCTCTTGCGCGGCGATCCCTTCCACGATCGGCAACGACCTGACCAGCAGGGGGAAGTTGTCGCCGTCGGGCGACTGCGCCAGCGCCATTGCCAACTCGGCCCGTCGTTCGGGGTGCTTGTCAAATAAGCCGCGCAGATAAGTGAGCGACACTTCATCCTTGTTGTTGCCCAATACCGCGGCGATGCCGGTCTGCAGGTTGCGCGCAGCGGGTGTTTCGATGGCCGGCAGCTTCTCGTCGAGTTCGATCAACTGGCCCACCATTTCGGGAGTTACTTTTTCCGGCACCGTCGCCAGCACCGACAAGGCGGCGCTCGGCCAGCGAATGCCGTCGGCCAGCACCGTCTGCCGCTCGGCGTCGGTGAACGTGGTAAAGAAGTCGCGCGACACGTTTTCGATATAACCCGACATGCTGTGTCCGCCGTCGAGCGAACGCGCCTGCTCGAAGTACTCCAGTACGGCGAGCTTCTGCTCCGTCGTCCATCCCGACTTCAAGAACCGCGCGGAGAAAACCAGATGCAGCTTTTCCGTGTCGGAAATGTTGCTTTTCAACTCGGCCACAAGCCGCGGAATGATGGTCGACTCTTGCAGGTAACAGAGCAGCCGCACCAACTCGCGATTCATGCGCGGCTCGGAAGCCGGATACTCGTTGGCCAGGTCGGCCCGCAATTCGGGAACGTCCTCGCCGGTCAGTTTGCCATGCAACAGGGCCAGCTCCATCACACGCAACAAGTCAATGAAGTCCTCGTCGGCCAGATAGCCCTTGAGGAACTCGCGGCTCCGCTCGACGACCGCTTTGGCCGTGGCCGGTTCGACGTCGAGCGGCAGCAGCCCGGCCGCCCCACCCGTAAATACGCGTGCCTGCTTGGCGGCCAGCACCTGCGGCTGCCACGACTCGACGGGCAGACGTTGCAAGGCCCGCCGCGCCGACCAAGCCACGAATCGATTCGCGTCGCCGAGCAAGGCCACCAGGCTGTCCGGTTCGACCGCATAACGGCCGCGGGCGATCGCCTCGCATGTGGTACGTCGCACCGTCGGATCCGGATCGCTGAGCATTTGCTCCAGCCGCGTCGCCGCCGCCCTGTCGACGTTGAGCCCCAGCAAATAGCCGACCTTGGCCCGCAACTCGGGCGGCTTCGCGCGCGATAGCCGCAGCAACAGGTTCGTGTCGGGAAGGGGACCGTACAACTGCATCAGGTCCAACGCGCGCACGCGATAATCGACGCGATTGTTGTTATCATTGGCGGCCTCGATCAGCTTCTGGGCCCAGGCCGGCCCCAACTTATTCTGAATGGCGGCGATCTTCTGCCGGCTCCAGGCACTGGTGAGTTGCGGTTGACGCAACGCCTCAACGATCGGATTGTTGTTCGCGGGCCGATCGATCTTGCCCGTCCAGACAACGCGGTAGACGCCTCCTTCTGTCCCACGTCCGCCGGTGCAGAAGTAAAGCCAGCCGTCGGGCCCGACGCTCAGGTCGGTCACGTTCAAGGGCCGCCCTTCCAGGAACACGCCGCTTTGGGCCTTGTAGGTTCCACCCTCCGGCGTCGTCTTCACGGCGATGATCCGGCCTTGCGACCAGTCGCACAAAAACACGGCATTGTGATACGGCGTCGGAAACGCGTAATGGTTGTAGACCTCGACGCCCGTTGGCGAACCGCGGCCCGCCTCCAGCGCCGCCGGCAGCGCATCGAGCGCGTAATCCGGCATGACGCTCCAGCCGCTGCGCGAGCCATACTCGCCGCCAGGCGTCACATGATACATCCGCGTCGACCGGTACCAGGGCAGGCCCGCGTCCCACTCCATGTCCGAGTCGAACGTGAACAAGTCGCCGTCCCGATTGAAGGCCATATCGTAGGCGTTGCGGAAGCCGCCGGCCACTAGCTCCACAAAGCTGCCGTCGGCGTCCGTTCGCACCACCGTCTTTCCAGCACATTGGGATCCTAAGCTTAGAATTCCACGTGGACAAGTTGTCGC
>JADMIO011667582.1_pt1 | contig 18245 bp, 17 predicted proteins | sample 8958161 | NCBI WGS metagenome assembly JADMIO01 (sample SAMN16585339, study PRJNA669376) | soil metagenome | isolation source: Crop rotation soil | place: USA: Cullars Rotation, Alabama | collected 2011 | reverse complement strand
GCCGCGACTTCAAGTCACGTGAATTCCAAGCTTCGGATCCCACTGTGCTGGAAAGGCCGCGCCTGGCCAAAGCTGAACGCGGCGCGCAGGATGCCGGGTGAGGCTGTCTTTAATTCAGTTATCATTGTCTTTCCGTTAATAGAGCCCGCTTTCTACATTTGAGTTATTACCTGAATAAATGCGACGCAATACGCCCCGCTACGACCGTTAAGCTGTGCAACAACTGTGCCTTCATATTCTTTGAGGTTCTACTTACATATGGGCAGGCTTTGAGCGGTTACTGCGAAGAATTTGACAGGCGGTTGGCGAATTTCTTGCAGCGCAGCGAGAAATCATGCGCGGCACCTCAATCAATCAATTGATTGATTTCAATCCCGACCTCGGCACACAGATTGCCACCCTACAATTCCCCGACGTTAATCTCGAAGGAGGATGAGCGAATGAACGAGAACGCGCAGTACAAAGCGAAGCAGTTTAATCTGAGTGGGCTTAATGGTATCTCTGACCGGACTCTGGAGATGCATTTCAAGCTCTACGAAGGATATGTCAAAGAGACTAACAGACTCACGGAGAGAATCTCTGAGTTTCTAAGAGATGGAAAGGTAGATCAAGACGAAATGCCGGCCTACTCCGAGCTGAAACGCCGCCTCGGCTTCGAGTACAACGGCATGGTGCTGCATGAATACTACTTCGACAACATGAAGCGCGGCGGTACGGTTGCCCCGGACAGGACTGCGGCATTCTACAGGGCGGCGGCGGAGAGCTTTGGGGGTTACGACATCTGGAAGGCCGACTTCGTCAGCATCGGTAAGATGCGCGGCGTCGGCTGGGCCATATGTTATGAAGACCCGGCCAGTGGTCATCTATCAAATCACTGGATCAGCCTACACCAGATTGGCAACGTTGCAGGGTTCAATCCGGTGCTGGTGATGGATGTGTGGGAACATGCTTTCCTGCTTGATTATAAGCCGGTTGAGCGCCCGAAGTATATCGAAGCGTTCTTCTCAAACATTAACTGGGAAGCTGTTGAGCGGCGCTTACGGTCTGGGAAGCGCGACCGAGCATCCACGTCGAAGTAATATGCGGAGGAGACGCTGATACGGGGGCGGTATCAGGCGGTCAGTTCGGTATCAGTACTCGGCTTCGATCAAAGCTGAAAGTTGTTGTCAGAGTGCGTCAAGTCTGATTGAAGCAGCGATCTATTCCAAGGAGGTAGTTATGGCAAGTCCTGCAAGTATTGTAAAGCACCCGATCCACCCGATGCTGGTTGCTTTCCCCATCGGGCTCCTGGTTTTCTCTCTAATTTGCGATCTCATCCAACTGATTGGATGGGGAGGCGCGGTCTGGGCAGACGTAGCTTTTTATACGATGGCTGGCGGCATTGTCGGCGCGCTTCTGGCAGCGGTGCCAGGTATGATTGACCTGCTTTCACTGTCCGGCAGGCCGAAGACAATTGGCATATGGCATATGCGCATCAATCTTCTCGTAGTCGTCATATTCGCAACTGATTTCTGGCTGCGAACGACAGGAGTGGCGATGTCGAATACGCCTATTCTGCTATCGGTAATTGGCGTTGCGCTCCTCGGCATCTCCGGGTGGCTCGGAGGTCAGATGGTCTACGTGCATGCTGTGGCGGTTGAACCGCAAGACAGTCATCGCCCATTAGATAGTGCAAGAAGCGAAGGTCGCATGCCAAAGCGCGTTGCTTGATAAGCGCCGGAAGTTCAGTGCAGCCGCGCTTACCAGTGCCAGATTGATGTGAAAGGCTGATGGGCACAACATATTCAAGATTGCTCGAAGCCTTTTTTGAAGATCGAGATGGGTTCAAAAGGTAAGGAGATGATCGCATGAGGGTTAATCCACTTGTTGAATTGACAAAGTTAGGACAGTCGAGCTGGCATGACGGCATTGAGCGTGAGCTTATCACGTCGGGCGAGCTAAAGCGGCTTATTGACGAAGATGGGTTACGCGGCGTCACCTCAAACCCGACGATTTTCGAGAAGGCCATCGAGAGATCAGACGACTACTCCTACCAGTTACGCGAGCAGGCCGGGCGTCGAAAGAGCGCAAGCGAGATATACGAAGCGCTTGCTGTGCGCGATATTCAAATGGCGGCGGACCTGCTCGCGCCAGTCTTTGAGAAAGCCGATGGCACAGATGGTTTCGTGAGCCTTGAGTGTTCGCCGCTGCTTGCGCGCGACACGGCGGCCACCATCGAAGAAGTGCGCCATCTGTGGCGCGTGCTCGACCGAAAGAACGTGATGATCAAGATTCCCGCCACACCCGAAGGGTTCCCCGCAATTGAACAATGCATCTACGAGGGCATCAACATCAATATCACGCTCATATTCTCGCTAGCGAGTTACGAGAAAACCATCGAAGCCTATCTTCGCGGGCTTGAGCGCCGCGTAGCAGAAGGCAAGCCGATTGATCGTATAGCCTCGGTGGCAAGCTTCTTTGTAAGCCGCATAGACACTGCGGTAGATAAGCGGATTCAAGAGCAGATCGCCCGCGCAAAAAGCGAAAAGGAGAAAGAGAAGCTTGAATCTTTGCTGGGCCGCATCGCGATTGCAAACGCAAAGGTGGCTTATCAAATATTCAAAGAGGTATTTCACGGCGAGCGGTTCGCAACCCTCATAACTCAAGGCGCGCGGGTGCAGCGACCGCTGTGGGCTTCGACCTCGACAAAGAACCCTGCTTACTCGGATGTCTACTACGTTGAGGCATTGATCGGGCCTGAAACAGTCAATACCTTGCCACCTGCTACGCTCAAAGCATTCCGGGATCATGGGCGCGCGAAGCTTTCGCTTGAAGAAAACTTGAATGAAGAAGGCGCAATGTTGGCGCGGCTTAAAGAGGCCGGGATCAGCCTCGATGAAGTCACACAACAAGTGCTCGACGAGGGTGTGACCTTGTTTTCCCGATCGTTTGAGAAGCTTATGATGTTGATCCAATTGCGGCGGGATGAGATTGTGAGCGATCTGAAGGCTTCGCAATCATCAACTGTCCCTGGTTAGGGATTTGAACAGCGGGCATTCGATTCATCCTGACTAAGATCACAGTTCACGGCAACTGTATCATTCCGAAAGGGCTTTATGGCTATCTATAGAATTAAACTTAAGAGTCGTAGGCAGATCGCTGAGGGCACGATGGCATTTTATTTTGAAAAGCCGGAGGGGTTTGCTTACAAAGCAGGCCAATTTGCTGACTTCACACTAATCAACCCCATTGAAACTGACGCCGAGGGCAATATACGAGGGTTTTCTCTGGCGAGCGCGCCTTACGAAGACTTTCTTATGTTTGCGACCCGGATGCGCGATACCGCATTCAAGCGAGTCTTAAAAACAATGGAGCCTGGCACGGAACTCACATTGGATGCTCCTTACGGCTCGTTCACGCTCCACAACAATACGAGCATTCCAGCCGTCTTCCTCACGGGCGGCATCGGAGTTACGCCTGTCAGGAGCATTGTGCGTCAAGCAGCCCATGACAAGCTTCCCCACAAGATTGTCTTGTTCGACTCCAACCACAGGCCAGAAGACGCGGCGTTTTTGGACGAGTTGACGGAAGTCCAAGAGGAAAATCCGAATTATACCTTTATCGGCACGATGACACAGATGGGAAAGTCAAGCCGCGCTTGGCATGGAGAGACCGGGTACATCACCAAAACCATGCTCCTGAAATACATTGGCGACCTGGCGCTTCCCATTTACTACATCGCCGGCCCACAGGAAATGGTGCATGCGATGCGTGAAATACTGAACAAAGCGGAAGTCAACGACGACAACATCCGCACCGAAGAATTTACTGGCTACTAAGGCCGCCTTGGTAGTGTAAAAGGTTGCGGGCGCTGTCATAGTAGCCCACTGCCACCCGCTGTAACCCGGCACTGTATTCTTGTTCGAGCTTCAGCGCCCGCTCGTACAGCTCCTGCACCTCGGGGATCAGCCTTCGGGCCTGAGCCGCTATTAGATTCTGAGGCGATGTCATACCTCGCTCCAAGTGATCCAAAGAGATGATAACCAGGCGTGAGATTCAAGTTATAGCAACGGCCATTCTGGCGGGAAGCGTCTCGGCGGGCGTGGCCGCTCAGACAAATTGCTCGGTTGAGGTTGTTCGCAGGCGCTCTTAATTGTGCCCGGTGGAGTATCTATACCGCCGGGCATCCCTTTATCCTACTCCTACCTTAAGAATGCGCCGACACCGCCCGCCTCTTGGAGCCGTGAAGCCGCGCCACCCCGAACCTGTTCTACGAAGCCGCCCATCGAAACCACGCGTCTTGCTACGCGCGCAAGCAGATCATTCACCATCTGGAGTGGAGCGCCACAGTACCCGCAGACGTGTTTGCCATTAGACATCAGACTAGAACAGTTCAAACAGCGGCTGCCGCTCGCGGCCCACCCTTCGGCGTAAACGAGCTGCCGGACGCGGCCCGCTTGCACGGCGGCAAGGGTCTGGTCGAGTCCGAGTATCGCCTGTTCCCGCTTCTCGGCAGCCTCGATGAGATGTTCGACTATCTCTATCTCGCCTGTCCGCTCGGCATCTTTCATGAGCTTAAGCGTCTCGGCCAGGACCTGCCGCTCGTTGGCATCGAGGGTAAGCGATATTGCGCCGATCACCTTCGCGCGCAACGCCTTCGGTAGCTGGCGATGGAGTTCGTTTGTAGCCTCAACCGGCCCGGCCAACACCAGGCGGTCAAACGCGTGCCGCTCGGCCACACCCTCCATTATTTCTGCCACCTGCTTCAGGTGCCACAGGGCGCGCGTGTCAGCTCGGCGCTGATGGCGCATCTGCGACCGGATGTGGTCCCGCCCGGAGCTTTTGAAGCGCGTGACATCGGCTTCGGCCAGGGCCTCGCGGTATTCCTCAATCTCTCCGAGAAAGATAGAGAACAATCGCGCCTGAGCGCGGTCTGTAAGAATCACGCCGTATCGCTCGTGCTCGTCGATTATTTCGAGCAGCGGACGTAGGTAGGGCTTTTCGCTCCACCGCGCTTCGGTCTTCACCGGAAGTTGTATCTCATGCACCCTGAAAAAGTTCTCCGCAGGGTCGCAGAAGATGACCAGCCCTTTAGCTCGGGGCCGGTAACTTTCGACGAACTTCTGAACGCGAACCGCGCCCGCCTGAAAAGCGCTTCGCTGATGGCTATCAAGTTTCTCCTCTACTTCGCGCAGGACATTGAACAGCGATACCTCGAACATGCGGTTGAGGTTTGCCGCGTTAGATTGATTTACGTCCAAGTAGACACTCAGCGTAGAGCTGCCCGTTCTGGATTTGAACTCTACGATTTCTTGAAGATCAAGTTTCGATATCATGCATAGCTCTCCTTATGTATTTCATGCTTTGTTCCTGATGAATCATCTACGCATTCAGAAGACGGTTGATACTCACGGCCCAATGTCCAGGATGGTGGATCACTCGCAGGAAAAGAGTCTGCTAGTATCGCGTCAATTTTCTCTTCTGATAATGCTCCGCAGGTCGGATGCCCAATTATCAATTCCCTATGACTCTCAGTTGTTTTCATCTTTTATTCTCATTTCTACCTAAAGCCTTAAACTCAAGTACTATTTATTAGTGCAAGGCGAGTGCCAGTTCTATATGCGAGCGTTTCGTAGAAAGAGGGCGAGTGCGCGACAGGCGATGTTAATAATGACACGTAATTAGAAACCCCTCGAAGCCTGAATAGGATTTACTTACTCAAGAATTGATCAAGCCCTGACAACCTATACTTGCTAAGGCTATTCTTGAAGAATACCTGTGAAATTTTCTGCTGCCCGCTGGCTGTAATTTTACACCCGCCACTGTTATGGACCGGAAAACCACTAATTACAAAGCGGCACGTTCGTTGCTCAAGACATGGGTGGGAGCAAACTATATTGAACTATCGCGGGACCTTATTATGCCCAAGAATGAGCGAATAAACATTGAGCGAATACTCTACACGACGGATCTCTCTACACAGTCCGCTGATGCGCTTGAGTATGCGGCAGCTTTGGCGCGGTCTTTCGGCGCGAAGCTTTTGCTATGTCATATGGCGGGCTCTCAGCCCTTTTACGGCGCGTCACAAGACGGCCAGCGGCGGGTTAAGGAAATGATGGTGAAACACACCCCTGCGGACACGGCCTCGCCTCTCAATTGGGAAACCATAACGCTTGAAGGAGACACGCCCGCTGAAGTTGCGCGAGTGGCCGCCGAGCGGCGCATCGACTTGATAGTCATGCCCTCACGCAAAGCCCCACGCGCGGCAACCCTGCTGGACTCCACTGCCGATGCGATCACCCGCACCGCGCCGTGTCCTGTCCTCGTCATTCCACAGGGACCGGATGTAGATGGCATATTAAGCAGCGGGATCATGTTCAAGCGCATACTGGTCGCCTATGACTTTTCAGGCGATTCGGAGCTTGCGCTTACCTACGGGCTCTCGCTCGCGCAAGAATTTCAATCAGAGCTTCACCTGATACATGTCTTATCTCCGGCAGCGAAAGCCATCCCTCGGGAGGCCAAGGCGGCTCCGGCCAGTGCTGGTAACGCATTTCACGCGGCGGCGAAGCGTCTTTACAACGCTGTGCCGGCTGAGACTCACCTGTGGAGCGAGGTTAAGCAGGTGGTGAGTCAGGGACCGCCTTATCGCGAGATTCTCGCTTACGCAGCCGAAAATGAGATTGACCTGATCTGCATAGGCGCGAGCGGTGCCGGTTTCGGTCTGTGGGCGCTCTTCGGGTCGAATACAGATAGGATTCTGCGCCAGGCTGCGTGCCCCGTTCTGATCGCGCGCCCGCTCAGGCCCGTAGCCAATAACGCAAGCTTTACGGCCAGATGCCAGGCGGCAAGTTGAGCAGCAGGTATTAACGATGAAAGGCGAAAAGATGAACCAGGTTGAGCAGCTTTCAGCCTTTGTAGCGAAGGCTTCATACGACGATCTGTCTGCGGAGGCCCGGCGACAGTTCAAAGTGAGGGTGTTGGACTGGCTGGCTTGCGCAATAGGCGCAGCCGGGTTCGAGCCCATGCGCAGACTCCGAAACCAGATAGAGGAATTCGGAGGAAGGCCGCTCGTGACGCTGATCGGCGGTGGGATGACGTCTCCCGACCGGGCCGCGCTTTACAACGGCGCGCTGTCGCAGTATTTGGGTTTCAACGACAGCTTTCTATCCGAGAGGGTGTCATGCAGTCCGAGCGACACCTTATCGGCGGTTCTTGCCGCGAGCGAGTACAGCAGCGCGTCTGGAAGTGAGTTCCTCACGGCTCTTGCGGTCGCGTATCAGGTGCAATGCCGGCTTTGTGAAGTTTCACCTTTGGGAGATGACAATATCGGTCATGCCACACCCGGACCCTACGCGATTGCGGCAGGGGTGGCAAAAGCTCTTAAGCTGAATCAGAAGGAAACTGCGAACGCCATTGCCGCAACCGCCGCAGCCAATAGTTTGCTGAAGGCTCCCTACTTAGAGTCGCCCTTCTCTTTGTCTCAGGCTGTCTTGCTCTCAATGAGCAGTATCAACGATGTCCGCGAGGCGTCTGAGGTTGAAAAGCATCTATTGGGAGCTGTCGTTCCCAATCTTGAAATTGATTGGGGCAAGGAAAACTTAGAGGCAGTGCGGCGCACCTTAATAAAGAGATTCAATGCCGAGATACATTCGCAGTCGGCGATTGAGGCCATTCTGCATCTTAGAGAGAGGCGGCCATGCCATCCCGATCAGATTGAGCGGATAGAGCTTGATACGTTTGACGCAGCCTATCACCTTTTCGGCGGTGGCGGGGAAGGTACTCGTTATCAGGTGCGGACCAGAGCGGAAGCCTATAACAGTCTGCCTTATCTGCTGGCAGTCGCACTGTTGGACGGAGAGGTAAGCCCTTCGCAGTACAAGCCAGAACGAATTCTAAGAGAGGACGTGCAGAGCCTCATGCATAAGGTGGTTGTTCGGCCTGACAGTGATTTCAATCAGAGCTTCCCACAAGAGATGCCTGCGCGAGTAAAAATCTTCTTGCGTGATGGCCAAATCCTGACGAAAGAGAAGCGCGATTATGAAGGGTTCTTTACACGGCCTTTCCCCTGGGAGCGGGCGGTTGAGAAGTTTAAGGACCTGACAATAATTCAGACAGGCTACGAGTTAGGCGAGAGAATTATTGATAAGGTTCTCGATATTGAGGAAATCCAGATAGGGGAATTGACCGAGCTGCTTGCCGGCGTCGCTAAATCCAGGAAGGACAAGGCCCAGGAAAATGTCTTTACCTACCGAAAGCATAAGCTGGCAGCCTGACGCATGCAGGCGGGTAATCAAGAATATAGCTAATCCTCTATTAACGAACGGGAAGAGCAAAGGAAGGAGTTAAATATGATCGAAGTAAAACCTGCTCATACTGAAGCCCCTGCAAGCCGGGATGGGAACATCGCAACTGATAAGGCGGCGCAAAAAGGCAGATCGCTGTATGACAACGTCGTCAAGCAATTCAACAAAGCAGCCGATCTAATGCGCCTTGACCCAAACATCCAAAGTATACTTGAAAAGACGGCAAACGAGATTATCGTTCACTTCCCGGTGAAGATGGACGACGGGCGCATTGAAATGTTTACGGGCTATCGCGTCCAGCACAATAATGCGCTCGGCCCCTTTAAGGGCGGACTTCGCTTTCACCCCTCAGTAGATATTGATGAGGTTCGCGCGCTTGCGACGTGGATGACCTGGAAAACAGCCCTGGCAGGTGTGCCATTCGGCGGAGCAAAGGGCGGCATTCAAATTGACCCGTCCAACTACTCAATAGAGGAACTGGAGCGCATAACCCGACGGTTCACTTTCGCGCTCGGCAACAATATCGGCCCTGAGTACGACATCCCCGCGCCCGACGTGAACACGAACGCTCAGATCATGGCCTGGATACTGGACACATATCTTTCGACGATGCCCCCTCACGAGCGATTTCGCTCAACCCACGTGGTTACGGGCAAGCCTGTTAAATCGGGCGGCAGCCTGGGGCGCGAAAAGGCCACGGGTCAGGGCGTAGTCTATATGATCCAGGAATGGGCAAAGGATCATGCCTTCAATCTCAAGGGCGCGAAATACCTCGTACAGGGATTCGGCAACGTCGGCTCGTGGGTGGCGCGACTTATGAAGCCACTCGGCGCTAAGTTAATCGCCGTTGAAGATATTACGGGAGCGATCACTAACGCCGGGGGCATTGATCCTGACGACCTGGCCGAACATGTCAAACGCGCTGGCGGCGTTAATGGTTATCGAAAGGGCTCACAGATAGATCATGAGACTTTCCTGCGGATGGACGCTGACATATTCATCCCGGCTGCGATGGAAAGTCAGATCACGGCCCATACCGCGCCGCTTTTGAGGGTCGGGCTCGTTGCTGAAGCAGCTAACGGCCCGACTGACCCCGAAGGAGATGAGATACTTCAAGCGAGGCGGATCGAAGTGCTTCCCGATATTCTTAGCAACTCGGGCGGCGTGATTGTAAGCTACTTCGAGTGGCTACAGAACAAGCGAAGCGAGTTCTGGGATATTGAAGAGGTTGATTCGAAGCTTCGCAAGAAGATTGTGGGAACTTATGAGCGTGTGCGAGCCGCAGTTCGCGACCTGGGGACAGATTGGCGCACAGCCGCTTACGTAGTGGCCCTATCACACCTGGAGAGAGTTTATAAAGAGCGCGGAATCTTTCCATGATCGAGGAAAGGTCAGCCCGTCCCTTCAGACAGAGCTAAGTGCGCATCACTGTCATTCTACTAATGACAGTGATGCTTACCAGCCAGAGATGATGATTGGCAACGCAAGCGAAAGATTCGACGAGCAGGGAAATCTGACGGACTAGACGACGAAGGATTTTATTCGCCAGCTTCTCCAAAATCTCGTAGACTGGACACGGCGAATCGCGCAAGAGCCTCAAGGAACGTAAAACAATGAAAGTCGCACTGACCGGCGCGAGCCGACAACCACATGCAGAAGGCTTCCTGGGGCTGGGCGTTGAGGTGAGCGAGAGGAGGAAATGAATAACAGAAAAATTATGCGATCAACCACCAACGTCTTCAATCGCCGAAGTTCTGGCCGGTCTGCGGGAAACCTCTGGTCAATCTACGGACTTACAATATGGCCGTGCGCCAACGGATGATCAACAGCATCGAGCGCATGGTCAAAGCCGAGTGCGAGGCGTCCGGCTCACCGCGCCCGGGCTACGAAGGGGACATCAGGATTGATCCAGCTCTCGGAAAATCAAGAGGCATTGAACGCCCTGGCAGAGTTCGAGGCGTATGCGGCGGGCACGCTGCTGGTGCTCGACCTTATCGGCACATTCGTGTTCGCTCTGAGCGGCGCGGTGGCCGGGGTCAGGGAACGTCTTGATCTGTTCGGGGTGCTTGTGCTCTCCTTCGCGGCGGCCAGTGCCGGCGGCATTATGCGCGATCTGCTGATCGGCGCGGTCCCGCCTGCGGCAATCAGCGACTGGCGTTACCTTGCAGTCTCTCTTCTCGCCGGGTTGGTAGTGTTCTTCTGGTACCCGATCAGCGAGCGGCTGCGCAATCTGCGCAACCACATACTGATTTTTGATGCCGCGGGGCTGGCACTCTTCGCTGTCGTCGGCACGCAAAAGGCGCTCGGCTACAGGCTCAACCCGATGATGGCCGCGCTGCTCGGCGTGCTGACAGGAATCGGCGGCGGCATGCTGCGCGACGTGCTTATCGCCCAAGTCCCCACCGTGTTGCGCGCCGAGCTATATGCTGTCGCCGCGCTCGCCGGCGCGATCGTGGTGGTAGCGGGGCACGTGCTGAATCTCCCGCCTACTGCGATGGCAACCGCTGGCGCCGCTCTCTGCTTCGGGATCCGCCTCATTGCCATACGGCGCGGCTGGCGCCTCCCCGTCGCCGACCTGCCGCAGCGGCCTAAGTCGGGAGATGAAGGAGACGATTGATGCGGCCAAACGTCATCAGGCCCTCAAGCAGAGGGATATCGAATCCATCAACGTTGATACGACCGTGCGGGAGAAGGCCATTGCCTCCCCTACGGATGCGAGGCTGTATCACAAAGCAAGGCGAGCGTCGGTGCGATTGTCTAAGGGAGTCGGATTGAAGTTGCGGCAGAGTTATTCGCGCCTCTCGTAGAAGGCGCTTATCCAGGGCAGCGGGGGCAGGAAGATGGGGCGTGCGCCGATGACAGTGAACGGCGTCAAAGCAACCCATGCCTGTCCCTGAAAAGTGTCAATGCGCAGGCGATCCGGTATAAAAGCTCGCAACGTTTGAACCGGCATCTGCCAGCGCATAAAGAGCAGCTTATCCCAGGATTGATACATGATGGGTGCGCACGCCGGGCGTTCCCGGATCAACAATCGTTCATCAATACTTGGTAATAGGTTTGTCATATTAATTCTGGTACCTCAGCGTGATAACACTATTTTCCGCCTTAATGCGATTGTTTATACAGACGCCTGAGCCGTTCAAGCGTATCTGCTTCCTTGCTGCTCTTATCCGGACGCTCGCGCCGGAAGCGAGGTATGCGCAACACGTACCCGGCGGCGTAGCGGTTCGTCTTCTGGATGTCCTGAAAATCTACCTCAATGACCATCTCCGGCTCTATCTCCACGTTGCGACCGCGCGTGAGAATAATTTCAGGCTCAAGCCTGGCCGTCAGATCTTTCAACGTCTCTTCCGAAAAGCCCGTGCCGACCTTGCCCACGGTCTTGAATTCGTCTTTGTCACGTACCGCAACGATCAAACTAGAGAGTAGATTGCGCCGCCGCCCTGAACCCCAGATGCCTCCCGTCACAACCACGTCCAACGTCTCAAAAGCAGGTTTCAACTTCATCCAGTGTTCTGTTCGCCTCCCTGGAATATAGAGAGCGTCAGGGTCTTTCGCCATCAAGCCTTCGTGGCCTTCCTTGATTGCTTGTTTGAAGAACCGCTGCTGGTCGGCGGGACGGTTGGAGACTATAACTCCAGTCATCTTCAAGCGGTCGGTCGGTCGAAAAAGTCTTTGCAGCCTTTGTCGCCGTATGGCCTGGGGTACGTTCATCAAATCTTCGCCGTCATCGTAGAGCAGGTCGAAGACGTATAGAATCAGCGGAATCTCTCTGGCTTTCTCTTCAACTTCATACTTACGACCAAGCCTCATCAATACCGATTGAAATGGCTGTTTCTTTTTAAGCGCCGGGTCGAAAGCGACCGCCTCTCCTTCGATGATCGCGTCGCCTCCCTTCCACGCTTTGCGTAAAGCGGCGACAACGTCGGGCATGCTCGTCGCGTCTTCGTTCAAGCGGCGCGAGTAGAGCTTGATCTCTGCGGGACGATTCTTTTTGATGTGTATCTGAAGTCGCGCGCCGTCGTATTTAATTTCAAATATAATCTGCTTGTCTGCCAGTCTCTCAAATATTTCGGCTGGATCGTCAACCTTTTGCGCGTTCATGAATTGATACGGCTTGAAGAGGGTGAGCCTCGCATGCTCGAGGGAGGACTGGCCGTCGCGCGCGCGCTTAGCCGCAAGCCCTATATCGTTCGTCATGGCGTAGAGGTGTTCGACGCTGCGGGCTTCGACGTCGAAAGCTTCGGCAATGGCTTTCGCAAGCGTACCCAGGCCAACGCCCATGCGCATCTGGTTTAAGATCATGCGGGTGAAATATTTCGCGCCGCCCGCCGTTGTATGCCTGTAGATATATTCGATTAAATTCAGCCGGTCTTCGTCGAGTTCGATAGCGTGGTTCGTGCGTCGCCAAAGATCGTCCACCGTCAGCAGGTCTGACCTGCTGAAGCGTGCGGCGGCGACGACTTCGCTCATGTCGCCCGATTGTTTTACTGCTCGGTCAATTTCGTCAGCGCCTTTGCCCGTAATGCTTGAAACAGCCTCACGAATCGTACCCGGCCCGATACCCAGACGGTCAGAAATTTGCGGGTCAACCACTTCGCCCAGCGTGAAGTGCGCAATCGCTTTGAGAGTTTGCCCGGCGGCCTGTCGTAGAAGACCGGCAAGCAATTCGACTTTTTTTGGCTCGCTTCTTGCGCTACTGATCCGATCATAAGCGCGCGCCAGTTCAGAAAATTTCATGAATGCCATACCCTCACGATTGAATTTTCAAGTCGGCTTTAAAGAAAATATTGCAAATTGCAATCCAGGTATGTTTTTTGCAAAAGCAATGCAATGAGCACCAAATTGCGCGAGAAGATGAGGCGTATAGGTAAGCCGTGACGCGTTTTTTGCGCAAGAGTTGCGCAGGCCATTGTCGTTTAAATATCAAGCGACGTGTTGGATTCTGAAAATAAATCATGGGGCTAGAGATTTATCGCAAGAAAAGAGATTTCCGGCGCACACCTGAGCCGAGAGGCAAAATCTCCAAATCCAATCGCCGCCGTTTTGTTGTGCAGGAGCATCACGCCTCTAAGCTCCATTTCGATTTCCGATTAGAGATGGGCGGAGTCCTTAAATCATGGTCCGTTCCGCGCGGCCCATCGCTAGACCCATCTAAAAAGCGACTTGCCGTCCCTACTGAAGATCACCCGGTTGAATATTTGAAGTTTGAAGGCATTATCCCCGCAGGCGAGTACGGCGCAGGTCGTCACATGATTTGGGACGCGGGGATTTACGAGCTGACGGAAGGCGATGAGGCGCTGAAACAGTTTGAGGCGGGAAAGTTGAAGTTCACGCTTCACGGCAACAAACTTCGTGGCGAATTCAATCTCGTTCGGATGGCTCGTAGTCGGAACAACCAGTGGCTGCTCATCAAAAGTCAAGATGATTACGCCGAGCCGGGCTGGAAACTTGAGCTACGGTATGACGACGATAATCAGGGTAAGGATTTCTTAAAAGGGGGCGCGAAGTCCAGACGGGCGAAAGCCTGAGACGTTGGCGAATGGAATCAATTCGGTGGGCAAAGCTAAATTTCGGAAAAGAACATGGGCCAGGCGCTGCTGTGGCTTAGGCCGCGCGCCGTTCAGAATTCTATGCCCTCACCTGCGTCAAGAACTTTCAGCCCATTACTCTGCCACATACGCACAACCCTCGACCTGTCATCAATCACAAGCTCGATATTATCCTTGTCAAAGCAGAGGTCGAGAATTTCCTGCTTCACAATTTTGAGCAGGTGTCGGAGAGATGATTAAGATCAGAATACACTTTTTGTTGTTGAGCTTTTTCTTATGCTACACGGCGACGGCCCAGCATAGGCGTTCTTATATGCCCCAATCCGAAGCTGACTCCCAGCCACACTTTCGCTGTCAACAGAGCGGATTTGCGCAGGCGCGGATATAAAAGCTCCGCCGGTGATACCGAAGTCGCGTCGAAGTCTCAGGTATTCGACCTGTACCGCATTGATAGATATGAGGTCGGGTATAATGCGGATCATTTAATCCCTGTGAAGTTGGGCGGGTCGAATTCGACGAAGAATCTCTGGCCTCAGCCGCTTTCAGGTGAATGGGGCTGGCATAGAAAAAACAAGCTGGAGCGGAGGCTGCGCAAGCTGGTCTGCCTTGCTCAACTTGACCTTAAGACAGCGCAGCAAGAGATAGTGATAGATTGATTAGCGCGTATAAGAAGTATGCGGGCCTCGTCGGACACCGCCGAGTCAGCCCCGGTAGAATTGGATGACGTTCTCGCGCATGCCAGACGACGATTGCCAGGTTCAGCTTATTGCTGGGGGGCAGGCAGCGGCAATGATCCGGCTAAATACTTTAACACCTGCAAAGCGCCAATATTCTGAGCGAGTCGCTTGATTAGCTCCGGCCATTGGAATATATATTCACGGTACCGGCGGACCGACCAGAGAAAAAACCTGACACCCGCATTAGCATTGAAAAGCGAGGATTGGTCGAAAGGGAGATTACGCATGATAAGCATAAAGAGCGCATTAATCGTGTTATCCTTCGCGATGCTGTCGTCGCAGGGCACCACGGCCTATAAAGTGGCGACTCGTTACCCGGTTCCCGGTAATGGTGGCTTTGATTACCTGACACTCGACGAGGCGGCCCGCCGCCTCTACATTTCGCACGGCACGCAGGTGGATGTAGTGGACGCCGATAGCGGCAAACTGGTCGGCACGATCCCCGATACGCCCGGCGTCCACGGCATCGCCATCGTTGCGGAATTCAAACATGGGTTCACCAGCAACGGGCGCGAAGATAAGGTGTCAATGTTCGATCCCGCCACACTGCGACTCATCAAGAAGATTGACGTGGGCAAGGGGCCGGACGGGATTTACTACGACCCGCGCACCAGGCGAGTCTTCACCAATAATCACAGGTCGCACGACATCAGCGTAATTGATGCGAAGAGCGGCGCAGTCGTCGGCACGGTGAAAATCGAAGGCGACGGCGAACAAGCGGTGATCGGCAACGATGGCCTGATCTACGTCAACAGCGAGGACACGGCGGAGGTGGTGGCATTCGACCCGCAGTCACTTCAGGTGAAGCACCGCTTCCCCATCGGCGTGGCGAAGGTCCCGACCGGCCTGGCCTACGATGGCAAGACCAACCGGCTATTCATCGGCTGCCGTAATGAGCCGAAGATGGTCGTCATGGATGCGGCAAGCGGAAAGGTGATTAGCAGCTTGCCTATCGGCAAGGGGGTGGACTATGCCAGCTTTGATCCGCAAGTTAATCTGATCTTCTTTTCGTGCGGCGACGGGACCTTAAACATCTTCCACGAGAAGTCAGCCGACCAGTACGAAGATGTCGGCGCGGTGAAGACGCAGCCGAGCGCAAAGACTATGGCGTATGATCCCAAAACCAAGAAGATATTTCTCTCAGCCGCCGAATACGTTGAGACGCCAGCGACGGAAGCCGGTCAACGACCGCAGCGCAGCATTAAGCCGGGATCATTTGTCGTTTTAGTGGTGAGCAAGTAAACGGCGACTGACCTGTTTAAACGTAGAGATTTGTATCATGAAGTCGCGAATTTGCTCACAGCCCCTCAACTCGAACGATCATCTTCATCTTGAGCGCAGGTTGAGTCTCGGATATCACAATGGTGGTAGCAAAAAATCATCTGATCTCGTGATGTTTTCCCCGCCCCGATCCTGCGCAGTCACAAACAGAAAGGAGAATCTCTATGACTGATTCAAGCTCTTCCGGCAGCACTCTCGGCAATGACGCATGGCCCGGCTTGCCTTTTCAAGAGTGGAAAGAAACATATGTTACACTCCACATGTGGACGCAGGTAGTTGGTAAAATCAGGCTCGCCCGGACGCCCTGGATAAACCACTCCTGGCACACGACCCTTTACCTCACCTCACGCGGGCTGACCACATCACCCATCCCGCATGGGACTCGGACGTTTCAGATTTATTTCGATTTCATTGACCACAAGCTTTTAATTCAGACCAGCGACGGTGGGCTTAAAACAATGCCGCTTGCGCCCCGCTCAGTCGCGGACTTCTACAACGAGTTGTTTGCCAGGTTGGCCGAACTGAATCTCGATGTGAAGATTCACACAACGCCCAACGAAGTAGCGACCCCCATCCCATTCGAGAACGACCATGAGCATGCGTCCTACGATGCCGAGTATGCCAGCCGATTCTGGCGCGCGCTGGTGCAAGCTGACAGAGTATTTAAGCAGTTCCGCGCTCGTTTCATTGGCAAATGCAGCCCCGTGCATTTCTTTTGGGGGAGCTTCGATCTGGCCGTCACACGCTTTTCCGGGCGGCGAGCGCCGGAACACCCCGGCGGCGTTCCGCACCTTCCCGATTGGGTCACGCGCGAAGCCTACTCTCATGAAGTGAGTAGCTGCGGGTTCTGGCCGGGAAGTGAGCAGATGCCCCGGCCTGTGTTTTATTCCTACGCGTATCCGGAACCAGAGGGATTTAGTAAGGCGAGGGTGAGCCCAGGCGGAGCAGGCTACAGCTCGGAATTCAGAGAGTATATCTTCCCCTACGATGAGGTTCGACGGTCCGCGTCCCCGGATGAGGCTTTGCTTGAGTTCCTGCAAAGCAGCTATGAGGCAGCCGCGGATTCCGGCAAGTGGGATCGCTCGGAACTGGAACGGACTAAGCAGCCATAGGCCAGCCGCCTAACAACCGCACGTACCGGAGGCTGCTCATAAGCCGCCCGTCGAGCGAGGGACGAGAAACTCGATACAATTTTCCAGGCTGATCTCGATTATATTCTGCGAAGGCCCGTTCGAAGACGCGCTTTTCGAAATACTGCCAGCATCGTTAGGCCACAAAAGATCATCAATACGGATTTCGACCCCTTGCCATTCAACCTGCAAGCGCCGCCCTTTTTTTACGGTCCAACTGGGAGGGTGCTCTTTATCTTGCAGACGGCTGCTCAAATAATCGGCGAATACTTCTCGCTCGTCCTCGCTTATGAAAACGAAATCGAGGTACTCGTCCGTAGGGTCGGCATCAGGCGCTAGAAACAAGTTGGGCCCGATGGACTTGCTGTTCATGGCTTCCAAAAGCAGGTACTTGCCTGAATAATCCTCGCCGTCCAGGACCAGTTTCACTTGATGAGGCTCGTAGGCGGAAAGGGTTTCATTCAATACTCGGAGCGCGTGGTTCATTTTTTCTTCCGCGGTCTCAAGCCCGTCCATCTCTTTTTGTCTTTCGGAATCAAGTATAGACATGACCGTCGTGAACAAGCCTACTCCGACCCCTTCCAGGAAATGAATTTTTCCCCAGGGGCCTTTTGCCAGCCCGACACTGAACTTCATTCGCCGCGCCGAAGCCCACCCGCGAATCGAATCGTGGGGCTCGCCTTCAATACCCAGAGTCTTTGAGATGTTATTGGCTGTCCCCATAGGCAGCACAGTGATGGGCACTTTGCGCTCGATCAACCGCATCGCCACTTTGCGTACAGTGCCGTCGCCGCCAGCGACTGCCACTAAATCAACCGACTCTTGCAACGCGGATTTATAGTCGCCTTCTTTTATTGATTGATAAATCACCTCGTGGCCCGCGTCACGGATCAACGCCCCAAGCTCATCGCCTGAAAGCATTTCATCCCCTGCCTCAGGGTTATGAATTAATAGAATACGCATCGCCTCTCCTAAAGAAGAAAGATTACACTCCAAAGCGAGCTTACTTGCAATTAGCTTTCCAGCGGACAAACAAAACTTTGACAAAGCGTTAAATTTGTTCGCCTGAGACGAGACTCCGCGTTTGGGCCTTATTATTGCTTGAAGAAAAGTTTGGAGAAATGCGAATACTGATTTCAAATGACGACGGGATATACAGTCCGGGGATCGCCGCCCTTGCCGAGACGGCTTCCCGCTTCGGGGACCTTTCCAGCACATTGGGATCCTAAGCTTAGAATTCCACGTGGACAAGTTGTCGCG
>JADMIO010866712.1_pt1 | contig 18245 bp, 13 predicted proteins | sample 8958161 | NCBI WGS metagenome assembly JADMIO01 (sample SAMN16585339, study PRJNA669376) | soil metagenome | isolation source: Crop rotation soil | place: USA: Cullars Rotation, Alabama | collected 2011 | reverse complement strand
CGGGCTCGGGGAAAAATTGCTCGCGCTCCTCGGCGCCGTCCTCGGTCACGCCCCCCGTCACACGACCAAAGAGCGAGTTCCACCGGCGCGCAACGACTCGCGACAGCTCGAGGTGCTGCACCTGATCTTCGCCGACGGGAACCTTGTCCGCGCGATAGAGAAGAATGTCCGCGGCCTGGAGCACCGGATAGTTCAGCAGCCCGGCCAGAATACTCTCCTGCTTCTGTGATTTTTCCTTGAACTGCGTCTGCCGCTCGAGCTCACCGAGCGGCGTGACCGTGTTGAAGATCCAGGCCAACTCGGTATGTTCCGGCACGTGCGACTGCACGAACAGAGTGGCGACATCGGGATCGATGCCGGCGGCCAGAAGCGAAATCGCCATCTCGCGACGGCGCGTGCGCAGCGCCTCGGGATCATACTTCTGCGTGATGGCGTGATAGTCGACGACGCAGATGATCGAGTCGAACTCGTGCTGCAGCCGCACCCAATTCTTCACCGCGCCGAGGTAGTTGCCGACGTGCAACTCTCCGGACGGTTGTATTCCACTGAAGATCCGTGACATCCGGGCAAAATAATACGAATCGCGAGCTCCTGGCGACGTGCGTCGCCGCGGCCGCGCGTGCCGCTGAGATCATTCGACAGGGCGCCGCGAACAGGAGCAGAATCCAGTGGGAACAAAAGTCGGAGTTCGATTTCGTGAGCACGGTCGATCGCGGAGCGGAGCACGCCATCGCCGAGATCGTGATGTCCCGCCATTCCGACGCGCGAATCCTCGGCGAGGAGCTTTCGCCGACGATGAGCGATCGCCAGGGTCTGGTGTTCGTCGCGGATCCGCTCGACGGGACGACGAACTTCCTGCATGGATTCCCGTTCTATGCCGTCTCGATTGGCGCAATGCTCGACGGCGTGCTCTGCGCCGGAGTCGTGCTCAACGTCGCGAATGGAGAGCTCTTCAGCGCGACGCCCGGCGGCGGCACGCGGCTCAACGGCCAGGCGGTCGCCGTCTCGACGATCGCCGATCCGGCGCGCTCGCTCATCGGCACCGGCTTTCCATTTCGCAGCAACGAGTATGTCGATGAGTATTTACGTATGCTGCCAAAGATCATGCAGGGCAGCGCAGGGCTTCGCCGGCCGGGCGCCGCTTCGCTGGACCTGGCATCGGTGGCGTGCGGCCGGCTCGACGCGTTCTGGGAGATGAGCCTCGCGCCGTGGGACATCGCCGCCGGCATTCTGTTGATTCGCGAGGCCGGCGGTCTCGTCACCGATCTCGAGGGACGACCGGCGACGGTGGGGCACACCGGGCTCGTCACCGGAAATCCGGCGATGCACGCGTGGCTGATGTCGATTGTCGGCCGTGGGTAAGTTGGATGGTCGCGCCAAGCATACGTCCCCGGACTGCACATAGGCTTCAAGTCAGGCACGGACGAGCACCGATGCGTGACGGACACCGAACCGAAAGACCGTTTCCCGATGTTTTGTCTGTGCTGTTTCCGTCATTCGTCCGTTCTCGTCCGTGTCATTGTTTTGACTGCCTGCCCTCCGTGGAGGAGTCGGCGGCGGTTTCTCGATGGAATGACAAAGCTCTCAAACTCCAGCCTCTTCTCGCATCATGCGTCTCGTCGAGTGTGTACCGAATTTCTCTGAAGGCCGCCGCCCTGAAGTCGTCGGGGTCATTCGCGATGCCATCGCCGCCGTCGAAGGCGTCGCCATTCTCGACGTGTCGTCGGATCCGTCGCACAATCGCACCGTCGTGACCTTCGTCGTACCCGTCGAGAACGCCGTCGAGGCGGCCTATGCCGGGATTCGAGCGGCGCGTGACCATATAGATCTCAATCATCACACGGGCGAGCACCCGCGCATGGGCGCGACCGACGTCGTCCCTTTCATTCCCCTCGAGGGATCGACGATGGAGGACTGCATCGTCCTCGCGCGAACGCTCGGCGACCGTGTGGGCCGCGAGCTCGGGATCCCGGTTTTCTTATATGAGCGTGCCGCAAGCACACCGGCCCGCGAGAATCTCGCCGACGTTCGCCGCGGTGAGTTCGAGGGCATCCGCGACGAGATGGCCGCCGGCGCCGCGAGTCGCGTGCCCGACTTCGGCCCCTCGAAGATCCATCAGACGGCCGGCGCGGTGGCGATCGGCGCTCGTCCGTTTCTCGTCGCCTACAACGTGTACCTCGGACCGGCCACGAATCTTCCCGTCGCGAAGAATGTCGCGAAAGCCGTCCGCGGATCGTCCGGCGGATTGCGCTATGTAAAGGGCCTCGGCCTCGAGGTCGACGGACAGGCGCAGGTGTCGATGAATCTCGTCGACACGGAAAAGACGCCGCTCTACCGCGCATACGACATGGTGAAGATGGAAGCCGAGGCGCAGGGCGTCTCGCCGACGTGGAGTGAGATCGTCGGTCTCGTTCCCGAGCGCGCGCTCTTCGAGACCGCGGCGCGCCACGTGCAGCTGCGCGACTTCAAGCCGGAGATGGTGCTCGAGCACAAGGTGCGCGCGGCCGTACAGGGCGGCGAGTCATTGACGGGCTTCGTTGCATCGGTTGCGTCACCGTCACCGACGCCCGGCGGAGGCAGCGTTGCGGCGCACGCGGGCGCGCTCGGGGCCGCGCTGGCGCAAATGGTCGCCGGGCTGACCGTCGGCAAGAAGAAGTACGCCGCGGTCGACGCCGAGATGCGTGAGCTCGCGCTGAAGGCGGCCGCGCTTGTTACAACTCTCTCATCACTGGTCGCGAAAGACGCGAATTCGTACGCCGCCGTGACGGCTGCATACAAGCTGCCGAACGAGCCCGAGGACGCCGCGAAGAAACGCAAAGCGGCGATCGACGACGCGCTGCTCGGCGCCGCCGAGGTTCCGCTCGAGACGGCGCGCGCCTGCGCGCAAGTCGCCGAGCTGGCCGCGACGTGCGCGAACAAGGGGAACACCAATGCGGTGTCCGACGCCGGCGTGGCTGCTCTGTTGGCCGACGCGGCGTGCCGGGGCGCCGTTTACAATGTTCGAATCAACGTTGCGTCGCTCGAGGACAAATCGCGCGGTATGGGTCTCGTTCAGGAGGCGAATCAACTGCTGGCGCAAGCCAGAAAATCCGTCGACGAGGCGACGGGTGCCGTCGATCGTGCGATTGGCGCCTAAGTGAGCGGCTTGCGATAGGTGATGACCCGATCGACCTCGATGTAGCCGGCCTTCGCATGCGCGCGGTGGCTGACATCGTTGTCGAGCAGCGCGTCGCGTTCGCGGAAGGCGCGCATGTCAGGCTCATGCTCGTCCGCGGTGGCTGGGAAGAGGGCCATGGACATGCGGAGCCATTCGGGCCAGTCGGAGTCTCGGTACGCGCGTACGTCCATGCATCACCAACGCGACCAAAGAAGAACGACCCTGCAGTAGTCGCCGCGCGGGCGGTATTGAACGGGCGCCGAATTGTCAGAGTAAACCTCGATGCCCGCGAGATCGTCTGTATGAAATTTCTCGAGATCGACCGTCGACGGGTTCGGCGTGTCCTTTACCTGAAACCCGTCCAGATAAATCGCCACGGGGCAGTGTGCAGGCTTGGGTTTACCTGGTGCCGGAAACGCGGTGGGAAGCATCGTTGTCACGCCATTCCTGTCGACGAACAGACCCGGGATTCTGGTCAGAATGAGCTGGACGCTGTGCGTGCGGTCGTCGCGCAAGATCGAGTCAGTGATGAAGCGACCAATCCCCATCCGCCGTCGCGCCTCGAATTCCTGCAGGCCACGCATGCTCGGGGTTTCGGCTACTCGGACGGTATCGAGCTGCTTGGGGATCCGCTCGAGGGCAAAGTAAATCCCCGCGCTGTCACCGCTGAGCGGCATATCGATATCGGACGGCGCATAGCCAATGGCTCGGACCTGGATTCGATAGCGACCTTTGTCGAGGGCGGAAAACCGCGCCTCGCCGTTCCACTGCGTTCGCGCGACGCGTCCAACCGCCGGCAGTCGTACTTGCGCGTCCGGAATGAATGCCCCAGTCGCGTTGTCGCCGACCGAAACGATGAGCGTCGACGCCCGCGACGTCGCATCATGCAACGGCGAAACGTCGGCGCCGACCAGCGCGGCCGCCATAAAGGCCGCGAACGATGAGGACAGCGCGCTCATAACTCTCTAAGCTACCTCCGCTCCCAACGAGTCCGTCAGGGCGAGGTCACCTACATCCGTAACGACGATACGAGGCGCTATCCAACCCCGCTTTGTCGCCGGCCGTTCGCAGCACCCATGTACGCCAAGCGGGTGTGGGGTCATCGAAAACAGGAATTGGCGGCGCCGACCCCGTGAGGCTTCCGCTCATCGACGCCAGCGACGAAGTCGAAGGCGTCGTGAAGGCTTTGGCCACTGGGTCGCGCGACCGCCATACGTCGCGCACGACGTCGGGCCCTTTCGTGTTCCAGAGATACTCCAGCATACTCCCCGCGAGCACGTATGTGCCGGCACGATCGATCTTGATGCTCTGATAAAAGCGCGTCGTGAAATCGAACGCCGTCTTGATCGGCGACCAGCGCATGATATCCCGCGCCGCGACGACGTTTGGCACCCCTTGGCAGACGCCATCCGCGAGCTGGCCGAGGGCCTCGACCATCCACACGTTGTCCCGCGACGCCGGGCCGCCCCACGCGGCCCTTGTTATCACGTGCATCACCTCATGCCGAGTGTACGGCTTCACGCTGTCGTTGTGGATGATGAAGACGATCTCACCGCCCTTGTGGGTCTGCGCTGCCCCGCGCATTGCCGGATCCGGCAAATGGACTGTCGACGGCGATGGAATCACGAACACCGGAACGCGCTCCGAGAGCGACACCGCGGTGCCGAGAATTCGATTGGCGTTCGTCCATCCGACCTCGAGGCTGTCGAGCATTGCCGCTCTTGGCACCGGAAACCGGACACCGCGCAACGTGCGAACGACGAAGTGATCGGAGCTGTCGACGTCCCACGACAGACCCGGCATCGCGACATACCGCTGAACGGATTCAGCGCGCGTCGGCGTAGAGTCCACCTGCCCGGCAACTCGACCGCCCCGGCCGAGCAAACCGACGATGGCCATGAGCATCATTGCGCGACTCATCGCCCCTTCCCCGCGACGTCCACGAGCGTTCGAAAGATCATGTCCGTCCCCTGTTTCAGAGATGCAATACTGACCTTCTCATCATTCCCGTGCATCCGCGTGAGCTCATCGACGTCGATCGGATAGGGATAGATGCCATACACCGGAACGCCCCTGGACCTCCACGCACCGGCATCCGTGCCCGCCTGGAACAGATACGGCGTCACCTCCGCGCCGGGCCACTGCGCCTTCGACGCCCGCTCGAGCGCCCGGTATAAGTCGGTGTCGAGCGGGGACGCCTCGGTGCGGTTGGTCGTCGCGTTGCCGATCTTGAGCTCGACGGCGGTGTCGGCAACGATGCGACGCAATTCGGCAACCAGCGCATTCGGGTCGCTTCCTGGAATCATCCGCAGATTGATCGTCGCCGTCGCCGATCCGGGAATGACGTTCGACCGAAAGCCGCCGTTGATGATGACGGGCGCGATCGTATTCCGGATCAGCGAGTGCAGGAGCGGATCGCGGCTCACGACGGAGTCGGCGATCACCGCTCGACGCGCATCGGGACCAACGACGTCGGCATAGTATGTCGACATCGGTGGCTTGCTCGTGCGCGACAGCGCGGTAAAGAACTGCCGCGTCGCCGGCGTGATCGTTAGAGGAGTCTCATAGGCGGAGATCTTCGCCATGGCGCGCGACAGCGCGAAGATGGCGTTGTCGGGCCGCGGCATCGACGAGTGCGTCGAGGTCCCCCTGGCCGTCACCGTGAGCGGGATCGACGACTTGTCGGCCGTCGACACGCTCACATAGCGAACGCGGCCCTCGTCGCCCTTCATGATCCACCCGCCCTCGTTGAGCGCAAACTCGGCATCGATGTCAGCCCAGTTGTTGCGCGCCAACCAACTGGAATTGTAGGGCAGGCCACCCTCCTCGTCCGCCTCCGCGACGAAGATGACGTCCCGCGCCAGCGGCACTTTCTGTTCGGCCAGCATCATGACGGCCCTGGCAAACACCGCCATGCCGCCTTTGAAGTCGATGGCGCCGCGGCCATACACGTCGCCGTTCTTGATCACGCCCGCGAACGGATCTACCGTCCACTTCTCTGGCTCCACGCCGACGACGTCGGCATGCGCCGCGAGCAACACCGGCCGTTTCGACCCGTCGCCCTTCAGCCGCGCGATGAAGTGTGCTTTTGCCGAGTCCGGCGTTTGCACGATCTTCACGTCGAAGCCCAGGGCTCGGAAGCGAGGCGCGAGCAATTCGGCGACACGTCGCTCGTTCCCCGGCGGGTTGCTCGTGTTCGCGCGGATGATGTCGGCGAGCAGCGCGGCCGTCGGATCCGTGCCTTGCGAGACAGCGGGCCGGGGCGCGCCCGCCATCGCCGCCGCGAGGGCGACTGTCGTGATCGACCGAAGACTTGGCGTCATCGATGACATGAGAGTTAGCGATACAACGCCTGGCCCCGACGCTGAGCGCCGTGGCGGAGCAGTGAGACCGTCGACCAGATGAGCAGGTCGACCGCGCGTTCGTCGGGCATTTCGGCGCCGACGTCGAAGCGGTCCCGTAACCGGCCGATCGCCGGCAAGAGCAGATCCTCGCGAATCACGCGATGATACTCGTGCCGCATGAACGCATAGAATGATACCAGCTCGTCGAGGCGGGCAGCCATCGCCTTGTCCGCAGCCGGCGGTACAAAGAAGTAGAATGACGCGGCGGCCGTGTCGTACACCGGCGCGGTGGGATTCACCGTGTGGAGGAGCTTCGTCGCGAACGAAAACTGCAGCGACGAGCGCCCGGCTCGATCGGGAATCACGGCCAGCTCGCGGAGATTCGCATCGATGTCGAACGAGTCTTCGTGCTTGAGCGTTTCCAAACGAGCGAAGTATCGACCGTAATAATCGTCGCTCAGCGATGCGACGTTCATGCGCCAGTAGTCGCGGTAGGCGAGCTGGAATGGCCGGTCGGTCGCCGCGTTGACGTGCCACGCCCACCGCTGGAGCTCGAGGTACCGCGGCATGTCGCTGATTCGCTCGAGCTCCGCGAGGATGACTTCCGAGCGATCGTTAATCAGCCGATACACTCGTCACCTGATGGTCGAGGCGTCCAGCCGGTACCACGGCGGCGCGGCGAGCCAATCCTGTGGCGCGTCGCCGATCGGCGCCCCCGGCGGAGCGGGCGCCGCGACGATCATGCTCGTGATCTCGCTGGGCCGCTCCAGGTACCGCTTGATGTCCGATGCGAGCAGCGCATAGTGCGCGACGTCCGCTTCCGACTTGCCGGTGTCGTTCTTCAGGCGTGTCACGAGGCGGTTGAGCCGGAGCGACGCCACCGCGCGGACCTGCGCATTGGCCGAGCCGACGGCAAGCCACGTCACGCGATTCACCAGCGCGCGCTCGGCGGCGCGGCGGACTTCGGCCTCGTATGGCGACGTGGTCGCGGCATCGAAGGTTGCCCGAATGAGACGATCGATGACCTCCTCGAGGCCGGGCAGCGTGGCGTCGACGGTGTGCTGCGCCACGATCCGCGACGCGCGGTCGAGTTGCAATACGAATCCGATCGTCACGTCCGACGCGATCGCACCCGGTGCCACGGGATCGAACGCTTCACCAGTCGTGCGCGGGAAAAGCTCGCGATGCAATCCGAAGCCCGGCGGCCGCGGTGGAATGAGGCCAAGAATCTTTCGCGGTACGGTGAGCTCGGCCGGCCTGAGCGTCGCGGCGAGCGCCTCGAGCGCTCTCCGCTGATTCTCCGCCGATTCCCATTTCACCGGTGTGCGGCCGTCACCTCGCATCGCATAGACGAAGTCCTGTCCGCCGATCATCGACGACGCGCCTTCGACCGCGTACCGATGATACATGAAGATCGGCACGAGGGGCTCTTCGATGGTGGTCATCGGCGCGCCGGTGCGAATCGTCTGCTCGCCGATGCGGTTGAGCGCCGCGCGCCGAACGCGCATGAGACGACTCAGCTCGTCGGCCTGGTTGGCGCCGTTCGACCACTGATCGCTGCGCGGATGGATGTCGATATCCTGGTTGGTCAGGTACCGGAGATCCTGCCCCCAGGCGTCATCGAGGATCTTCTTTAGAGAATTCTCTTCGTTCGTACCTTCGGCGAATTGTCGGTAGCCGTAATTGATCGCGACCTTGTCCCAGTCCCCGATGCGCGCCTGATACGCGTGCGTCAGATCGATCGTGCCGTCGTCCTTGAGCGTCTCGAGCGGATGCGGGTAGTCCATCACCGAGATCCAACCCTTGTCGCTATCGTAATAGTTGTGGCCGAGTCCGAGGGTGTGGCCCACCTCGTGCGCCGCGAGCTGGCGAATGCGAGCCAACGCCGTCTGGTAGAGCACATCCGGCTTTTCGTTTCCAGTCGTGTAGGGCGACAGCAGGCCCTCGAAGATCAGATAATCCTGACGATCGCGAAGCGACCCAAGCGTCACCGTGGCTTTGATGATCTCTCCGGTCCGAGGATCGGTGACGGTGCCGCCCGAGCTCCACCCGCGCGTCGATCGATGAACCCAGTTGATCATGTTGTAGCGGATGTCCATCGGGTCCGCGCCGTCGGGCAGCACCTCGACCTTGAATGCGTTCCGGAATCCCGCGGCCTCGAACGCCTGACTCCACCAGCTCGCGCCCTCGAGCAGCGCTTTCTTCACGTCCTCGGGCGCGCCCGGATCGACCCAGTATTGGATCGGTTTGACGGGCTCGCTCACCGCCGCCGACGGATCCTTCTTCTCGAGGCGATGGCGCCGGACGAAGCGCATCACCATTGGCTCGCCGATCGGCACGCTGTAGTCGACGTAGCTGATGCCGCCGTAGCCCGCGCGCGGATCGTCGACGCGTGGGCGGAAGTTTCCGTCGGGCAGCTCGACGAACGACGCATGTTCGCGCAGCGTGACCGCGTCCGCCGACGGCGTGACGCTCGCGACGGTGCCGGAAAACAGACCGCCGCCGCGCCCACCACCCGTGTTGCCGCCGCCAGCGCCGATCGGATCGGGGCCTTGAGCAGGACCAGCGGCATTCCCGCCACGACCTGTGGGCTCGCTGACGAACGTGAGGGTCATGTCGATTTCAGTATTCTTTGGAAACCCGCGCGTGTTCGGCAGGAAGAAGACGCTTCGCGTCGGATCCAATCGCCACACGCCGGGCCGCAGCGAGCCACCGGCGCCGTGAATGTCGCGCAGGAAAAACGGCGTTGCGTCGACGAGCACGCGCCCGCCCGTCTCGCCGGCCACCGTGAAGCCCCAAAGAGTCGATTTCGCGAACGACTCTTCGACTGACCGTCGCTCGCGTGGATTGCTGCTGCTCGACCGGAAGGATTGGTTGCCCTGGACCAACAGCACGCGTGGACCAACCCGCTGGAACTGGACGACGCGTCCCTGCCCGCCGCCGCCACGATCGAGCCCGATGTCGTTCGAGCCGAGTCCCGCGGACAGGCCCGTCGAGAGGAGGAAGTCGCTGTCGAAGCGCGGGATCTCGAGCAGCATCGTACCGGTGCGCTCGTCCCAGTAGAGCGGGAAGTAGCCGTCGATTTTTCGAAGGCCAGTCGTGCGTTCCTCGATCGACGGCGTCGCCGCGGGTCGTTGCTGCGCCGAGACGAGGATAGGTAAGGCCGCCGACAGCAGCAGAGAGACCCCAATCGATCGACTCATAGTGGGATTGAGTTGAATGTTGAGAAAAGCAGATCCCTCGCTTCGCTCGGGATGACAACATCGCGAGCGGCGTGAGGCGTGAGGCGGATTTGACACACTCTCTCGCTCGGGATCACCGACAATCTCACAAGCGCATGAATGCACAGCCCGCATTCTGAGCGCGGGCAAGACCGAACATACCTGAAGGCACCGCGTAGGACGAAGGGACGAACGACGCGAGGAGATCGCGATGAACGTCCTTCTCATCGCGGTTCATCTTTGTCGCCAATCGCCTCGACAGATGGCCGAGCGCGAAATCGCACACGAGAATCAGCGAGCCTCGCTCCACCATGCCCGCGACCGATGGCACCCGGTATCCGCCCGGCAGATCGGGCGCCTGATGCCAGAAGGGATTGCGAACCGCGGGCTCCTTCGTGTGAGGATCCTTGGCATTGTATTCGGTGCCGAGCGAATACCGCTGCCACGCCGCGTCGTTCAGCGCGGCGGCGATTGCCGTCGTTCGAATGTTGAGGACGACTCGCGCCTCGTGCTTCCCACGGCCATACGCTGTGTCGCAGTTGTCGAGATACCGCTCGGCGAACTGCATAATGGACCCGTCGGCTGGGTCGCCGAGTGTCGGCCAGTCGAAGACGGCCCTGTCGGTCGCGGTGTCGAGACGATCGATCCACGAGAGATCATATTCGCCGGACGACGGCGTGCGACGCGCCTGGCTCGGCGGAGCCGTTTGGCCCTGAGCGGGCGGCATACACGCGGCCAGACTGACGGCGGAAGCGAGCTTGCCGACGCGAGCGACGAAGTCGCGCCGTGACCGTTGACTATCTGTTTCGGCCATTGGATTTCCTTTCAAAAAGTTGTGCTGCCCGAGCCTGTACGCTCCGCGGACGGCGAGTCACTTTCCACCGGTCGGCCACCGACAACAATCGAGTCTGACAGCAGCGGGCGCCAGATGCCCGCGGTCGCACTTCTACCCAGAGGGTTGCAGCGTGCTCCCCACGCGTCACGGACTTTGCCGCCTCGGTTTGCTCGCCGTGCTCGTCGGCCCCCCCGCCGCCGGCGCGCAATCGGCCGCGGCGCCGAAAGCCGTTCTCGTCACGGGGGCCAGCAGCGGCATCGGGCGCAAGATCACCGAGCGACTGGCGTCGAAAGGTTTCTTCGTCTACGCCGGTGCCCGCTCGCAAAGGGACCTCGACGAGCTCAACGCCGTCAAGAACGTGCAGGCGATCCGCCTCGACGTCACAGTCGCGTCGGACATCGCCGCCGCGGTCTCGACGGTGACGAAAGCAGGACGTGGTCTGTACGGCGTCGTGAACAATGCCGGCGTCGTGGTCATCGGGCCGATGATCGAGCTCGAGGAAAAGGATCTCGAGTTCATCTTCAACGTGAACACCTACGGCCCGTATCGCATCACCAAGGCATTCGCGCCGCTGCTGCTCGAGTCGAAGGGCCGAGTGGTGAACATCAGCTCACTCAATGGAATCGTGGCAAGCCCGATGATCGGCGCCTACAGCATGAGCAAGCACGCCATCGAGGGCTACGGCGACGCGCTGTCCGCCGAGCTTGCGCGCTTTGGCGTGAAGGTGAGTCTCGTCGAGCCGGGAAACTACGGCACGGAGATCGGGCGCAACGTGATCGCGCGAATGGACACGTCGATCGTGAAAGGATCGCGCTTCGAGCAGCAGATGCGAGGGACGATCAACACGATGCGCGGGTTCGAGAACAACCCGCCGCCCGACGACGTCGCGGATGCGGTGTACGACGCGTTCACCAGCGCGAACCCCAAGCCGCGCTATCTCGTCGTTCCGGCGGCCAATCAGGCCGCCGTCGCGATCAGGAAACTCTTCGACGAGATCGCGCAGCTGAATGACGACCACAAGTTCTCGTATGACCGAGAAGCGTTAGTCAAGATGCTGGACGACGCGCTGGCGAGATCGAAGCGCAAACCGTGACGGGCAATGCGATCGCTCGAACGGGCAACTCAATCATGAAGGGCTCACGCGTCGAGCAGAGCGCCACGCGCAACGCGCAACGCGCAACGCAAGCCGCGAACAGCCAAAAGCAGATCCCTCGCCGCGCTCGGGATGACAATTCTGTCATCTCGACAGGAGCGGAGCGCCCGAGGGATCTGCTTGTCTCGCCGTCTGCAGTTGCGTTGCGCGTTGCGCGTTTGGCGTTACGCGTTCCGGTCCGTGCAGGTCTGGTTCGCGTTCGGGACGTTGGGGTTGTTCGCTTCGGCCTGCGGGACCGGGAAGTTGACGTCCGGGCCGTAGGCGCCGCCCTTATGCCACGCTCCCGTCGGAAACACCTTGTCCGCCGAGCGACCATACTGGCGAATCAGGCGACGCATGTCCCCCACGCGGTGGCCGCGGCCGAATAACCAGAATGCGCGTTCGCGAAAGAGTAAATCCTCACGCGCCGTCTGCGTGCCCGGATCGGTGAGGTTCGCCGCGAGACCGGCGACGCCACCCTCGGTCCGGGCCTGGTTCAACTTCTGAAGGAACAGCGCGGTGTTCGACGCCTTGAGCGCCGCTTCGGCCTCGATCATCCGGGCCTCGATCCCGTTCACGAGTGAGATGGACGCGTCGCGCGTCGGCCACAGGAGCTGAATGTTGACCGGCTGCGTCCCGTCGTCGCGGCCCTTGAGCGTGACGCCGTTCGCCACGCACTTCGCATCGCCACCGAGACAGAACGGAACGCGCGGGTCGTTCGCCGCCGCGTAGTTCAGGCCATTCCCACCCTCGCCCGAGCTGATGCTGTAGCGGCGCGCGACGTTGTTGTATGTCCAGATCGCGTTGTCGTTCGTCGTCTGCGAATGCAGGTTGTCATACTTGAAGCTCGTCGGCACCGAGGCGACCGCGGTCGCCGCCTCGGCAAACCGCGCCAGATTGACGAGAATTCGCCCCTTGGTGACCAGCAGCGCATTCTTCACGCGAAGGTCCGCCGCGGTCGTCCCCGTGATGAGCGCCAACCCCGAGTCCGCGTGCGCGAGCGCCCGCTGGAACGCGTCCTGAGTCGTGATCGGTTTCCCGTACACTTCGGCGCCATTGACCACGTCGCCGAAGACCAGGCCGTTGCAGTAGTGCTCACCGATGACGTTTTCCACGTATGCCTGTACGAAATACATCTCGGCGACGTCCGCGGCCGGACCGTTCGGGATGTATTGTTGCAGCAGGCTCACGGCCTGCTCGCCCGATAGACGCGAGCGCTGCAGCAGTCGGTCGACGTCCAAGAGGAACGTGTTCGCGAGGCTGATGATGCGCTGATCGACCTCCTGGCGGTAGATGAAGGAGTCGCCGTTGATCCATTCATCCGCGAACAAGCCGCTCAGCAGAAAGAGGCCTTCAGAGTTGCTGCTGCCGCCCGTCGTCGCGCTGTTCAAGCGGGCGATGGCGCCGAGACGCACCGCCGTCGCTCCGGCCGCCGACTGCACGTCCGTCGGGTTGATGATGTCGGGATCGGTCACCTGCAGCGCGTCGGTGACATGGCAGCCCGCAACTGCCGCCCCCACCAACGAAGCGGCAACCGCCATGCGGAAGCGCGCCCCGCGTCGACGCGCAGTCTTATATGAACGCATATTCAACAATACTCCTAGAAGCCGAGGGAGAGACGCAGGACGTAGTACGTGTTGGGGGCGAAGGCCTGGAATTCCGACGGCGCGTCACCGGTGGTGCCGAACGCCTCCGGGTCGACGCCGTCGTACTTCGTCCACAGGATCCCGAGGTTCCGCGCCGCCAACGTCGCCGTGAGCTTGCGGCCGCGCAGGATGTGACCCGCCCAACCTTCCGGCGCCGTGGCCGAGACGTTGAGCTCGCGGAAGCGGACGAAGTCGCCGTCACCGATGAAGCCGGCTACCGTCTTCGCCGGATGGTCGCGGACCGCGACGGTGCGCGCCTGCTCGAAGAGCGAAGCTTGCGGGTTGATCAGGCCCGAGCAGTTGTTGCGGCTCGCGCAACGAATGCGCTCCGTGTTGTTGTACATCTTGAAGCCGCCCTTGTAGTCGATCATCCCGCTCAGCCGCACGCGGCGGTTGAACAGGTCGAACCCCTGCGTCATCGCGACTTCATACTTCGGCAGCGGATTGCCGAGGTAGACGTTGGTGTCCGAGACCACGACCTCGTTCAACGCCGCATTCGCGTTATACGTGAGGATGCCGTCGTGGTTCTTGTCCTCGTAGCTCAGAATGCCGCGCGACCACCAGCCATTCAGCGGATAGCAGCGTGTCCGTTTTCCGGTTTCGGGATCATGGGCACACTCGCGCTGCTGCTGCGTGCTGCTCGAGATGATGTTGGGAACGCCGCCGAGGCTGTCGAGCGTATTGATGTTGCTCGCGCCGTTGAGCGTCATGTCCCAGCCGAACGAGTTCCGCTGCACGATCTGCGCGTTGATCAGACCCTCCCAACCATCGTTGGTGACCTGTCCGAGATTCTCGAACCGCGACGTCGCGCCGGTGCCCAGCGACGGCGGCAACACGCGGCTGACCAGCGCATCGCGGGACTTCTTGTTGTAGTGCGTGATCTCGAAGTTCATTCGGTTGCTGAACAACGTCGCATCGACGCCAAGCTCCAGCTCCGTCGAGCGCTCCGGCTTCAGATTGCGGTTGCCCAAGGTGCTGAAGACGACGGCCGGCGCATCACCGCTCTCGAGGCGCGTCGTGGTCGCGGAGAAATACTGGACGGCATCGATGGTTCCCGGCTGCACGCCGGATGCCCCATACGCCGTGCGCAGACGCAGCTGATTCAGCCAGCCGAAGCGTGGGAAGAACCCTTCGTCGGACGCGATCCACGACGCCGACAGCTTCGGATAAAGGACCGTCTTGAAGTTTGCGCCGAACGCGCTGTTGCGATCCGTGCGCAACGCGCCGGTCACGTACAGCCGCTCGCGGAAGGCGATGTTCTCCTCGAGGAAACCGCCGAGCGTTCGCGTATCGCTCGACGCTTCGTCCGCCGTCTTCACCGCGGCCGCGGTCACGGTCGTCGCACCGGGCGCGAGCTGAACGCCGTTGGTGCCGTTGCGATCGAACGCGCTGCGGTTGAACTGGAAGCCGGCGGTCGTCTTCGACAGGAGCGTCGCGGTGATCTGCCGCGAGGCGGTGCCGCTCGCGTCAGCGGTGTACGTGAAGAAGTTGGAGCGATTGTCCGTCTTGAAGCCCTTGCGGCTGTCGCCGCCGAGGTCGGGGCACGCACCAAAGCGGCAGAGCTGCGTGTCGAGACGTCCCGCATAATCGAGCCCCGCGTTCGCGCGGAAGGACAGCCACTCCATCGGACGCCAGTTGCCGTTGGTCGACGTGATGAGGCGGTCGATGCCCTGATTCGTGTACGTCTGATAGACGTCGCGCGGCGTGAACTGCCGCCAGCCGAACAGCGTGTCGCCCGTCGCCGACAGATTGTACTTGAAGCCGGGGCCGCCATACGTATTGCCCGCCACGCCGTTGACGCCCGAGTCATCGCTCGTTGGAAGTCTGACGTCCTGCTTCGTGTAACCGGCGTTGATCGCGAGATCGAACCGCGGCGTCACGGCGAGGTTGAAGTTGCCGCGCGTGGTCACGCGACTCATGTGGTTCGGATGAACCTCCTCAGGGCGCAGCGCGAGCGCGTGTGCCGCGATGTAGCGCTGATCGAATTCAGGAACCTTTAACACGCCGTTCTCGTCTTCCCACTCGCCGTGCAGGAAATAGCGAAGCGCTTCACTGCCGCCGCCGACCTGGACGCTGTGCTGCTGGCGATAGCCGACGCCATTCGGCGTCGCCTCGGGATCCGCGTACAAGTTGTAGCTCGTGACGCTGTCCTGCTTGCAGGTGTTGGAGACGACCTGGACGAGGAAACACTGAACCGTGTTCGCCGCCGTCGAATTCGTCGTGGCCGACGTGCCCGATCGCCAGCCGCGATAGGCCGTCGGATAGGTGTTGTTGTCCACCCGGAAGCCCTGCTCGGTCGTGTACGTGAACTGCGGCCGGCCGGCCACCCCGCGCTTCGTCGTGATGACGATGACCCCGTTGGCCGCGTCGGTTCCGTACAGCGTCGCCGCCGACGGACCGCGCACCACCTCGACCGTTTCGATCTCTTCCGGATTGAGATCGTTCACGCGCGCCGGCGTCGTTCCGCCGACGCTGATGCTCGACGAGCCCGTCGTTCCTTCGACGCGCGTTCCGTCGACGATGTAGATCGGATTGTTCGTCAGCGAAAGCGAGCTCGTTCCGCGAATTCTCACCCGCGTTCCCGCTCCGATCTGTGTTCCAGGCACCACGAGAACACCGGGCGCTCGCGACGTGAGCAGATCGGCGACCGACGCGCTGGCCGACGTCTCCTTCGTGGTCGCCGCGTCGACTCGCGCGATCGCGTTGCCGACCTCGACGCGCCGTTGATCGCCGGTCGCCGTCGTCACGACGGGACTCAGCGTGAGCGTCACCGCCTGCATGCGGAGATCGAGCGTCGCCGTTTGCCCGGCGACGACGTTCACGCTGCTCCGCTGCTCCGAGTATCCGACGCGCAGCACGCGCACCTCGGCCGCACCGGGCCGCACGGCGCGCAGCGTGTAGCGGCCGCTGTCATTCGTCTGGGTGACGAGCGTCGTCCCCACGATCGTGACCTGCGCGGATGGAATAGGCTGGCCGCTCGACGCGTCGCTGATTCGGCCGCTGATGCCGCCGAGCGAGGTTTGAGCACCCAAAAGGCCGGCAGCGCTCGATCCACCGAGCACGGCCAGCAGCAGAGCACGACGTACGCTGCGTGATCTCATTGCACCCTCAATTCCGGAGGTCCGGGGAAAACAGGAAGCACAACGCGCCTCGAGCGGCGAGAGAAGTGATGACGTCGTTGTAACCGTCGGCTACGATCGGTTGGTCACACCGTTCCACGCTGTCGGGTCACGGTGCCGAGCGGATGTCGGCAGGCGGAACGCGGCCCCTATCTGGTTCCATTTTCTGGAACTAGGTTCCGGATTCGCAATAAATCAGTATGAGGAGGCGACCGATGCTCCGCAAGGCAATGGAGGTCCTCTCGCTGTTCTCAGTCGACGATCGGGAGCTGGGCGTCTTGCAAGTCGCCCAGCGGCTCGATCGGCCAAAGAGCACCGTGTCGCGATGGCTCGCCGCTCTCGAGCAAGCCGATTTTCTCGAGCGCGATCCGGCCTCGTCGCGCTATCGCCTCTCGCTGCGCCTGGCCGTCCTCGGGGACGTCGCACGCCAAACAACGAACCTGCAACGGTCCGGCCGGCCCTGGATCGACTGGCTCGCCCAGCAAACGGGTGAGACGGCGAATCTCACCGTTCTCGACGGGACTGTCGCCGTCAATATCGAAGTGGCCGACAGCCCGCGCCCGGTCATGCACATCGGTTGGGTGGGCCGGCGTCTACCCGTGCATGCAACCGCGTCGGGCAAAATCCTGCTCGCGTATGCTCACGAAAGCGTCGTCGCCGAGGTACTCAGCGCCAAGCTCGAGCGATTCACGCCGGAAACCATCACCGGCGCGCGGCCGTTCCGTCGCGAGATCGAAGCTATCCGGGCACGCGGCTATGCGACTGTGTGGGGCGAGCTCGAGTCCGATCTCGCCGCCGTCGCCGCGCCGGTCCGCGATCACAGTGGCAATGTCGTCGCGGCCGTCGCGATCGGCGGGCCGGTCTCACGATGTCCCCGCGAAAAGCTCGACGATCTGGCGTCCTACGTCGTCCGCGCGGCGACCGCGATCTCGGCGAAGATGGGGTATCGTCTCAAGCAGTAGGGAAACTCCGAACCTTCGAACGGCGAGTGGAAACGGCGAGTGGAAACGGCGAGTGGAAACGGCGAGTGGAAACGGCGAGTGGAAACGGCGAGTGGAAACGGCGAGTGGAAACGGCGAGTGGAAACGGCGAGTGGAAAGAGCGAGTGGAAGGGGCGACTGAAAAAGCGCGTTTTCCAATCGCAGCTTCCATCTCTAGGCAGCCGTCCGCACGGCCGGACGCTCCTCGAGCGCCACGAAACCCAGCCATCCGGAGTTGAGGTCCACGAGCGCGTGAAGGACCATTGCGGGAATCAGCCAGCCCGTGCCAAGGACGACGGCGCTCATCAGCGCGCCGGCCGCCGCGGTCTTGAGCATCCCGCGCCATCCCTGATAGGCATGGCCGAACGCGAAGACGGCAACTCCCAGCCCTAGGGCACCGAGCCTTCCCACGTACGGCTGCAGAACCCAGACGAAGTAGCCGCGGTAGACGAGTTCCTCGCAGAAACCGGCCGTGACCGAGAGCAGCGTGAACCACTGCGCTTCGTCTCGCGTATGGGGCAGTAGATACTCGATCCCCCTGAACGCGCCGCGAAGCTGCACGCGGCGCTCCGGCTTCAGCCTGCCAATCGCGCGCGACTGACGAAGCGCGATCGCGCCGAGCGCCGCAACGAGCACGATGCTCACCCAGACGCGCGGGCCTTCTGGTGGAACGAGGCCAAGGTCGCGCCACGATCGGGCGTTGACGATCCAGATCGCGAGCGCGGCTCCCGTCAGGACCCACTGCGCAACGGCTGTGCGGCGATACGCCCGGCGACGCACGCCGGGGACGTTCGCCATGGCGGCGGCCTTG
>JADMIO011283459.1_pt1 | contig 18247 bp, 15 predicted proteins | sample 8958161 | NCBI WGS metagenome assembly JADMIO01 (sample SAMN16585339, study PRJNA669376) | soil metagenome | isolation source: Crop rotation soil | place: USA: Cullars Rotation, Alabama | collected 2011 | reverse complement strand
AAGCTTAGGATCCCAATGTGCTGGAAAGCTGGGTGCCGCCTTTCCGCATGTTGAGATCTCGAGACGCGGATTCGCCGTTGCCCGCTCGTGCACGATAATCTCGCTTTTGATGTTTCCTCTCGCGTTTGGCCTCGCGACCGTGGCGCCAACCGTTGTGAAAACATTCCTGCCTGTCAATTGGGCGAGCGTTGGCACCATGCTCATGTTCCTCGCGGTGCTCTCGGCTCCGCGCCCTCTCGCCAGTGTCCTGATCGCCCATCTGTACGCTCGAAGATCGCCGGTGTCGGTTGTCATTCTGGAGTGGACGAGTCTCGTTTTACTGCTGGGATCGCTCGCGACGGTCGGCCGAGTGAGTCCGCTCTGGACCTGCGCCGTCGTCGGTTTGGTGTTTGTAGCGAGAACATTAGCCGCGATGTGGTTCGTCGAAAAACTCGATGGCATTTCTGCTTCGACCCTGTTGCTGCGACTGGTCCGGCCTTTCATTGCCTGCGTGATCATGAGCGCGGCCATTCTGGCCGTGCGACCTGCCGTGTCATCATGGCGGCCCGCCGCACAACTGACAGCTGAAGTCAGCCTTGGAGCCGTGGTGTACTTGATCGCAATTCGCGTGGTCGCACGGCGAGCTACAGCGGAGGCGACACAGCTTCTTCGCTCGGCGCTCAAACGTTCTCACGGCAGTGTCGCGTGAGATTGCAGGTCGTCAGTCTCAGCACGGAGTTTCCCAATCCGACTGAACCCGGCAAAGGCCGTTTCGTCCGCGCGCGATTGCAAGCCATGGCGGAGCACGCCCAGCTTCGCGTTATTGCTCCAGTGGCGTTGTTCGATTACGCGAATCCGGACAAGCGCGTCTTCGCGTCGTGGCAGATGCCGCGCAAGCGCATGGACGGCAGCATCGAAGTGTTTCACCCACGCTGGCTGTATCCGCCACGCGGAGGATGGCTGAATCCAAATTTTTTGTTCGCGCGTCTTCTCGCGGCGATCTCGCGTTTGCGAAGGCAGGGCCGCTGCGACGTCATCGACGCGCATTTCGGCCATCCCGAAGGAGTGACGGCCGCGCTGTTGAGCTCCGCGACCGGTGTGCCTTTCACCGTGACCATGCGAGGTCTCGAGCTGCGAATGCGGCGAAACAGCCGGACGCGGAGCCGCATGGCGTGGGCGCTGCGCCGGGCGAACCGTGTCATCGCGGTCTCTGAAGGCCTTCGCGATCTCGCCATCGAGCTCGGCGTCGATGCTCGAAAGACGCGCGTCATCCCGAATGGGATCGACGTCGCCACCTTTCATGTGCGCGATAGAGCGTCGTGTCGGGCCGCGCACGACGTTCCCGCGTCGCAACGGCTGATGCTGTCCGCCGGAGATCTGGCGGAACTCAAAGGCCATCACCGGACGATTCAAGCGGTGAAGGCACTGCGCGATTCAGGTGTACCCGTCCAACTGCGGATCGCCGGCGGCATCGGCCGGTCGGGTCGATATGCGGGCGCGCTGCGCGACACGGTCAAGAACCTGCACTTGGAAGAGCACGTGCGGTTTGTGGGCGACGTGCCGCAGAACACGATCGCCGGCCTGATGAACGCCGCCGATGTCTTTTGCCTCGCCAGCTCGAGTGAAGGCTGGCCGAATGTCGTCAATGAAGCGCTCGCCTGCGGCACTCCGGTGGTGGCGACCGATGTCGGCGCGATCAGGCAGCTGCTGCCATCGCGGGATTACGGTTCGATCGTGCCTACCGGCGACGTCGAGGCGCTCGCGGGCGCCTTGCGCGAGGCGTTAGCCCGTGACTGGGATCGCGCAACGATTGCCGAATGGGGCGGCTCTCGATCCTGGTCGCAAGTGGCTCAAGAGGTTCTGGCGGAGCTTCGGGAAGTCGCCAATGAACGGTAAGCCTATTCAGGTGATCGTCAACGCCGACGACTTGGGCCTGAGCCAGGAAGTGAACGAGGCCGTCTTCGATTTTGCGGCAAGCGGCCGTGTCACGTCTGCAACGATCATGGCCAACGCGCCCGCCACGCTCGATGCCGTAGGGCATGTGAAACAGTTCCCCCACATTTCATTTGGAGTTCACCTGAACCTGACGCAGTTCGAGCCCCTGAGTGCCGGACCCAACGCGCGGCTCCTCGTCGACGACGGCGGGCAAATGTCCCGGGCCATCGAACGTGCGACCGCGAGCCTCGCGTTGCTCAGGGCGTCATACGAGGAGTGGTCCGCGCAAGTGCAACGCCTTCTGACACTCGGTGTGCCGATTACCCACTTCGACTCGCACCATCACGTTCACAGCAAGCCTCAATACTTTCCTGTTCTCAAAGCCGTCCAGCGACGGTTCCGCATTCGCAAAGTTCGTCTGTCGAAGAATCTCTACGGTTTGGATCGGCCAGCGACTCCGTCGTTGCTGCGAAAAAAGCGCGCGTACAACTGGGCTCTACGACACGTTTATCGCACGCAGACGACCGGCGCGTTCACGGAACTCACGACGTTCCACGACCTGCCGCCTGCCCAGATCAGTTCGGCGACTTCAATCGAATTGATGGTTCATCCCGCCGCCCCTTATGCCAGACCGGAGGAAGATCTCTTGCGGTCCGAGTGGGTCGAGCGATCGCCGGTCCCCATCCGCTTGATCAGCTACGCGGAGCTCGGCAGGTGACGTTGGCACGAAAGTCGCTTTATTGAGATTGGGAATGGCTCCGTCTCAGAAATACCTCATCTGCAAGGGCAAGGCAGGCCTCGGCAATCGCCTTTTGTCGGCGTTGGGCGCCATCCTCTATGCAAAGCTCACGAAGCGCGCGCTTTGCATTGATTGGAGCGATCCGGGCTACTCGCGCGGTCGTGAAAACTCCTGGGGTCAGTTTTTCGCCAGGCCGACGCTTCCTGAGCAATGGACTCAGCACGTCGCCGCCTCGACGAGCATCGCGCCGCAAATCTGGCGTGGCAAATTGCAATGCAGCGTCGACGAAATCATGTCGGAGCATGAGACGGATGCGAATGCCGACATGTCGGGCGCGGTCAATGCAAAATACTCCATCGATTTTGCGCGGCTTGATTACGCCGAGGATGTCCTCGTTCGTTGGTCGTATTTCGACGATATCGATCGTTTGCGTCCGCATTTGACCGGACCCTGGGCATCTCTACGCGCAAGTAATAACGAGGCCATTTTGCGCAGGGTGATTCGGCAGGAGCTCGAGCTTCATCCGCAGATACGGCAGCGCGTCGATGCATTCAAAGCGGCGCACTTCTCCGACGTCACAATCGGCCTGCACATCCGTTATTCAGATCGGAAGAATTCATTTGCCGCGTATCCGCGAATCGTTGACAAGCTGCTGAGCCGCCATCCGGACGCCGGGATTTTCCTCGCGACAGATAACAAAGACGTCGAGCAGTTTTTTCAAACGCGCTACCGCGCCGTCATCGTCACGAAGAAGTGGGTGCCCGCCCCGGGCGTCCCGATCCATCGAACGCGCGAGTGTCCCGACAAGCTCGAAAGCGGAATTGAGGCCCTGGTCGATCTGTACCTGCTTGGCGCCTGTAATTTCCTGGCCTACAACAGAACAACGACGTTCGGCGTCATGGCGCGGCTGTTGTCCGACGCGCCAGCGTCTGCAATCTTCGAGACCTCGCCGCCAATTGAAGCCGTCAGAAATGTCGCGCGATTCGTCAAACGCCGCGTGGCGTACTCGCTGTCGCGGCCGCGCGCCATGTCGTCCTAGTCAGTCCACCAGTTCGATTACATTTCGGATCCAGCGGCTCTCACTCGACAACGGCATCCGCGTCGCTTGTCTGCGTCACAGAGTCATTTAGTCTGACTTCAGTCGTACTTCTTCGCCACAGTGTGCCAGCCCGAATGTCGGAACTCATTTGGGCGAAGCCGCTTACCTGACCTGCGCACCTCGACCGCGTCGGAGCGCAACTTGCTCGAATTGGCAAAATGGCTCTCAAGAGAGTACTTGCAGTTTCGTACGTGTTCCCCCCGGTTGGCGGAGCTGGCGTCCAGCGGCTCACAAAATTCGTCAAGTACTTGCCGGAGTTTGGCTGGCAGTCCACCGTGCTGACTGCCGCTCGTCCATCGGTTCCGGTTTTCGACGCCTCATTGATCGACGACATTCCCCAGACGACACGCGTGGTCAAGGCGCGAACACTCGAACCCGCGTACGCGGTGAAGCGATGGGTCGCGACGACGAGAGGGAAAGGTCAGCCGTCAACGCAGGACCAGCGTGCTGTCCCAGCCGGCGCGACGTCCACACGATTCTCGAACCGGTTACGGAGCGCCGTCGAGTCGACCTTCCGCGACGCCGCCAATCTCGTTCTCCAACCCGATCCCCAGATTCTCTGGCGCCGTAACGCGGTCAAGGCTGGTTTGGAGATTCTGAGAGGCGAGCGCTACGACGTGATCCTGGCGAGCGCGCCGCCATTTTCGACGTTCCTGGTGGCTCAAGAACTGGGACGCCGGACCGGACTGCCGCTCGTGCTCGACTATCGCGACGAGTGGACGACGAGTCAGACCCATGAGGAGAACCGGCCGCGAGATGCCTATTCAGTCTGGCGTCAACAACGCATGCAGCGCTCAGCCATACGTGCGGCAAGCGCCCTGATTACGACGACCGCGCGAAGCGCGGCGTTTCTTTCCCAGACCGCAAGCGCAGTCGAAGCCGGACCTCACGTCAGACACATCTACAACGGCTTCGACGCCGCCGACATCGAGTCGACGGTTAATCGATCAGCCGCGAGCGCACCGGATCGAGAAACGTACAAAGTCGCGTACGTCGGAACACTGTGGAACCTGACATCGATCGCGCCTGTGGTGAACGCCGTGCAGGAATTGTGTCGCCGATTCCCCGATGTCGGCGCGCGCCTCGAATTGCTCTTTGCAGGACGCCGGACCACCTCTCAAGACCAATACCTTGACCGTCTGCAGGACTTGCCCTGCCGCGTCACTCGCCTGGACTACGTCGACCATCGAGAAGCGCTTCGCTTGATGCATTCGGCCGACGCGCTGCTTCTCGTCCTATCCGACGTGCTCGAGGCTGAACGCGTCGTTCCCGCGAAGGTCTTCGAGTACCTCGCTATGCGCAAACCCATCTACGGCATTGTTCCTGACGGCGAAGTCGCCCAACTCTTAAAGGCCTGTCCGATAGCCTGCGTTCATTCGCCGCGAGACGTGAGCGGGTTAGCCGACCGATTGACGTCGGACATCGAACGACACCGTCGAGGCGAGATTCGCTCGCTGCACTCGTGGGATCCCCAACCGTTCGAGAGGCGGTCTCTGACCGGCCAACTGGCGGAATTGCTCGACCAGGTGACAAGCGAACACCGCCGGCGCGTCACGCGACAACCCGCGCTGCCGGTTACCCCGCCGCATTTGAACCTGGCGGCGAGCGGCATCAACGAGTAGTTCGATTCCCTTCGCGGCGACGCAGTGAGCACCCTGTTCTGGATCTCGTTGTTCTGGCTGAGCGCCTTTGGCCTGTTCTACACCTTCGCCGGCTACCCGCTGATGATTGCCGCACTCTCGAGACTCTTCGGCGAAGAACGTGGCAGACGCGCCAGCGTCGACCCCGTTTCCGTCGTCGTAGTTGTTCACAACGAAGGGCCGCGCGTGGCGAAAAAAGTCGCAAGTATTCTTGCCACGTCCAACGCCGATCTCATTCAGGAGATCCTCATCGGTTCTGACGGGTCGACCGACGATCCGGCCGCAAGCCTGCCCCACGACGTCGATCCGCGCGTGAAGGTCATCGCCTTTCCTGAGCGCCGCGGCAAGGCCTCCGTGGTGAATGACCTGGTTCCACGATGCCGGTCTGAAATTGTCGTGCTCACCGACGCACGTCAGGAGCTCGGTCGCGATTCCATTGCGTCGCTGGCCTCCAACTTCGCGGACCCCTCGGTTGGCGTCGTCTCTGGTGAACTGGTGTTCAGGTCGTCACGAAGCGCGACGTCCGCCGCTCGTGGCATCAGCCGTTACTGGCAGTACGAAAAACGTGTTCGCAAACACGAGGGCAGATTTCGCGGCGTTCCCGGAGTGACCGGAGCCTTCTACGCCATCCGCCGGTCGCTGTTCCGACCAATCCCCGCCTGCACGATTCTCGACGACGTCGTTGTCCCGATGCAGATCGTGAGTGCCGGCTTTCATTGCGCCTTTGACTCTCAGGCGATCGCGTACGACACGCCGTCCAATCAGCCGTCACAAGAGTACCTGCGCAAACGCCGAACGATCGCAGGCATTGTCCAACTCGTGGTCAACCAACCCCGGTGGTTGATCCCCTGGCGCAATCCAATCTGGTTCGAGTATGTGTCGCACAAGATCGCCCGGTTGAGCACGCCACTGCTGCTGCTGATCATCGCCACGGCGAGCGTTGCGCTCTCTGACCGGCGATTTTTTCTTGCAGCCGCGGTGGCGCAGGCTCTGTTCTATGGCGCCGCGCTCTGTGGATGGGTTCTGCAAGCAATCGGTTGGCGATCGACGATCTTCGGCGCTCCGATGATGTTCGTGACGTTGAGCCTCACCACCGCCGCGGCGCTTTGGGACAGCATGCTCGGCCGGTTTTCGCCTCTCTGGCGGCGGGCCACATGACGCCCGCTTCTCCATTGAACCGACGAATTCCAGGCTTGGACGGCATGCGGGCCGTGTCAATTGTCCTGGTGATTCTGGGCCACCTGGCGGGCACCCGGCATTATCTGTCCGTAGAGGCCGGGCGGTCGTTCGGCGAGCTCGGATCCCTCGGAGTCCGTGTGTTTTTCGTGATCTCGGGATTTCTGATCACCGGTTTGTTGCTGAAAGAGTTTCGCGAAACCGAAACGATTTCTCTGAAGGCGTTCTATTACCGCAGGACGCTGCGAATTTTTCCCGCGTGGAGCGTCTTCGTCGCAGTTGTGGCGACGGCGTCGTTCTTCGGAATCCTGAAGCTCAACGATGGCGACCTCTGGCACGCACTGACCTACACGACGAACTATCACTACGATCGGTCCTGGTCGGTCGGCCATTTGTGGTCGCTCGCCATCGAAGAACAGTTCTATCTGATCTGGCCCTCACTGATCGTGTTGATCGGAATGAACCGGGCGTTGTTTTGTGCCGCCGCTCTGGTTCTCGTCAGTCCAGTTCTGCGCGTCGCGATCGCCATGTATTGGCCGAATTCAATCCCGACCATCGGCGAATCATTTCCAACGGTCGCTGACAGCATCGCGACGGGTTGCGTGCTGGCCGCGTCTGTCGCATGGCTGGATAAACGACGGCATCTGGCGACGTTCATGCGTTCCGGTTGGTTTTTTGCCGTGCCGGCCGCGGCATTCCTGCTGAACTTGAGCGAAGGGGCACGACTCAGGTTCGTATTGATCGACAGCGTCATCAACATTTGCATCGCGCTGACGATCTGGCGATTCGCCTCGGTGACGAATGGATTCGCCAGCCGATTGTTGAATTCGAGGCCGATGGTCTCAATGGGTGTCCTCAGTTATTCGCTGTATTTGTGGCAGCAGCTGTTTCTGAATCGGCATTCGACCGCGCCAATGGCGTCATTCCCGCTCAATGTCCTCCTGCTCGTCGCATGCGCAGTCGCAAGTTATCGCTTCGTCGAAAAACCGTTCCTCTCGCTTCGAAGCCGGGTAATGCCAGGTCGGATCGCGCGCCAGGGAGCGATTCTGCCTCTAGGCTGACATTCTTCATCGGCGCGGAAGACTTTCCCCCTGCGAGGGCGTCAAACGCAGGCCTTCTTCGACCGTAACCCTCGTCATATCAAGCAGTAACCGGACGTGCCTCGTACCAGCTTGGAAGGTCCCTTGATTGCTGGTGTAACGGTTGCCGTGGTGTGGGTTTTTCTCGTTTCAGCGGGGCTCATCGCCTACACGTTCTTTGGGTATCCGCTGATGCTGCTGATTGTCGGGGGTCTCAAGCAGCTCCTTCGCGACCTCGACTATGCCTTCGGACGCCGGAATCGACGTTCAAGGCAGGGTGGGGACGCGTTGCCAAAAGTGAGTCTTTTGTTTGCCGCACACAACGAGGCCCGCGTCATCGCGCAGAAGATGATCAACTGCCGGCAGCTGGACTATCCCGTCGATCGATTGGAGATTCTCGTCGGATGCGACGGGTGCACGGACGGCACCGTTGAGATCGCGCGCCGAGCTGAGGTGCCGAACGCCACGATCGTCGATTTCAACGATCGGGCCGGCAAACCAAGCGTCCTCAACCGGCTCGTCCCTCTCGCTCAAGGCGACGTCGTCGTCTTCTGCGACGCGAATACGGCGTTCGAGCCGGACACGATTCGGTCGCTGGTGCGGCACTTTGCTCAACCGAAAGTCGGGTGCGTCTGCGGCGAGCTCCGACTCCGAACGGCCGGCGGAAAGCCTCGCTATGAAGGCCTCTATTGGCGCTACGAGACGCTGCTGAAATTTCTCGAGAGCCGGCTGAACATGCTCGTCGGCGCAAACGGCGGTGTGTTCGCGATCCGGAGGAAGCTCTTTGTCGAAATTCCTGCAGACGGCATCATCGACGACTTTCTGGTGGCGATGAACATTCGCCGCCATGGACATCGCGTCGTCTACGATCCCGAGGCCGTCGCCTGGGAAGAGGCGGCGTCGGCATTGCGTCATGAGTTCGCGCGTCGAGTTCGCATCAGCGCGGGAAATTTTCAGGCGCTTCGACACACCTGGCGGATGCTGAACCCCCTGGCGGGACGTATCGCCTGGTCGTACTGGTCGCATAAGGTGTGCCGGTGGATCGTGCCTTTTGCGTATGTCGCGACGCTTCTTTCCGCGGTCGCGCTGAGCAAACAACCGGTGTTCGCGGCCGCGGCGGCGCTCGCGATTGCGGTCCCGTTCCTCGCCTATGCAGGGTTTCAATTGGATCGTCGCCGGCGGTATTGGGGTCCCGTCAGCATTCCGTACTATTTCGTCTCGATGAACCTGGCCGTGCTTCTCGGCATTCTCAGGTTTGCCCGAGGGTCTCAATCGATCGTGTGGAATCCGACGCCGCGAGAACAGGTCGCGCCTGGAACTCAGGGCGCGGCATGAACCCCGCTCTTGCGACACTTCGTACCTCTCACTTGTGGATGCGAGGGTATTGGAACGCGCGCATGAGCCAGGTCCGCTCGCCGCGCGTGTCTCGCGCCTGGGTCGTCTTCGCCGATCATTTCGAGCCCTGGTGGGGTCGCCCGGACGCTGACACGGCGCTCGCACGGGTCCGTCAATGGGCGGAACGCTGGCCGATCATTGCGGCGAAGCACAGCGACAGTACCGGACGAGTGCCGTGTTACACGTTCTTTTACCCGGAAGAGCAATACCACCCGCACGCAATTGACGAACTGGCGGTGCTCCGCGAGCTCGGAGTCGGGGACGTCGAGGTTCACCTCCATCACGACAAAGACACTGCCGACCAGTTTGTGAATCGTGTTGGTGGATTCATCGCTCAACTGCACGAGCGCCATGGCTTGCTGCGCCGTGATGATCGCGGGATCCGGTTTGGATTCATCCACGGCAACTGGGCGCTCGACAACTCGCTGCCGGGCGGCCGGTTTTGCGGATTGAACAACGAAATCAGTCTGCTTCGCGACCTCGGATGCTACGCGGATTTCACGCTGCCGGCCGCGCCGTCGCCCGCGCAAACGCGAATCGTCAACACGATCTACTGGGCAACTGACGACGCATCGGCGCCGCGGTCGCACGATACCGGCGTACCCGTGAAGTCCGGAGAATCTACGGCGGGCGATCTGCTGATGATTCCTGGCCCCCTGACGATGAATTTCCGCGAATGGAGCAAGCGCGGAGTGCCCAAACTCGAGTGCGGTGAGCTGGGTGGTCACTGTCTCCCCTCACGCCATCGCATTCGGTTGTGGATGAAGGTCGCTCCTCGTATTGGCGAGGATGTCTTCATCAAGCTCTTTGCGCATGGGGCGCCAGAGAAAAACGCGATGCCGATGCTTGCCGACCGAGGAGTGCTCGATCGGACGCTGAAGTACCTCCGCGAGGAATGCGCGCGGGAGTCTATCGAGCTGCATTTCGTCTCTGCATGGCAAATGCGACAGGCCATCGAATCCATTCGCGCCGGCGGCCGATCGCCACGCGCGACCACATTCGACGACCGAAGTGATCGTCACACTGTAAGCGCGTAATTCTTCGTGTACTCACAACTTCTGCAATCCGTTCTGCTCCCCGCCTACGACGTTGTGCGTGGGAGGCGGTATACACAGCGGCGCAAGTTTCTCGAAGCCAGCCAGTGGTGGACGACCGAACAGATCCGCGACTTCCAGTGGACGGAACTCAGAGCTCTGCTCGCTCATGTGTTCTCATCCGTTCCCTATCTTCGCGCGAAGTACCGTGCGGCGGGTCTCGGCCTCGACGACATCCGTTCATGGCAGGACTTCCGCCGCTTGCCTCCGCTGACGCGCGCTGAAGTCAACGCGCATCGCGCGGAGTTGTGTTCGACCACGTACCGAGGAAAACTCGTACCTCACGCAACAGGCGGATCGACCGGGACTCCGACACGCTTCTTTCGGACCTATGAGAGCTACGACTGGCGAACGGCCGCCAAGGACCGCGTGTACGGTTGGTCCGGATGGAGGTTAGGCCAACGGTCTCTATATCTGTGGGGTGCGCCGGTTGGCGCAGTTCCCGCGCTTGCGCGGAAGAAGACTCGCCTCTTCGAATCGGTCCACCGGCAACTGGTGGTCAACACGTTCCTGCAGGGCGATGAGCTCTGGCGAGACGTTCACTCGGCGAGCTTGAGCTTCCGTCCCACTGTAATTGTCGGTTATGTCTCCAGCCTGGAGCAGTTCGCCCACTTTGTGAGGCGCGCAGGCTTACGTCCGCCCCCGGTGCGGGCCATCATCGCCGCGGCGGAACCGCTTCACGGCGATACTCGCCGGACGATTGAGTCGATTCTCGCGGCTCCTGTGTTCGAGACCTATGGATCGCGGGAATTCATGTCGGTCGCGGGCGAGTGCGCGGAGTCTCATCGCTTGCACGTCAATGCGGAGAACCTCGTCGTCGAAACGCTCGAGGCGAGAACCGATCAGCCATCGGAGATTCTGGTGACGGACCTGCACAACTGGGGTATGCCGTTCGTCAGATATGCCACAGGCGATCTTGGGACATTCTCCGACACGCCATGTCCGTGTGGGCGCGGTCTTCCCGCCCTCGCCACGATAGAGGGCCGCGTTCTTGATTCATTGCGAACCGCGGACGGACGGCTGGTGCCGGGAGAGTTCTTCCCGCACATGCTGAAGGAGATTCCGGAGCTTACTCAGTACCGAGTCGAACAGACGCGCGCCGATCACTTCGTCATTTCGGCGGTGCTGTCGGCGCCGCTGTCGACGCGCAGTCGATCTCTTCTCGACGAAGAAATCGGCAAGGTCTTCGGATCGACGACTTGGGAAATGCGTCGCGTCGATTCGATTCCCCCGCTTCCGTCCGGCAAGCGGCGGATCACGGTCGGCCTTGCGTCCTAACCCCACGAACGTCATGAGAATCGCGCACGTGATCGACAGCATGGAGGTAGGGGGCGCGGAAGCCGTCGTTGACGCCCTTTGCCGGCTGCATGCCGCTGCGGGACACTTCCTGGAAGTGCACTGCTTGATTACCGGCGGGCCATTCGCCGATCGATTGCGGGCGGACGGTATCCCGGTAGTCGTTCACCCGACAACGAGGTGGCGATCGTTCTCGAGCCTCTATCGCGAGTTCCGACGTTTCAGGCCGGACGTTGTTCACTGTCACAACAAAGCCGCTACCGTCAGAGCCAGCGCTGTTTCCCGGTTGACGGGCGCTCGCGCAGTGATCAGCACGCGGCATGGCATCGTATCCGCCCGGTTCCGTCTTCGCTCCGATCTCAAGTACTGGCTAACCGCCGCGACATTCTGCGACCGGGTTGTCGCCGTTTGTGAGACAGCCAGACTGAACATGAAGGTGGTCGCGCGACGCGTGGGCCACAAGATCGTTACCATCCGAAACGGCGCGTTTTCGTTGAGCTCGCCCGGCGCCCCGTCCCTGAGTAAGCAGGGGTTTACGCTGGTTTCCGTCGGACGACTCGCTGCGGTGAAGGATCACGCGACGTTGTTGCAGGCAGTGGCCCTGGCTAAACGGACGGTCCCCGATCTTCAGCTGTGGATCGTCGGCGATGGTCCGGAACGCGCGTCACTCACGGCGCTGACGGCACAGCTCCAGTTGCAAGACACGGTTTCGTTCGCTGGGGAGAGACATGACGTCGGCACCTGGCTTCGACATTCCGACGTCTTCGTGCTTTCATCGATTACTGAAGGAATGCCGATGTCCGTTCTGGAGGCGATGGCAGCAGGATTGCCGACCATTGCAACCCGGGTCGGCGGTATTCCAGAACTTATCGAGTTGTCGCAGGCTGGAACGATGATTCCGGCGCGGGATCCCGGAGGCTTGGCCGAAGCGATCATCGAATTCTCGAACCGTCGTCATGAATTGAAACAGCTCGGGACACGTGCGTTGCGATGCTACGAGGAACACTTCACGCCAGAGCGCATGGCGAACGACTATCTGAAGCTTTACCAGAGATTCGTCCCAGCGAGCGTTTTACTCGCCTGATCGTGATTGTTTTCCCTCTTTTCCTTCTCTACGTCCTGGTGTCGTACTTGTACCCGGCTGAGCTGTTTCCGGCGCTCGCGCCTTACCGCCTCACCTACTGGATCGGGACCATCGGTCTTGCTGCAGGCGTACTGACCCTCATCTTTCGGCGCGCGGCGCTCGCCACATGGCAGACGCGCCTTCTCTTTGCCTTCACAGCGACGATGTGCCTGTCGCTGATGATCGTTAACCGGTGGCCCGGGGCACCTCTGGTTGTGTTCGAACGGTTCGGTCCGTCTCTGACCATGTTTCTGTTGGCAGTGTCGGCTGTCACGTCGTTGTCGAGGCTGCGGATTGCTGCTGCCTGTCTCATTGTGGCGTCGCTTGTTCTAGTTGTTCAAGGCATCGCGGCCTATCACTTTGGCTATCGACCGGATCTTTTCTTGCTTCAACCAAACGCCCAAAACGAATCGAGTGTTGCGCCCACAGACCTCGAGTCACAGAGTCTCGGCGGCTCGACTGACCTCGATGATGGGGTTGACGATGTGACCGGGGTTCCTCGTCTGCGCGGCCTTGGCTCTCTTCACGATCCCAATGACCTGGCACTCGCATTTGTCGTGGCGGTGGGGTTCCTGGCGGGCACCTGGAAACGCGGAGCGGGCGTCCGCAATTTTTTGATCGCGATCTTGCCGATCGCGATGCTGAGCTATGGCGTGTTTCTCACGCACTCACGCGGAGGCGCGCTCGCGCTTGTCGTGACGTTGTGGCTCGCGGCGCGTCATCAGGGTGCGGGTTGGAAAGCCAATCTGCTGCTTGTCGTTCTTCTTCTCGGCGTCATCGCCGCCGACTTTTCCGGTGGACGAAGCATGGTTTCCGTCAACGACGAATCCGCCACCGGCCGAGTCGATGCATGGGCAGAAGGCTTTGAAATGTTGAAGCTGCAGCCGCTGTTGGGCATCGGCTACATGCAGTTCATGGACTACAACCCTCTTACAGCGCATAACTCCTTCGTGCTTTGCTTCGCGGAGAATGGCTTGATTGGTTACTTCTTCTGGCTGGGGCTTCTCTTGATGACGCTCGTGCCGCTTGGAAAACTCAAGACGCCGCAGGGCGACGTCGGTGGTCAGCGGATTACCAAATGGGCCAGTACGCTTCAACTGTCATTGATTGCCTTTCTCTGTGGCGCGTTCTTCCTCTCACGAACATATCTTCCAATGCTGTACCTTCTGGTGGGAATGGGGGCGGCGCTTCTCTTGCTTGCCAAGGCCGAAAACTTAGAGATCTGGAGGCCTTCAGCCGGTCGAATGAGTGGTCTGATTTTAGCGAGCGAGGTGGCGAGTATTGCCGCGATTTACCTGTTCGTGAAGCTCCACATCGCATGACACACGGTCCGGCCTATGTGAGGAACTCCGGCCGTGCGTCGCTGAAGAACGCTCCGTCGTTGTCGGCGGCTTGAAAATCAAACGTCGACTCACCGACAGCTAGTTGTCGGCTAAAGACATAAGCGGGCCTGTACCCTCGGATTCGAAGGCCTGCAGTGGCGGCGGCCTTAGCTCTCTTCTCCGTTGAGCCATTGGCGGTCACCTCAAGCGCCATGTCCGCGCTGCGACTTGCACCCTCGGCCAGTCGGTAGGCGGCGAGCAAAGCCTCTGCCGATGACCGATGGAGCCAGATGCCGGCAATCCTCGCCTGATTGGACAAGTAGCTAATCGCCACGCGCCCTTCGTCCTGGCCATCCTTGTTTAGCTGCAGCACCTCGACTCTTGCCGATGGGCAGCGCTGAAGGTAGCGGAAAAAGGCAGGTGATCTGCCCAGACAACCGTCAGGCCCCAAGGCTGCCGGTTCGTCAGACGTGTCGACGAGATTCGCCGGACCGAGACTCCAACCTTGGGACTCCACTCGACGCGGCAAGAGCGACCAGACCATGTTGCGTATGAATCGCGCGGGAGTCTTCCAACCCCGCTGCTGGTGCCGAAGCATCTGCCGGCCTGGCCTGAGTGGCCGCGCAGCCGACCAGACTGGCTTGATCGACCTGAAACCCAGCGCGGGAAGAACGCGTCGAGCATCCGCGCTGCCCCCAACCGTGTAGACGAAGTCAAACAGCTGCATGATCCGTTTTGCGACGATCGTACCTACTCCAGCCGCTGAACGATCGCTCGCCCAATCAATCATGTGGGCGCCGCGAATCATTTGCGTACCCATACGGAAGAGAACGGGCCAAATCCCAGCATGCGCGACCATCTGCCCGTCGCTCTCCACGACATAGCTCCGGGGTTCCGAGTAGTCTTCGCGCAGGTCCCAATATTTCCAACGAATCAGTTCGGATCGCAGGAACGGACTCTCCAATGGAACGAAGAACGCCTTCGCAAGGAACTCGATCAGTTCCCTCTCGTCAAGAGGTGTGGTGGGCCGAAAAACCAGCTTCATTGGAAGTCACGCAGGAATGGCCGCCGATCGCACCCGCTTGTACCGCGCGCCGAAGAGCGGCGCCTCGACGACCTCACACTTGACCGGGACTTTGAACGGCTCCAGCCGAGTTCGGCAGTGATCCTTAATCTGTCGTTTGAGCTCGGCCAGATTCTGGGGCCTTTTCAGGTTGAGTCGGGCGACGACGATGTTGCCGACCAGTGGGTTCTTCTCGCTTGTGACTGTGGCGTCCGCAACATTTTCGAGTTGCAGAAGGACACTTTCGACTTCCGCCGGATAGACCTTTTGGCCGCCCACATTGATAACCTCGGACCGCCGGCCAAGAATACGCAAGTAGTCGCCGTTCACCTCGACTGCGTCGCCGGTATTGAACCAGCCATCAGGGTCGAATGGAGATGGAGCATTCAGGTAGCCGAGCATCGCGCTTTGGGCGCGAATCCAAAGCAGGCCGTCGACGACCTTCGTCTCAAGTGAATCCGGCGCGAGTGACTTCGATCGCAAGATCCCAAGCTCGGACAAGCCGTACGTCTGCTGGAGCTGCGTCTGAGGCAGAACGTCGTGGATTCGCCGCAACGTGCTCTCCGGCATGACTTCGGTTCCGTAGGTCACGAGCTGCAAGGAAGACAGGTCGAACTCGCGGTACTGCTCGGACATCAGCAGAAGATTCAAGAACGTCGGCGACGTCGGGAGGAGTTCGACGGCATGCCGCTCCACGGTTTGACAGACCGTTCGAGGATCCCGCTCCTGAAGCGCCACCACCGTCCCACCCGTCGAGAGGGTGTAGAACAAAGTGTTGATGCCACCGATATGGTCCAGGAGTAAGAACGAAATCGTGGTGTATCGCCTTCTCGGCGTACGAAATTTCTCGAGGAGCTTCGAGAAGTCATGCAAGGCTGCCTTGCTTTCGCCGGTGCTGCCCGATGAGAAGAGCACAAGTCCAGGCGCTTTCCGGCGCCTCAGCTCCAGCAGCAACGGGTGATCGACGAGGCACCCTCGTCGAGACAAACGGACCTGGTCGGCGGCGTCGAAAGAAGCGACAGCTTCGACCTGGGCGATGCCCATGAACTTTTCGCGCTCAGCCGCCGCGGCATTCGTCAGAGGCACGACGATATGACGGGACAAGACGAGCGCAATCAGGAACGCGCAGGCCTCTGGGGAATAGTCTGCCTCCAGGGCGATCACGCTCCCCGGTGGCAGCTGGGCTTCGGTCAATTGCCGCTGCCAGTGAGCCACACGCTGGCCGAGCCAATCGTAGCTGACCGCTCGATCCTGCCAGACCATCGCGGTCCGCCCTGCCCATTCCGCCATCCGGTCGATGAGCCAGTTCGTCTCGGTCAAGACACACCGCCGAGGTGAATGACCTGGCCGGTAATGAACGCGCTTTCCGGCCGAAGAAAAAAGTCGACCACGTTGGCAACGTCAGAGGGCTCGCCCAATCGCTTGATCGCCTGCCGTTCGACTAGTGCCGCAATCTTCTCGGGCGGCACGGAGCGTGTCAGAGCGGTGTCTATCGGCGTGGGAGCCACTACATTGCACGTAATGTGAAACGGCGCGAGTTCACGCGCCAGGACTTGGGTCAGCGTCACGACCGCACTCTTCGAGGCCGCGTAGATGGATTCGCCCTCCACTCGCAGTGGTGCGGCGACGCTGCCCAAGTTGACGATGCGCCCGTGCCCCGATTTCCGGAGGAGACGCGTCGCCTCTCGGCAAAACAAGAACGTTCCAACGACATTGGTGTCAAAAATCTTGTGAACTGACGACAGCGGCGTCAATAACGCGTGATTCAGCGATGCCACTCCGGCATTGTTAATGAGCACGTCGAGGCGCTGCGCTTGAGAGGCAATCGTCGCCACCACATGCCGAACGTCTTTTTCAGATGTCACGTCTGCAATCACGTGGTGATATCGCTCGTGCACGATCGCAGCCGCTTTCCGGCTGCACCCGTACACCGTCAAACCGCGCGACAGGAGATGCGTGGCCAAGTGCGCGCCGAGCCCCTGGCTGGTCCCTGTGACAAGGGCCACGTCAGACATTTGTCGCCTCGAGCAATGACACGATGTAATCGGCGAGTGACCCGACACTGCGGAACGGGCTGCGTTCTTGCGACATCGCGCGTTCATCCATGAGCGCGATTGGCCCAAACCTCTGCGTGATGCTCTCTTCCACCTCGAGAATCAGCGTCACCAGCTCGAGGGAATCCAAAGCGCCGGTGCGGCCGAAGAGGTACAGATCCTCGCTCAGTTCGAGCTGCCGATCCGCTTGCCGGCCGCGGTTCGTTTCGGCAGCAGCCCCAAGAATGACTTGGATTACCGCTGCCCGATCGACGTGTTCTGAAGGCGATACTGGCATGGGCGATGGTTAGTGTCGTCTGCCAAATAGTTCCGGCAGCGTGAAGATGGCGCTCAGCATGTCATTGGAGAGATCAGGTTCAACAAGAATTCGCCGAACGTCGTAATCATCCCAATCATCAAAGCGTCGAGTGCCGCCGTAATAGCTGAACGCGAAGTCAATCCCGGCCTCGCGAAGGAAGTCGCGTGTCGCGGCGTTGAACGAATCCAGACCACCGACAGGATAACTGAAGCACTTCGGTGACTCTCCAAGTGTGCTGGCAAGTCTTTGGATGCAACCCGCAATCTCCTGACGCTGTTGCTCGGTCGACGCACGGCCAAGGACCACATGGCTCATGGTGTGTCCTCCGATCGTCATTCCAGCGTCCCTCATTTCTCTCAGCATCTCCCAGGTCATCCAGAGATCCTGAGGCACGTCGGAAGGCGGCGCAGAACCAGTAGCATCTGCGATAGCAGCGATGTAACGCGCGGTCAAATCTGTTGGAAGCGCCTTGTATTTCTTAAGCAGTGACTTGATCGATCGCTTGCGATCCGGCTCATCAAATGCAACCGACCCAGTAAACCATCCAGGCAAATCGATTTGTGTTCTGGAGCTCGCCCTGACCATCCAAGCGATTTCATCCCACCATGGCAGTCGAGGGCGATCGATGAATCCCGTGGTGACGAAAAAAGTCGCTGGCACGTTCTCGTCCTTGAGGATTGGGAATGCGACGTCGTAGTTGTCGCGAAAACCATCGTCGAACGTCACGAGAACGAATCGGCCCCGACGCCGCCTGCGCACCTCCGGCAGATCTTTCGGACTGATCACGTCAAAATGGGCCTTGCACGCGCGCAGATGACTCCTGAACTGCTCTGGATCCGCACTCCAGAGTCCTCGGTCAAATAGCGAGTCGTGAGGCGTGCCAATCCGGTGATATGCAAGGGACAGCACTCCGGCCCAGCGCACGCGTCGACGCAGGAAGTTGCCAACGGCAGGC
>JADMIO010904407.1_pt1 | contig 18249 bp, 16 predicted proteins | sample 8958161 | NCBI WGS metagenome assembly JADMIO01 (sample SAMN16585339, study PRJNA669376) | soil metagenome | isolation source: Crop rotation soil | place: USA: Cullars Rotation, Alabama | collected 2011 | reverse complement strand
CGCGACAACTTGTCCACGTGGAATTCTAAGCTTAGGATCCCAATGTGCTGGAAATGCGCTGCTCGTGGCCCGGTTCGCGATAGGAGTGCAGGAACGCCACGGCCACCGCCTCCACGCCGGCTTCGCGCACCTCGCGGGCCACGCGGCGGGCCGCGGGTTCGTCGAGCGGGGTGCGCACCGTGCCCTGGGCGGTGATCCGTTCGGGCACCTCCCACACGAGCTCGCGCGGCACGAGGGGCCGGTGCTTGCGGAACGACAGGTTGAAGGCGTCCGGCCGGTTGATCCGCCCGATCTCGTAGACGTCGCGGAAGCCTTCGGTGGTGACCAGGGCGGTCCGGGCGCCATGCCGTTCGATGAGCGCGTTGATGACCACGGTGCTGCCGTGGATGACCATCCCGGTCTGCTCGATCCCGGTGCCGGACAGCGACAGCCCGGACAGGATTCCCTGGACGAGGTCGTCGGGGGTGCTCAGGGTCTTGCCGAGCGTGATCGCGCGGCTTTCGTAGTCGTAGGACACGACGTCGGTGAAGGTGCCACCGATGTCGACGGCGACGCGGCGGGCCATGGGCCTCGTCCTTCCGTGACGTGCGCCGGCGTGCGGGGCCGGCTCGGGTGCTGGTCAGGTGCAGCGGTGCTGCTGGAGGAACGCGCGGACCCAGCGGTCGAAGCAGGCGCGGCCGGCCGCGGCCGCCTCCGCCCGGGTCTGCCGGGGGCGGACGAGCGAGAGGGACCGCCAGTCGCCGTGCAGGTGGGGGTCGGGCGCGTGGTGGCGTTCGACCACGACCCGCCCTCGGTCGTCGAGTTCGGCGACCGCCGCCTCGAAGACCTGGTCGGTGAGGCCGGTGAGAACGCGGGCCTGCGGTGCGAAGAGCGTGCCCTCGACGGAGTCGGAGAGCACCCTGAGGACCATGCGTGCCGCGGCGCTCGGGCCGGTCGTCGGTCGCGTCGCCATCGGCCGCTGCACCTTTCTCCCTGGGTCACGGGTTTCCCCTGGGGCCACGGCTCCCTGGGGGGCACCGCTTTCTCCCAGGGGTCACGCCCCTTCTCTGGTCACCGACGACGCTAGGCAGGGAGACCGGCATGAGTCCAATGAATGATGCGAATACTTATCAATCATCATGCTTATGCCCCTGCCGATCACGCGCTTATGCGACCGCGCTGATCAACTGCCTCCGCAGCCACGCCCGCCCGGGATCGCCGGCGCTGCGCGGATTCCACACCAGGTCGATCCCCAGCGTCGGCAGGGCGATCGGCGGCTCCAGCACGCGCAGCCCGTTCTGCGCCGCCAGCCGCTGGGCCAGCCGGCGCTGCAGCAGCGCGATCATGGGCGTCCCGCTCACCACCGAGGGGATCATCAGGAACTCGAAGACGACGACCTGCACGACGAGATCGGGGATCAGCCTGGCGAGGGCCTGCTGGGCGCCGACCCGCCCGCCCTCCCACTCGAACACCGCATGAGGCAGCCGGGCGAGGTCGTCGACGGTCAGCGTCGCGCCGATGCGGTCGTTGCCCGCGTCGGAGACCACGACCCAGTCCTCTTGGTAGAGCCGCTCCCTCGGCAACGGGGTCGGCATGACGTCCGGCAGCAGCGCCACATCGGCGGCCCACTCGCTGAGCGTGAGGGCCATGGAGGGCTCAAGCGCTTCCACGTGCAGCCGAACACCCGGTGCGGACGCGGCAAGCGTGGCACTGAGGGTGGGAAGGACGGTCAAAGCCGCGGCACTTGACGCCGCGATGCGGAAGACGCGGTCCGAGGTCGCCGGGTCGAACGTCGGAGGAACGAGCACCTGGTTGCTCGCGGTCTCCAGGAACAGGCTGATCGGCCCCCTCAGGGCGCTGGCGCGTGCGGTGAGCACGTACTCCCGGCCGACCCGGACCAGGAGCTCGTCGCCGAGCGTGCGCCGCAGCCGCTGCAGGGCGTTGCTCATGGCCGGCTGCGTCAGTCCGACCGCCTCGGCGGCGCGCGTGACACTGCGGTGCTCGAGGAGGGCGGCGAGCAACGGGAGCAGATTGAGGTCGACGCGATGCAGGGCGGTCGCCGTGCTCGTCAGCCGCGATGAGCCATTCATTCCATCTATATATCTCATGGACAACGGCCATCCGACTGATTCTCGGCACGTGACGACCGCCATGGCCGCCGCCGTGTCCAGTCCGGCAGCACCGGCGAAGTCCGTCAGTGGGGGTCGCCCGGGGCGCTGGAGCCGGCCAGCCATTTCGCGCCTTCGTCGTAGAGGCGCCGCACGACCTCACCCGTCAGGCCGGGCAGTCCGGCCCTGACCGTGAAGCCGGCCTTCGTCTGCAGGTACCCGAGATGGCGGTAGCCGACGGGGAAGCGCCCCAGCAGTTCCGGGTCCAGCCTCAGCGTCGCGGACGGATCGACCACGTCGAGGCGGTCCTTCTCGTAGATCGGCTGCCGGCGCACGATCTTCCACGCGCCGCCGTGGCGGGCGCAGAAGTCGTAGAACCGCCCGGTGCAGACGACGTCGACCTCGACCCCGTCGACCACGGCCCGCTGGTTGATGGTCATCTTGGTCTGGGCGATGGCGCGGTCGCCGGCGACGTCGGCGGTGTGGCCGCCGAGGAAGTGCAGGATGCTGACGCCGTTGTCGAAGCCTTCCCGGCTGATGTCGATGAAGTCCGCGGCCGGGCCCTGGAACCAGGTGGCCGTCATCCAGCCGTCCAGGGGATGCCACACGGTGGCGAACCGCTGCCAGTCACCGGCGTCGCGCCACAGTGCCCAGTTGTCGACGAGCTCGCGGAGCTCGTGCTTGTCCGTCTCGACCGTGCTCATCGAAGACCTCCGTGAGGTGTTGTCGACCGTGCCCTCCCGGATCGCGCTCATTCGGCAAACCGCCGAGTGGACGCTGTGCGGTGTGGACATCGGTCAGGACGGACAAGGCCGGCCCGTCCCGTCGATAGCCAGGACGGTAGCCAAGGCTCAAGCATCAGTCGAATGACTGACGTTTATTCCAGCTATAGCCACGGTGAATACGATTCCCCGACGGAGGTGGGGCAGCGGTCTGGCGGCACCGCGTTGATCTCACGGGGCCGGCACGGCTGCGAAAACGGCGGCCCGGGAAGCCTTGTCATCAGTGTGGTGATTGCCAGACATAGCCACCATTCATTGGACTCATGACCGCGTGCTCCCTATTGTCGTCGTCAGTGCGTCCTCGGCTCCCCGCAGCGGCACCACATGCCCAGCGGTCGCCGCCGTCGGCCCGATCCCGGGGCCCGGCTCCCCAGGCCGGTGAGGACGGGAACGCGCGAGTCCGACCCTGCCCCACGGCTTGGGAGCCGCGTCGTGCGGCCGGCGGCCCTGAGCCGCAGCCGGCCAGAGGCGTTGTCGCCGCCGACGACGTGGAATCCACACCGGAGGAGAAACGGTGGAATCCACACCGGAATCCACACCGGGGACGGTGGAAGCCACACCGGAGACGGTCAATCCATACCGGAGAGGAGAATCGCCATGTTCCCGTTGAACGCCTGGTACGCCGCGGCCTGGGACACGGAACTCGGTCGCAGCCTGTTGCCGCGCACCATCTGCGAACGCCCGCTCGTGCTCTACCGCACCACGTCCGGGGAAGCGGTGGCGCTGGCCGATGCCTGCTGGCACCGTCTGGTGCCGCTGTCGATGGGCACGCTGCACGGCGACGAGGTCGTCTGCGGCTACCACGGCCTCGGCTACGGACCCGACGGCCGCTGTAGCCGGATGCCCGCCCAGGAGACCGTCAACCCCTCCGCCGCGGTCGCCTCCCACCCGGTCGTGGAGCGCCACAGGTTCGTCTGGGTCTGGCTGGGCGACCCGGCGGCGGCCGACCCCGATCTCGTCCCGGACCTGCACTGGAACGACGATCCGGCGTGGGCGGGGGACGGTGAGAGCATGGTCCTCGACTGCGACTACCGGCTCGTCCTGGACAACCTCATGGACCTCACCCACGAGCAGTTCCTCCACGCCGACAGCCTCGCCAGCGACGAGCTCTCCGAGGCCGAACCCGACGTGGCCCACGACGACCACTCGGTCACGCTCACCCGGTGGATGCGGGGAATCGAGGCGCCGCCCTTCCTGAGCATGCAGTTGCGCCGCAAGAGCCCCGACTACGAGGGGCCCGTGGACCGCTGGCAGATCATCCGCTTCACCGCTCCCTCGACGATCACCATCGACGTCGGTGTCGCACCCACCGGAACCGGCGCGCCGGAAGGCGACCGCGTCGCCGGGGTCAACGGCTTTGTGCTCAACACCGTCACACCCGCCGCGGCCGGCACCTGCCACTACTTCTGGGCCTTCACCCGCAACTACCACCTCCACGACCAGGGCCTGACCAACCTGCTGCGCGGCAACGTCTCACGGGTGTTCGGCCAGGACGCCGACATGCTCAACGCGCAGCAGAAGGCGATCGAGGCCAACCCGGGGCACGAGTTCTACAACCTCAACATCGACGTCGGCGGGATGTGGGTGCGCCGCATCATCGACGCCCAGGTCGCACGGGAGCAGGGACGAGAGCGCACAGCCCCGAGTAGCCTGGCCGCCGTCGCGGCCACCACCAGGGGGACGGCATGACCGGCACGGCTGAGACCCCCCGGCGACCCACCGGTTCCGTTCCGGCGGGGCCCGCCACCGCGACCGCGGTGGTCACGGGGCGTACCGAACTCGTGCCCGGCATCGTCGAGTTGATGCTGCGCCCGTCCCGACCCGTCCAGCAGATCCCGCCCGGCAGCCACATCGACATCACCGTGCCGCTGCCGGGCGGGGCCGAACAGCGCTCCTACTCGCTGGTCGACCTCGGCCACGACGACGGCCTGCTGCGCATCGCCGTACGCCTCCAGCCGGACGGCCGCGGTGGATCACGGTGGATGCACACCCTGCGTCCCGGCGCACGGATCACCTTCGCCGGCCCGGTCGACGAGTTCCCGCTCAGCCCGGGACGGCTGCCGAGCGTGCTCCTCGCCGGCGGCATCGGGGTCACACCCATCGTCGGGCTCGCCCACGCCCTCCGCGCCGGCGGCGCGGATTACCGGGTCGTCTACGCGGGCCGGTCCCGCGACCTCATGGCCTTCGTCGACGACCTCGAACGGGACCACCCCGGCAGAGTCCAGGTCGTCGAGGACACGTACGGAACCCTTGTCGACCCCGATGAGGTCGTCGCGTCGCTCCCCGACGGGGGCGTGCTCTACGTCTGCGGCCCGATGGGTCTGCTGACGGCCGTTCGAGCCGCCTGGCAGCGCGCCGCCAGGCCGCCCGGCGGGCTCCGGTTCGAGACGTTCGGCACGAGCGGAACCCTCCCCGCTGGACCGTTCCGCGCCGAGATCCCCGCCCGCGGTATGAGCGTGGACGTGCCGGTCGGCACCAGCCTCCTGGACGCTCTCGAAGCCGCCGGGGTGGAGATGATGTACGACTGCCGACGGGGCGAGTGCGGCCTGTGCCGGGTCTCGATCCTTGACGTGGCCGGCCAGGTCGACCACCGGGACGTGTTCCTTTCGGAACGCCAGCGCGCGGAGGGCCGGGCGATGTGCGCGTGCGTCTCCCGCGTCGCGGGAACCTCGATCACCATCGACTGCTGAACGCACCAGCAGTGACAGGGCCCTTCGCCGGCCGGGCGTTCCACCGCGTGAACGCCCGGCCGGCGAAGGGCCGTTCGCACATCGGAACATGCGCACATCGGAACATGCGCACATCCGAATCGAAGGTTTCGGCGGCAGGGAGAGCCGGCAGCGGGGTCCGGGCCATCTCCCGGCACGCGGTGTGCCGCTCGGATGGCCGGGGCGCCTGAGTCCCGATCCGCCGCGACGGCTCGTCGCCGATGTCGGTCACGGACCAGCGGGTTCACGCGCTCGGCCGCGCCACCGCAGCCCGCGGCGCCGCCGCCTCGCTCGAAGGTGGAGCGCCCTCGCTCGAAGGTGGAGCGCCCCCGTCCGAAGGTGAGGCTCCCTGGGGCGGTGGGGAGCGCCGCCCCAGGGAGCGTTCGGTCCGGGGTGCCGGCCGGACCGGGCGCTGTCAGGCGTCCCAGTCGTCCGGCCCCAGGGTGAGTGCCACGCGCCCGATGCTGTTGTCGTCCTCCATGTAGCGGTGGGCGTCGGCGGCGAGGGCGATGGGGAACGTGCGGTCGACGACGGCACGGAACCCGTTCGCCACCTGCGTCCACAGTTCTGCCACCGCGGCCGGGTTGCCGGTGCGTACGCCGATGATGCGGTGGCAGTCGGAGTACACGCGCCGCAGATCGATCATGACCTGGCCGCCGAGGAAGGCGCCGGAGGTGACCACGGCGCCACCGCGGGCCAGGGACCCGATGGTGTTGTCCCAGACGGCCGGGTCGCCGAGGTTGTCGACGACGATGTCGACGCCGCGACCGCCGGTCGCGTCGCGCACCCGTTCCACGAAGTCCGGCGCGGTGGTGTCGAGCACGAGGTCGGCTCCGGCCGCGGCGAGGGCGTCGCGCTTCTCCGCCGAGCGGGAGGTCGCGATGATCTTCGCCCCCAGGTGCTGGGCGTAGGCCGCCGTGGTGGAGCCGAGCGCGGAGGCGGCGCCCTGGATGAGCACCCAGTCTCCGGGGCGGAGTCCGGCCTGGGTCAGCTGGTTGGCGGCGACCGCGCCGACGAGTGCGAGCGAGGCGGCCATCGCGGCCGGAATGCCGTCCGGAACCTGGTGGACGTTGCGCGCCGGCACCACGCAGTACTCCGCGTAGGCGCCGGGGCGGTGGGTGCCGATCACGGTCAGACCGTCGCAGACCTCCTCGCGGCCTTCGGCGCAGTAGGCACAGCTGCCGCAGGAGACCCCTGGGGTCACGGCCACGCGGTCGCCGACCCGGACGGAGTCCACGCCCTCTCCGAGCGCGGCGATGACGCCGGAGTGGTCCGCGCCCAGGATGTGGGGCGGCGTGATGGTGGCGTAGGGGTGGTTGCCCGCGCGTGCCGTGAGGTCGAGCAGCCGGCCGATGCCGACCGCGGCGACCTGCACGAGGACTTCACCGGAGCCGGGCAGCGGGGTGTCGACCGCGGCCTGTTCCAGGACGTCGGGCCCGCCGAATCGGCGGAACAGCATGGCCCGCATCGTCTCGGGTACCGGCAGCGCTTTCGGCCAGCCGAGCTCAGAAGCGGTCGGAGTGCTGCTCATGACGCCACCACCGGGTTCTCCAGGCGCCCGACACGCTCGATCTCGATAACGATGTGGTCCCCGGCGGCCAGGAACTCCCCGCGCGGTACACCGCAGCCGGCCGGGGTGCCGGTGAGGATGACGTCCCCGGGTTCCAGCCGGGTGATGCGGCTGGCCGCCGCGATCACCTCGGGGATCTTCACCATCATCTGCGCGGTGGTGGAGTCCTGCTTCAGCACCCCGTTGACGCTGAGCTGGATCCGCAGGTTCTGCGGGTCGGTGATCTGCCAGGCGGGAACGAGCCCGGGGCCGAGCGGGCAGAAGCCGTCCTGTCCCTTGTGGCTGACCCAGTCGAAGGTGAACGGTTCGGCGACCGGCTTGGCGGTCTTGACCCGGTCCCGGGCGGAGATGTCGTTCGCCACCAGGTAGCCGGCCACGTGGTCCATGGCCTGCTCGGGCGGGAGGTCGCGGCCCCCCCGGCCGATGACGACGGCCAGTTCGGCCTCCCAGTCGACACGGTGGCCCGCATAGGAGGGCAGCGGCACCGGGTCCCCCGGCCCGGTCACGGTCGTCGTCGGCGGCTTGAGGAAGAAGAAGGGGTCACCGAGTTCCTCGGGGCGTTCACAGCCCATCTCCGCGATGTGGTCCCAGTAGTTGGCACCCGCGCAGATCACCTTGCCCGGATACGTCAGCGGCGTGACGATCCGGGCGCCCGCGACGGCGTCCGACGCCGTCGGCGTCCAGTCGTGCAGGAGTGGCACGAGCGAGTCCCATCGGCCCAACACCTCCATCAGCGTGAGACCTTCGGTTCCGGGCGGTCCCGGGACCACGGTCCCGTCGACGCTCACGCCGACGGCGACTTCCTCCGAGTCGTCGACCCGGTACTGCACCAGCGACCATTCAGGCGGTTCCATGGCTTCCTCCGACAAGCGGCTCTATAAGGCAGGAGGACAATAGTGCATACACCTTACGACGGGGAAGGGGTACGCTACGGACGGTGTGATGGATGATGGGTGACAGGTGACAGGAGGCTGGGGCCATGGAGCGGACGGGGGCGTCGGGAGCAGCCCGGCCGGCTTCGGGCAGCCCGCTCGACGGCCTGCCCCGCCCTGTCCTCTCCCACCCCAGGCGCACGAGCGTCGAGATCCACGACCACCTGCGGCGGCTCATCCTGGGCGGCGCCCTGCCGCCGGGTGCGGAGCTGACGCAGGCGGAGCTCGCCCGGGTCTTCGACGTCAGCCGCACCCCGTTGCGCGAGGCGTTCCGGATGCTCCAGGAGGAGGGGCTGATCGACGCCGACATCAACCACCGCGCTCGGGTGACCGCACTGGACGCGGCCGATCTGGACTGCCTCTATGCCGCGCGCATCGCCCTCGAAGGCATGGGAGTACGCGTGACCGCGGGGCGCCTGACCGGCCGGGAAGTGCAGGAGGCGTCCGCTCGGCTCCACGACATGGACCGTGCGGAGCGCGACGCGGACCCCGCCGCCTGGCATGGGGCCCACCGGGCCTTCCACCAACTCCTCGTCGCCCGCTGCACGCCCACCGTCGCCCGCACCATCGCCTCATACTCGGAGCGCAGCGAGCGCTATGTCCAGGTGGGGCGGGACCGGCATCCGGGAACCTCCTCGCGACGCCGCGGGGAGCACTTCGAGCTCTTCGCCGCCGTCGTGGCCGGGGAGCCGCAGCGGGCGGCGCGACTCATCGCACGGCATCTCGCCGGTGCGGCGCACGAGGTGGTCGAGGATCTCGCCCCAGGCCGGGGCGCCCGCGCCGTCCGGGAGGCGATGGACATGGTCTGCGGTTCCTCCGGATCGGAAAAGGTGCCCTCGGAACCCTGGACATCGTTCGCAAGAGGTGTGCACACTTAGTTGAGGCTGGCCCAGTGGGACGCAGGGCCACCGGAACCATGAGGAGAGCCACATGCTGCGTGTCAAAGGTCTTCTGCACTACGGACTCCAGGTGCCCTCACTGGATACGGGTGCGAGCTTTTACCACGCGTTCGGCTTGGAGACGGCGGAGCGCGACAACGCGGTGGTCATCCGCTGTGACGGCCGGGCCCAGGACCAGACGGTGCTGATGGAGGGGCCGGTCAAGCGGCTGCACCACGTGGCCTTCGCGGTGGACCCGGGCTCGCTGCCCGAGTGGCAGCGGCACCTGGAGGGCCTGGGCCTGAAGCTGCTCGACGGGCCGGACGCGGTGGCCGGGGGACTGTGGCTGCGCGACCACGAGGGCAACCTGATCAACCTCCGTGACGAGGGGGTCGTCCCGTGGCGCGAGTTCGGTACCACGGACGCGCAGGACTCCAACGTCGGCGACCGGGTCCGCCGGATCGACCAGGCCCGCTGGCTGACCGCGACCGAGAAGCCCCGCCCCCAGCGCCTCGGCCACATGCTGATCTTCAGCTCCGACGTGGCCGCCTCCGAGTCCTTCTACGGCCGCACCCTCGGGCTGCGCCTGTCGGACCGCATCAAGGGCGGGCCCGTTTTCATGAACTCCGGGCCCGGCGACCACCATGTCTTCGGGTTCGTCCCGGGAACCCACCCCGGGCTGCACCACTCCAGCTGGATGGTGGCCGACATCGACCAGATCGCCATGGGTGCGCAGAACATGGCCGACGCGGGCTACCAGAAGGGCTGGGGGCTGGGCCGCCACACCCTCGGCTCCAACCTCTTCCACTACATCCAGGACCCCTGGGGCAGCTGGATCGAGTACTCCGGCGACATGGACCGCATCACCGGGGACTGGCAGCCCAACGACTGGGACTGCCCCGCCGCCGTGTGGGGCCCCGGGGCGCCGCCGGCCGACTTCATCACCAACCAGGAGGAGAAGCCCGCCTGACCCTCCTCGGCCGGTGACCCCGCCGGCACCGGCGGTTGCCCGCCGTCCTTCACCGGCCGGGTCGAAGCGGCCGGACGGGGCGTCGGACGCGCCCCGCCGACCGGTCGCCGTTCCGTTGCTTCGGAGCCGTCCCGACCCGGACTGTCCCGCCGGCGCCCCGGCGGACACCGCCGGAGACCGGGATCACAGCGGACCGACACCATGCGGGTGCGAGGTCCGCCCGTCTTCTCCCCTGCCCTGCAATCCCAAGGAGCCGTACGCCATGCAACATTCCGGCAGTGCGATCGATCACCGACCTGCCGAGAGCGCGACGACCGGTGCAGCCGCGCTCCCCGCGCTGACAGCGCTCCGCGTGCCCGGCGAGCCCGTACGACGGCTGACGGTGGCCGTCTTCCCCGGCGCCGGCGGCGTACACCTCTACCACGCCCTCGACAGCGGGTACTTCGAGCAGGCCGGACTGGAGGTGAACCTGGTCCAGGTGGTCTCCTCCGACCAGCAGATGGCCGGCTGGAACGACGGCGAATACGACATCATGCACACCTCCCCCGACCACCTGCTGCGTGCGCTGCTGAAGCGGGATCCGGTGGCGGTCCGGGCCGAGGGCATGGGTGAACTCGTCGTCCACCGGAGCCCCGGCGCCCCGCAGCCGACAGACCGCTGGGCGGTCGACAACCCTCACAGCGCGTTCGCGTTCGTGCTGCGCGCCGTACTCGCCGACATCGCCGGCACGCCGGTGACCGACGGCCAACTTGTCCCGGTGGGCGGCACGTTGCAGCGGTTCCAGGCCCTCCCGACAGGTGCTGTGGACGGGACCACCCTCCATCCGCCCTTCGACGTCCTCGCCGCCGAGCAGGGGTACCCGCGCGTCGGCGGCCACCTCCAGATCGAACCCGACCTGATCACCAACGTGGTGGTCGCCCCGCGCGCCACCGCCGCCACCTGGTCCACCCGCGCCTACGTCGAGGTCTGCCGGATCAGCACCTCGGAACTCCTGGCGGCCGGCGCACCGGGGGTGGAGGCGGCTTTGGTGCGGCACGGTTTGCCCGCGGCCGCCGTGAAGGCGGCGCTGCCCGGCCTCCTCGGGCCGGCCGGCCTGTCGACCCCGCCCGAGGTGACCCTGCGCGGCATGGAGGCGGTGGCCGGCCTGCGCAGCCGCTTCACTCCCGGCTGGGAGCCCTCCTGCCCGCTCCAGTCCTTGATCGGTCCCGGCCCGGGGCGCTGACGGGAACTCCCGAGCGGTTCACCCGGAACCGGTCCCGGCCTGCGGACCTGCCGGTGGGCTCCGGGTGGACCGGAACCCACCGGCCGAACGACCGCCTCCGCCGCGGAACGCCATGCGTATCCGCGAGAGGCGGTCGTTCGGCCGAACCGGAGCGCCGGCGCGGACGGCGGGCCTTGATCCGCCACGACTCCGCCGGAGGCACCACGGGTTCCGTTCAGGCGCCGGGCTTGCGAGCCACAGCGTCGGCGAGCGCATCGCTGTCGGAACGAGTGCGCGCCAGCCGGTCGAGCAGCCGGATCCCCTCCTGCGCCCACTCGCTCTCGCAGCGCGCCCGGCTGACGAGCCCCTCGTAGGCGAACGCCTTGAACTCGACGACGGCCTCCCGCTGATCGGCGGGAACGTGCTCCAGCCGATCGCATGGCTCCGGCCAGGACCGCGCATGGGGCCAGGGACGGGACGAAGGCCTGCCTCCGCATCAGCCCCGGGCGGCCACCCCGCACCCCCGCCCGGCACCTGAAGCCCCATCAACCGGACACACCGTCTGAACGACACCGCCTGATCCGCGACCTCCCGGGGAACGACGACCCGACAGGCCACAACTCCCACGACATCACCGCTCCTGTGCCCGACCAGCGGAAACGCAGCGATCACATCCGGAAAGACAACGGCTTCCAGCCTCTGGGCAGCTGGTGTTCCGCCGCGCGGGTCAGCGCAGTCTCACCGGAAGGCCGTCCAGGCGTTGAAGGAAGTTCAGCGGCTTGCGCCGGATGTCCTCGGAGGGGACGGCGAGCCGCAGATCTGGGAAGCGGCGGATCAGTGAGCCGATGCCGATCTCTCCTTCGAGCCGGGCCAGGCGCGCTCCGAGACAGTAGTGGACACCGCCGCCGAAGGCGACATGCGGGTTCTCCGAGCGGTGGACGTCGAGCTGCTCGGGAGCGCTGAACCTGGCTTCGTCCCGATTGGCCGAGGCCAGGCAGAGGATGACGAGTGCTCCCTTCGGGATGGTGACTCCGTCGATCTCCACGTCCTGGGTGGCATGGCGGAAGACGCCGGGAACGGGTGGGGGATCGAAGCGCAGGAGTTCGTCGACGGCGGCGGGAAGCAGACTCGGATTCTGGCGTACCGCTGCCAGTTGTTGCGGGTTCTGAAGCAGCCGAAGGGTTCCACCGCTGATCAGGTAGATACTGGTCTCGTGCCCTGCGGTGAGGAGCTGGAGCGCCATGGCGGGCAGTTCCGGTTCGCTGAGCAGCCCGTCGTCGGCGGCTTCGATCATCGCCGTGAACACATCGTCCGCGGGATGCTTGCGCTTTTCGGCCAGCTTCTTTCCGATGAAGTCCTTGAGTTCCCCGATGGCCGACAGGCCTTCCTGCGGGTTCGCGGCTCCTACGAGTTGGGAGACCAGAGCCCCGTAGTAGTTGATGTCCTGCCGCGGAACGCCCAAAAGCTCGCATATGACCCCGACGGGGAGGGGGAACGCGTAATTCTCGATCAGCTCCAGCTCGTCGGCGCTCGCGAATCCGTCGAGGAGTTCATCGGCCAGCTCTTGGATCCTCGGGCGCAGGGCGTCGATCCGGCCGGCGCTGAATGCCCGGACTACGAGCTTGCGCATACGGGTGTGGTCCGGTGGGTCGCGGTTGATCATGGTGTACCGGAGCGTCTCGTCCTTGCGGATGAGGGCCTGGCTGTTCTGGACGTGCTCCGGGGCCACCGCGTGGTGCACTTCGCTGCTGAACAGCCGGTGGTCGTTCAGACATTCCTCTACGTCGGAGTAGCGGGTGACCCACCAGGAATCGGTGCCGTCGGGCAGTCGCACCCGGTGAACCGACTGGGATTCCCTGAGCTCGGTGAAGAAGCGATACGGGTTGTCGGCGAAGTCGGGGGGGAGGCGGCGTACGCCGGAATGGGGGCATGACTCTGGGGTCAGCACACGGTTTCCTCTCTTTGTGCGACGAGCGGTGGCGTGATGGCGCCGGGGGCCGGCGTGCGCCACGGTTTGCGCGGTGTCGGCACTCCCCTTCGCGTGGCGGAGGAACCCGAGGCCCGCTTCAGTCAGGAACTGGTCGACACCTCCTCCTGGATGCTCTCGGACGAAGACAGCCATGCGATCTCGGGCACCTCGCAGCGGTCGGCACTCATGTAGGAGCGTCGAGGTGCGGCGGGGGCGTCGACTCGGTGAAGGCGGAGTACGAACGGGTGCCCGCGTCGAGTGACAGCGCCTCGGCCCCGGCTCGCGCGAGGACCGGGGCGGGCACCGCGCCCGCCACCCCAGGGCCGGGTGACAGCCATGTTGACAACCGGTTGGGCGAGCATCTGTGACACATCATCCGTCATGAACGTCTCCGATCGGCCGGGCTCGAAGCCTTGACGGGGGGCCCTGGGGGGCCGGTCGACTCCTTGGCGGTTCGCTCGCGGGCCCCTGACCTGCGAGAATCAATTAACCATGCGATGAGTTCTCCGAAACTCTATGCTTGATGAGTTCGTCGGGTCAAGAATGTGACCAGTACGGCGCTTGCTCATCCGTCCGTGTGACGGCCCGAGTTGACGGCACGTCACGATCCGAGAGCAACCCTTCCCAGCAGCGCGGGACGCCCCGCGATGAGGAGGCAATGTCCATGACGAGCACTGCGGACAGCCAGGTGATCGTTGTGGGAGCGGGCCCCGGCGGCCTGTTCCTGGCATGCGAACTGGCCCTGGCGGGAATCCGCTGCACGGTCCTCGAACGCCGCGCCGACCGGTCGGTGGAGTCACGAGCCACCGGCCTTCAGCCCCGCACCCTCGAAATGCTCGCGATGCGCGGCATCGTCGACAGGTTCCTGCGCCGAGGGCACCCGCACGAGTACTACCGGCTGACCGTCGGGGCCGCACGCATCGACCTGCGGCATCTGGACACCGCGTACCGGCAGCTCAGCATCTGCCGGCAGAGCGTCACCGAGGAACTCCTCGAGGAACACGCCCTGGCCCTGGGGGCGCGGGTCGAGCGAGGGATGGAGGTCCTCGCCGTGCGCCAGACCCCCAGCGGGGTCGTGGTGGAGGCCAGTGACGGGAGCAAAGTGCAGGAACTGCCGGCGCAATGGGTCGTCGGCTTTGACGGGACGCACAGCAACGTACGGAAATCGGCCGGGATCGCCTTCCCGGGGAAGACGTATCCCTACAGCGTCATGGTTGGCGACGTCCGGCTCGCACGACCGCCGGAGGACGGCATGCTGGTCAAGGTGAGCCCGCACGGCATGGTGGTGGCCACCGACTTCGGCGACGGGACATGGCGGATGGGTGCCGTGGAGCGCAGCGCTCCCAACGGGCCCCAGGAGCCGGCCAGTCTGGAGGAACTCCGCGCGATGATGACGCGGATCTTCGGGTACGACCTGCACCCGTACGACGCGACGTATACCTCCCGTTTCCGGTTCCGCAACATGCATGCGGCCACGTACCGCAGCGGGCGCGTCCTGCTCGGTGGTGACGCGGCGCATGTGCATGCGCCCCTTGGCGCGCAAGGACTCAACATCAGCTTCCAGGACGCGATGAACCTGGGATGGAAACTCGCGGCGGTGATCCGGAAGGACGCCCCGGAGTCCTTGCTCGACACCTATGAGCTCGAGCGCCGGCCCGTCGCCCATCGCGTGCTGAAGGCCACCGACAAGGCTATGCGCATGATGATGTCGACGGCCCCGCCGACGCGGGCGATGGTGCGGCTGGCCGTCCCGGCCCTGACCGGGCTGCCGCGCACCCACCGGTTTCTGGCGGGGCAGATTTCCAATCTCGCGCTCGGCTACCCCCCGCGTGGACGGTCGCAAGCCGAGCTCGTCGGCCGAAGAATTCCTGATTCTCCCGTCCGGCACCGCGACGGTTCGGTGCGTACCCTGTACGACCTGTTCCGCTCCGGTCGTTTCGTGTTGCTCGACCAGACGGACGACGGACTGCCGCCGGCAGCGTACGAACCGTTGGCCACGCGCATGGACATCGCGCGGGTGCGGCTGGAGGGGGCCAGTGCTGTCGCCTCGTATGAGCTGGTCCTGTGCCGTCCGGACGGTTACTGTGCCTGGGCGGGCGGTGGAACGGATGTGAGGGGCCTGCGCATGGCGCTTGAGGACTGGGGAGGCGTACCCCACTCCCGGACAACCGTGGGGGTCGACATCTGACAGCGCACAGTTGCACCGACTTCGCTCCGGGCCGCCCGCGTTCCCGGGCGACGTCGTGCAGCCGTGGCGCAGGGCGGACGGGCCGTCAGCAGGGCTCTTGGAACAATGTGTTGGGGTTGATCGGCGAGAGCTCGCTGCGGGCCCGCGGTATGGACTGCGGCTCCCTTGTCCCGGAACGCAGTTCACCGACCAGGTAGTGCTGGATCGTCGGGGCGACGATCTGTGTCAAGGTCTCGATGTCGAGGGAGGCCACGGGCTCGATCCGTACGACGTAGCGGACGATCGCCACTCCGACCAGCTCGGTGCACACCAGGGTCGCCCGCAACTCCGGCTCGGAGGCGTCGATCGCCCGCACCACTGGCGTGACCATGTTCGACGTGATGAACCTCGACATCAGCTCGGCCGCGTCCTCATGCGACACCGCCGACCGGATGATGGCGACCATGGGATCGTGGGTGGCGGGGCTGGTCAACAACTCCAGATACCCGCGGACCAGCCGCTCGCCGAGGCTGTCGATGCCGGCGTGCACCACCTGGTCGACAAAGTCCGGCCACTGGTACGCTTGTTCGACGGCGGCGGAGAACACTCCCGCTTTGGATTCGAAAAAATGATGGATCAGCGCCGGATCCACTTGCGCCTCACGGGCGATGGCCCGCATGGTGGCGCCGCTGTATCCGTGTTGGGCGAAGACCTTGCGGGCAGCTCGCAGGATGGTGTCCCGCGTGCCGTTCTCGCCTGGTCGCCGTCCGCCACGGCGACGGGCACTTTGCTCAACGTCTCCACTCGACGTCGTCATGTGTACTCCTGAGCACGGCTCGAACCCATGCCTTCGATGAGTTGGGTTTGCCGGCATGGAACGCCTTTTGGGACCCAGCAATACAGTAGTTTACTGTACGTCTCGAGTCTCGACGGCTCGGGTCTGTCGACACGCGCTCAGGATGCGGGCTCTTGATTCATCAGGCGATGCAGCGGGACGGCGGACGACTTCGCTCCCGGCGGGAAGCGCACCCCTGGCGCCCGGGCCGGAGCGGTGAACAGCCGGACGCGGTGAGGGGGTGGTGGGCGCGCGCCGCCGCTTTCTCGGCACCCGCGCGGCCGCCGATGAAGGTCATGCCGTGTGCTGAGGACCGCCGTCCAGGGCCCCGGATCAGGTCCGGACCCCGGACCGGAGCCGGTTTCACTCGACCGGGTACGGCGGGTCGGCTATCACCAGCGTCACTCGCCACGCAAGTTCGGTGGCTGCGTCCTCGGACGAGTGATCATTGTGAATCCCCAGGACATGAGGCTGCCGGTCGCAGTTCCGGCTGAGCTCCTTCAGGTACAGCGACGCCTCGCCAAGCGGTCGCCAGAGTTGGTTGCCATGAAAGTGGATACACCGGTACCGGGTTTGATCAACGTACCCGGAGGAACCGGAGTCCAGGCTGAGTGTGAGGATGGCCCCCCCCGGGCCGGGAGGCGTCTCCACCGGTTTGCCCAGGTGTGAGTTGGTGATCTGCAGTCAACGCAAGGCTCCCGGAGATCTTCCTCTGGTCATCTTCCAATAGCGTAGCCCAGGAATGGGGGGATTGGGGAGAAGGCGTTGGCTGTGACTGTGGTACGGCAGGAGGATCTGTCCCGGGGCAAGGTGTGTGCAGTCAGATCAACACCTCGGACAGCGTCCGCGACCTGGCCCGGTTCGGTTCTCCGGGCCGCGGCGGCTTCCCGACGCTCGGGTTGATGACGATCGTCGAGAATGGCACCCGCGCTCTGACCGGCGCGGTGTTCGGCCGGCCGGCAAGGGCGGACTGCCCGCGGCGCTTGCTGCACCGCTTGGGGCCTGACGGCCCGCGACACGGTCCACGACCCGGTTCCGCCCTTCGGCGGGCCGCCTCATGCGGGGCTGTGGCAACGGCCCCCGCATGAGGCCGGGGCCGACCTGGAGAAGTGGATCGCCACAGGCCGCCGTCTGCCGCGTCCGTCCCCCCGAAGGCTTCCAGCGCGAATCGCTGAGCGGGGGAACCCAGGGGGAGTTCTTGCCAGACCCCATCCGTTCCTCTAGATTCATCAGAAGATGAGTTAATCCGCACTCGATGCGGCAGGCATGGGGCAGCGGCCCTGACCTTCCATGCCGGCGGCCGAGGACTCCCAGGTCTCCGGTCGGCTGTACGCGATCTCATCGTTTGATGAGCCCGAAGTACAGGAACAGTTGAGACCGCGGAGGGCCGGGCGACGACGCCGCGCCGCGCCCGCACACGTCACCGACCCGCGGACTCCGCCACCAGCCCATGTGCGAGGCGAAAGAGGTTGGACGATGTGCGGGATAAGCGGATGGGTGTCCTATCAACAGGACCTCTTGGCGCAAGAGCGTGTACTGACGGCAATGGCACAGACCATGGCCTGTCGCGGACCGGATGACTTCGGTACCTGGCTGGGCCCGCATGCCGCCCTGGGACACCGTCGTCTGGCCGTCATCGATATCGACGGCGGCGTGCAGCCGATGAACGAGCGGACTCCGGACGGCGAGGTCGTACTCACCTACAGCGGTGAGGTGTACAACTACGTCGAGTTGCGGGCGGAGTTGCGCCGCCGGGGGCATGTGTTCCGTACCGTCAGTGATACGGAGGTCCTGCTGCGCGGCTATCTCGAGTGGGGTCAGGCCGTGGCCGAGCGGATCAACGGGATGTACGCGTTCGCCGTGTGGGACGGGCGCACCGAGGAGCTCACCCTCGTCCGTGACCGCATGGGGATCAAACCACTCTATTACCAATCCACCGAGGACGGGGTTGCGTTCGGCTCGGAACCCAAGGCGATCCTTGCCCATCCGCAGGTCCAGCCCCGGGTGGACACCGACGGACTGCGCGAGATGTTCTCCGGTTTCCTGAAGACCCCAGGGCATGCGATCTGGGCGGGAATGCGCGAGGTCGAACCAGGCCTTTCCAGCACAGTGGGATCCGAAGCTTGGAATTCACGTGACTTGAAGTCGCG
>JADMIO010871533.1_pt1 | contig 18254 bp, 16 predicted proteins | sample 8958161 | NCBI WGS metagenome assembly JADMIO01 (sample SAMN16585339, study PRJNA669376) | soil metagenome | isolation source: Crop rotation soil | place: USA: Cullars Rotation, Alabama | collected 2011 | reverse complement strand
GAGCCATTTGGGATACCAGTATGCTCTTTATGACTGTCAAGAGGATAGAACATGCAGTAGATTCAACTCATGTCAATACAGTTTACGCCACAATTCTTGATTATAGTAAGAGGGGACTTGTGAGAGAAAAGGCAGAGCTTGTATGGCGGGTGATTGGAGAAACTGCATGGAAACATATTGCCCTGAACCAAATCGGAACTCCCAATGATTTCTTCGCAGAGATCCCATTTCATAGATCGGGTACATCCATCGAATATTATTTGTCGGCGGTCTCAAATTCCGGAAGAATTGAAATGCGACCAGCAACAGCACCATTAGGAACCTATAAGTTCTTAATTAAATAGAAAGTACTAACCATACACCAGCTCGGGCACCTCTTTGTAAACAACCCGCTCGTGCGGATTGGTCTTTTTTAAGAAATCCTTGTCAAGGGGAGTGGCGATCATTTCCTCTGATGCAACCTGGTAATTGGCGATATCAAGAATGTCTTGTTCGGAAAGATCATGATATAACCATGCTTCCGCAAGATCACCTGGGAGAATAGTGGGCATTCGCTCCTTACTATTATGAATCTGCTTCATGAGTGAATTAGCGACAGTAGTGATCACTGAAAAAGTATTTGTGACTATTTTGGATTCTATATCAAACCAGGGCTGCCACACTCCAGCCATATAAAATTCTTCCTGGTTCTTCATGCGTACCAGGTATGGAAACTTCTCAGGTGTTTTCAAGAGCTTTCCGCTTTTGCCAACAACCTGCACATGCATCCATTCGTAAAAACCGATCGAGGGAACAAGGCAGCGTCTCCTCAATGCTGCTTCTTTATAGATTTTATTTAAGAGTTCTTCACTGGTTGCATTTAATGTCAGGTAAGGCTTATAGTACCGGCCGTTTTGGTCCTTATAGCCATTCCTGAATCTTTTTACATCTTCCGAAGTCCTTAGATAGTCGGGAAGAAATCCCCACTGCATCTTTACCCTTTCCGTTTGCCGGGTATTGCCAATTGGCCTGATGACGGGGTAATTGCCATAATCAAAGCCTTTGTGAATGGCAAACTCCTCATTTAAGAATGCGACAACTTGCTCAAGAGCCTTCAGTTCCTCGTATTCGTCGCGTGTCACTTTAATGCTGTTGTAGTAGCACATAATAATTTTATTAGATGATCTTCCAATTGCTTTCCTAACTCTGCCACTATCCGCCGCAGTTTCAGGTCCTGCGGGACTGCCGTCCAGAATGGTATCCCGTGTTGATTAATTGTTTTTGTCAGGTATAAATAAGAGCTGTTGAAACTTACCTGGTAAAGAACCCTGCCGTTAGCTTTTATCGCCAGGCATTTGTATTTGCTCCCCTTAAGTTCGATAAAAAAACTTTCCCCGATTATTTCTGCTGATGGCTGCACGGGTTTACAAGTTACCATATTTAAATTTTTTGCGGAAAAAGAGGATAGGTTTAATTCAGATCCCGCTCTTATTTTCTCCCCAAGTTACTAATATTTTTAGTTACATGCCCAAATTTATTAGTTAATTTTCAAAACGCTGCCTGACAGTTTCGCCCTTTTCTTCTTTACCTTTAAAAAAAACTCATGAAAATATTTTCGTGGATCATTCTTTTTTCTTTTTGTAACATCACTCTTGCGCAAAACAGTAATCCGCAGCAGGAGATCAACGAACAGGTTTGGAAACCCTTTATTCGGGCATTCAATAGTGACGATAACGAAGCTTTCAAATCAGTTCATAGCAAGGACGTGGTACGGGTAATACAGGATGACAATTACCTGATGGACTATAACCAATATTTTCAAAAGATCCCTGACAGTACAAAAGCAAAATGGGCAGATTGGAAAAAAAACATTGAATTACGTTTTCTGCAACGCATCGCTTCAAAGGATAAAGCTTTTGAGGTGGGTTATTATAAAACGACCAGCACAAATACTGTAACGGGTGAAAAAAGAACAGGCTTTGGAAAATTTCATGTCCTGCTTCGAAAAGAGGATGGAGTTTGGAAAATACTTATGGATGCCGATGCTCACGAACAGACCAATGAAAAAATATTTCTCACGGGCAAGCCGTGGGAATAGTATTTTCATTAGCTGACAGCCACCATCCCCGGTCCTGATAACTGACTATCTTGCTTAAAAATGGGCCAATGAAATATATTTTCGCTTTATTATTGTCGGCGGCTTTCCTGTGCGGCCATTCTTCCGCACAATCCTTTCTTCGAACCAAAGGAAAGGAAATAGTTAACGCAGAAGGAAAGCGCTTTGTCATGAAGGGGATTAATCTGGGTAACTGGCTGGTTCCCGAAGGTTATATGTTTCATTTCAAAAACGCAACGTCTCCCCGTTTGATCAATGAGTCTCTCACCGAACTGATTGGTCCGTACGAAATGGAAAAGTTCTGGCGGCAGTATATCAACAGCTACGTTACCCGCTTCGATATACATTATTTAAAAACAACGGGCGTGAATTCCATTCGCCTCCCCTTTAATTACAGGTTATTTACCAATGAAAATTACCTCGGCGTACAGGGCACAGCAAAGGCTTTTGCGATCATAGATTCGCTCGTGAAATGGTGCAGAAATGAAAACATTTATGTGCTGCTTGACATGCATTGCGCGCCCGGCGGGCAGACAGGCGACAATATTGACGACAGCTACGGCTATCCATTCCTGTTTGAAAGTGCCGAGGCACAGGATCTCACGATCAGTATCTGGAAACAGATCGCAGCACATTATGCCAATGAGTCCACCATTATAGGCTACGATGTTTTGAACGAGCCAATCCCGCATTTTTATGATACCGCCTATTTTAATCCGAAACTTGAACCACTGTACAAAAAAATTACAGTCGCGATCCGCTCCGTAGATAAAAGGCACATCATTTTCCTTGGGGGTGCACAATGGGATTCCAACTTTAAGGTATTTGGAAAACCATTTGATACCAACCTTGTTTACACTTTTCACAAATACTGGACAGCCCCGACGCGTGCGGTAATACAATCTTATATTGACTTCCGCGATCAATACAATGTGCCCATCTATTGTGGCGAGACAGGTGAAAACACAGATGAATGGATAAATAGTTTTAGACAGATGCTTGACAGCAACAACATTGGCTGGCATTTCTGGCCTTATAAAAAAATGGACAACAAGCGATGCATGGTTAGTTTTAAAGAGCCTGAGTCGTATGCCCTGATAACCGCTTATGCCGATACCAGTCGCGCAAGCTTTAAAGAGGTGCAGCAAAGCAGGCCAGCTAACATGAATGCGGTGAAAAAAGCATTATCTGATTTTCTAATAAACTGCCGTTTTGAGAATTGCCACACGAACGAAGGCTATATCAAAGCGTTGGGATTGAAAACCCGTGAGTAACGCGTGAAGACATTTTTCGGTCAACTTACAGCTCTATGCTGCCTTTTTTTCTGCCTGTCATATGAACAAAGGCCTCAGCAGCTTTTACGCCCAGTTCTCTTCCGCGAAAATCTTCCATAGAGGCGTGGCCACAGCTATAAATACTGTCGGGATCCTGGCTGGTATGGCAAAATACAGCCTTCCGTTTCTGCTCCTGCACTTCAGAAATGTCAATATAATCTGTGGGACGAAAACCCATTGTTTGCTCGCCGGCACAAACCTCAAAAAAATAAAGCTCGAATCTCTGGCGTGACCGCATCCAGGCCTGAATCGTAAGAAGACTGGCCGCCTGATGATCTTTGTGCGAGTCAATAGGCCAGTGTGTAAAAACGATATCCGGTTTTTCAATCGTTATAAGATCCAGCATTTTGGTGATCCACTCGCTGTTTACAATGGTATCTCCATCTATCTGGCCGGCAAAAACAGGTCTCACATTTAAAATTCTGCAGGCGGCTTCAGCTTCTTTGCTTCGTATCGCGGCCGCTTCATCGTGCGATTTGCCCGTAATCCCCGCTTCACCTTTTGTGAGATAAATGGTGACAACATCATGGCCGGACGCCGCAAACCTCGCCAATGAGCCACCGCAACCACTTTCAGGATCATCGGGATGGCCCCCGACACAGACTATTTTCTTTTTGTTAACCGCCCGGCCAGAACCATTCCATGCTGGCAGGCCTAACAAACCCACACCACCTAACGAATTTTGCAAAAATTGACGACGTGAAGAAGGTTTCATGGCAATATTGATTTAACCCGTTAAAATTTTTCCGAATTTGGTTTGAGTTACAATTGCAATTTCAATTTCATCCTGTTTAGTAAAATAACGATCCCCATCACAGCTACGGCAAAAAATGCCGACCATAGCATGCCTGGCCATCCTGCCCGAAGGAAATGCGGCACGAGTACAATTCCTAAAAGACCGGTCAGGTAATAAATGATGTCGGGAATGATATAAGTCAATAATGGGTTTGAGCCCGCAGGTTTAAAAAAATTTGTCCACCGTTGAATTTTTTTCTTGTCTATCAGCCAGTATAAAAAAGCAAAAAAAACCGTACAAAAAGCAGCGCTGTACAAACACCAGGTAGGGGTAGCATAGACCTTCGATATTTTGAAATAGGGTCTTAACAAATAACCTGCAGCAAATAACAATATGGTAAAGATCAAGGCGTGAAAGAAACGATTTCTTTCCGAAAGGGCCCTGGTGTTATCAAAAAACAATAAGGTTACAACAGTGCCGCATAAGACAACAGACGTATGAGCGGCATTTCCTTTTTGAGCGCTGATCCAGTGCAGCCAATTCGAATGATTCACAGCATCCATTTTACCAATGGCATAAAAAGCAATGCAGAAAGCGATCATTCCTGCTAACAAATATTTATTACCGCGAAATAATTGGTAGAGAATACAGGTATACAGGTAAGCCCATCCTATTAATCCTAAAATTCCCCACCAGCGGGGTGTGATGTGTTGACCATCTTTTCCCCTGTAAATAAGGGCTAATACTATCAGAATGATGAACCCCGCTATCCGCAAGCCGTAGACAAGAACCCGGTTCGACGTGCGGTACACTTTCCAAATCATGATCACGGCGGCAAAAAATAAGATTGACCACAGGTTTATTGACATACCCATCGCCTTCTCATCATACCCACCTTCTGCGTTCACCATAAAAAAACCCAATACTAATAAACCGAGGGTGCGAAAAAGAATATGCTGTTGTAGCTGGATAAAACTGCAGCCCTTCGCGAGGCGAGCATTGATGGCAAATGGAATGGACATGCCAACAATAAACAGGAATGCCGGAAACACAACATCGACAAAACTCATGGCATCGGCATCCCTGTCCATGTGTTTCATCCAGAATGGTATATCCCGTATGCCGGCAAGCTCGTTCACAAATATCATAACAAGAATAGTGATACCGCGGAATGCGTCGATGGATAGCATTCTTTCATTCGTCAATTGATTATATTGCATGCGCTGTCAGTACAGGTTAATGATGTAAAATAATTTAATAAATGTAAATTGACCTAAGATTTACTTCAGATAGCTCCAAAAGATAAAAGTAAATTATGAAAAAGTTCATTTTCCATGCATGCATTCTAACTGGCGGGGCTTTGTTGCTGATGTCGTCAGGTGTGAATAAGCCCAAGCCGGTCATCATCGCTTACGTGGGCGGCTTCCGCGGATTGATAGCAACCGACTCAATTGACGTGTGGCGGCTATCACATATCAATTATGCTTTTGTTGATGTTAAAGATAATCGGGCCTGGCTTCATCATGAAGCCTGGGACACCGTCAACCTGAGAAAGCTAAGCGAATTAAAAACCATAAATCCGGATTTAAAAATCCTGATCTCGATCGGGGGCTGGACGTGGAGTAAAAACTTTTCTGACGCGGTGTTAAGCGACACCTCAACCCAAAACTTTGCCGCGAGCGCAGTAGCGATTGTTTCGAAATACAATCTCGATGGCATCGACATAGATTGGGAATACCCCGGTATGATGGGGGATAGCAATGTGTACCGGCCGGAAGACAAACAACACTACACGCTTTTGTTCAGGGACCTGCGACAGAATCTCGACAGCCTCAGCCGGCTAACACACATGAAATATTTTGTCACGACTGCCGTCGGCAGCTCGCAGGCTTATATCGATCACACAGAGATGGAGAAGGTGCAGCAATATGCCGACTATATAAATATAATGAGTTATGATTATGCCGATGGTTCGGATAGCATCTCGGGCCATCACGCCAATTTATATGTTTCGTCTCCCGATAGCAGTCAGTGGTCAGCCCATCGTTCCATACAGGCTTTTATGGCGGCGGGCGTTCCACCCTCTAAAATCGTGATAGGCATTGCTTTTTATGGCAAAGGCTGGCAAATGGCCTCGCCCGATAATAACGGTCTGTACCGGAAAGCGCTTAGGCCTGCAAGGGGCGGGGGTTTTACTTATTTAAAGGACAGTGTGGTAAATAAAAACGGTTATAAAGCTTATTGGGATGAGATCGCGAGAGCTCCTTACCTTTTTAATCCGGAAAACAATATTTTCATCTCCTATGATGATGAGCGATCCGTGGAAGAGAAATGTAAATACGTAAAAAAATATCACCTGGCCGGTGCGATGTTTTGGGAATATAACAGTGATAAAAAAGAATACCTTCTCCGGATCATTGCTGATAAATTCAAATACAAGAAAAAGAATAAATGAGACAGGTTATAAAGCTTTTCTGCCTCTTAGTTTGAATGAACTTTCACGATCTTTTTCTGAACCATTTCACCATTGAATGCGACCCTGAGAATGTAAATACCAGGGGGTAGCATGTCAGTATTGTTAATCGATAGATTGTTCAGGCCATCATTTAACGGAAACTCTTTTCGATTTACAATCTTTCCCTGCAGGTTGATCAGTTCAATATTTGCCTTTCCGCTTTGGGAGGTAATGAGATCAAACTGGAGTTTCTGATCAAAAGGATTTATAACGTTGACAAGACTAATCTTATCCCCCTTGCTGTTTAGCTGAATGATGCGACTGTATTTGGCCCTGTTTTTATCATCTATTATTTTTAAACGATAAAACACAACATTACGAATTGAACTGGAGTCTGTAAGCGAATACAGGTTTATATCCTGGCCGTTATTATAACTGTTGACAGAAGCGATGGCATTAAAAATTTTTGCATCCGCGCTTTTTTCCACAACAAAATGAAGAGGTTCATCTTCTTTTGATGTTGTCCAGTTCAATTGTGCATTTCCATTGACCGCTTTGCCTGTGAATGACAACAGATCGGTATTTAAAGGTTCACCGCAATCAAAAACGGTCAGGGTAATCACAGTAGATTGAGAGAATGCGCAACTGGCATTGCTGAGATTGGCCAGCGTAGTTGCTATCACCGTTCTGTATTTTGTTCCACTGTCAGACATGTTAGCGATGATAGTGGGATGGGCTGTCGTATACCGCCAGTCACTGCCTGACCACGTAGGCGTTGCGGGCCCGCCCGGAGGTCCGTCATCGATCCAGGTCGCTCCATTGTTTGTACTTTTCTGCCATTTATAATAAGTATAGTTATTAAAAAATGATTTCACCGTAGTGCTCATATCCACCACATTGCCGGCACAAACCATCGGATTCGCTGAAGGTAACAAGGTAAGATTAGGAGTGCAGGTGGCAACAGAAATATCATCAAGCGCCCAGTCATTTCCGCCACCACCGGGCGCATTGTTAAAAAATTTGACAGTAAAACTGTTTTGAGCAGGCCCCGTTAAAACAGTAAAACCTTTTTTGATCCAGGTTCCTGTATATCGAAGGTTACCGGTAGTGTAATAACTGATACCATCTACATTAAATGTCAGGTTGGGGGCGACACCGGAGGAATCACCGGCGGCGGTAGGGATATAACCTGCACCACCACTAGCCCCGACGCCGTTTGAATCGCAGCCGCACTTGGAACAAATGTTTCGCAGCCAGCATGAAATTTCATAGTAGGTATTTGGGCAAAGACCTGTAATGGTATGCTGAAAGGCAGAGTCGATGCGGTAAGCAGCATTGATCACCAGCATGTACCCGGCATTCGGGTTGGCGACCGTATCCGCAGGGGGATTACCCAGTGATGGAGAAGCAGCGCCGGTATGATCACCAATAATATCCCATACCTGGAATACGCGGTGAGTGGGTGAACTGCCATCGGGCTTGGCCCATGTATTCAAAGTGGTATATGCGGTGTTCGTACTGGTGTTGTTGGCCACTCCATAATAATAATCATTAGGCATGTTACTGGTAAAAATATTATAGGTATATCCCGGCGGTACGTTCGCAGAAGTTCCCCTGTTTCTCGGTTTACCGGTTCCAAATGTGCCATTAAATTCCGTGCCGAGGGAATTGGCACCTACTGTGTTGGCGCATATGCCATAATTTTTATAAACCATGATTATGTTCGTTGGAAAATTAAATACCTGTAAAGCACCGGCTCCACTTTTATACGTCATTGATCCATTGCCGATATTAATAGTAGTATTGTATGCCGCCGTCACACGAACACGAAATGAGGCTACCATGATACAAGTGCTTCCATAAAAAGAAGGCTTGTGGGTATTGATCACTCTCCCTCTTCGAAAAGCCGTAGCAGGCAACGCACTGGGAACATATCCCAGGTTAATTCGAATATTAGACCCGGATATCCATCCACAATCGTCATTAGCTGCATCGGTAAATTGCTTGTATATTTTTCCTTCGTTTGTCAACACCCTGATTGTTCCCGGTATATAAGCAGTTCCGGCAGGCACAGCATCAAAATAGCCACAACTATCATACGTACCCGAACGTACCACGAAAGAGGCCCTTATTTCAAGAGTATCACCCGGCTCGATGGTTCCCCCGTTGGTACCTTTTGTAACATTGATGAAACTTTTACCGAAATCAATATTTTGTGCAGAAACAAAAAGGAGGCTACATGAAAAAGTTGAAATGAGATAAATATATTTTGCAGAAAATCTTACACAGGGTAGAATGGATTTCATGGACGGATTTTTTCAAGGTACAAATTGGATTTGGACTAAAAATACAGCGGATGGTTTAGCGAACCAATAGGTGTTTTCATTGGATAATTTATTTGGTTTACTACTATACCAATCATCGTAAAACTCCTTTGGTTTGACTTAACAGTCTCTGAATCAATATATCGACTCATACTCAAAAAAAAATCGGGCCCAATCAATAAAAAGGGGCGAGATGTGCAATAATCCGAATGGGCGCGGCTTCGTGTAATCGAAGACTAAAATTCCTGTTTGTGAGACGGCAAAAGTTGTGTTACCGGATCCTGTGGACAAACGGGTTAAAAAATTTTACCCGTATCTTTAAAACCAAATGCAAAAGAATTTTTTTATAGCTTTTGAAGGCCTTGATGGAAGCGGCAAAAGTACACAGGTTAAATTTCTGGCGGACAAGTTGAGGGAAAATGGATCGAAAATTTACACGACCTCCGAACCAACTAATAGTCGGATTGGTCAGATCATAAAAGACATCTTCAGGCATAAACTGGAAGCAGATCATAGAACCATAGCCGCCCTGTATGCCGCTGATCGCCTCGAACATCTGACCAACAAAACCGATGGTATCTTGAAGAAGATGGAAGAAGGCTATACCGTTATCACAGACAGGTATTATTTTTCGTCTTATGCATACCACGGAGTGCACATGGATATGGAGTGGGTAATTACTGCAAACTCGTTGAGCGCAGATTTGCTGAGGCCGGATTTAAATATATATATTGACACCTCGCCGGAAACGAGCATGAAGCGTCTCAATAAAGGTAGGAATTCGATAGAGCTCTATGAATCCATTGAAAACCTGGAAAAAGTGAGGCAAAAATATTTTGAAGCGTTTGAAATGCTAAAGGAAAAAGAGAGAATTTTCATTACAAATGGAGACCGTTCTTCGGAGGAAATTTCAACCGACATCTGGAAAGAAGTTTCGCGAATCGCGCAATCCGGCAGCTATAAGATGGAAAATTCATTACAATGATAGACAAATTGGCGCGCGGGATCAAAGGCAAGCTTGTTGATGAATATACACGGTGTGTCCATTACCATTCCCTGCTTGATGTGATTGGTATAAAGTTTAAATGTTGCGGTGACTATTATTCCTGCCATCGCTGCCACGAGGAAGAGGCAAATCACGTGCATCAGGTTTGGAAGAAGGATGAATTTAGCACAAAGGCAGTCCTTTGTGGCGTTTGTCAAAATGAAATGACCATTTATGAATACCTGAATTGCGATAATCACTGTCCTTTTTGCAATACGCTCTTTAACCCGGAGTGTAAAAGGCATTATCATTTATATTTTGAAGTTTAAATAAATCAAATGTCTGTTGAGCAAAAATTGTCAGAGCTAAACCTGACGCTGCCCGTTCTTCCCCCGTCAAAAGGCATCTATAAAAAATGCGTAGCGGTGGGAAACCTTTTGTATGTATCCGGCCATGTGTCTGTAAAAACGGATGGAAGCGCAATAACTGGCAAGCTGGGAAAGGAACTTTCCGACGAAGAAGGAAAAATGGCTGCCCGGCAATGCGGCCTTGCCATTCTCAGTTCTTTAAAAGAACAACTCGGCAACCTTGATAAAATAGCACGGGTGATCAAGATACTCGGAATGGTGAATTGTGTTCCCGAATATGAAAACCATCCCCTTGTCGTCAATGGTTGCAGTGAATTGTATGTTCACATTTGGGGAGAGGAAAATGGCAAAGGCGCCCGGAGCGCGGTGGGCATGGGGTCATTGCCAGGAAATGTGGCCGTGGAAGTAGAAGCAATTTTTGAATTGAAGTAACCTTGTCTTATGGCTTAATGGTTAAATTGTTGATTGTTACTTCAGGCTTGCCATATAGCACACGGTGTAACATTTAGCGATTTAGCAATTTAGCAATTTAACAATCAACCATACCAGCAGAATTCAAGATCATGAGCCAGGATTGGTATTTAATAGATGATGTTGAGAAAATCGATTCTCCGGCGCTTGTCATTTTTCCTGAGCGAGTAAAGGCAAATATTCAAACGGCGATAAGCATGGTTGGCGATATTCGTCGTTTGCGGCCTCACGTAAAAACAAATAAATCTGCAGACGCATCACAATTGATGTTGGACGCAGGGATCACAAAATTTAAATGCGCGACGATCGCTGAAGCTGAGATGCTGGGGGCCCTCGGCGCGCCGGATGTACTGTTGGCTTATCAGCCACTGGGGCCAAAACTGCATCGATTTATTGAGCTGATAAAAAAATTTCCATCTACCAAATATTCCTGTCTCACCGATAACATGGCAGCAGCCGCAGAACAAGCGCATGCTTTTGACGCAAATAAAATGGCCGTACCTCTATATGTCGATTTAAACACCGGGATGAACAGAACCGGTATCGATACCGCCTATGCCCTTGAGCTTTGCCAATTCTGCTCGAATACTCAAGGAATAACTTTTGCCGGTCTTCATGCTTATGATGGACATGTCAGGAGCGCAGAAATAAGTACCCGAACAAAGGAATGCGATGAGGCGTTTTCCGAAATAGAAAAACTGAAAGAAGAGCTGATCGGGGCTGGAATTAGTGTTCCAAATATTGTTGTCGGCGGCTCTCCCACTTTTTCCATTCATGCAAAAAGAAAAAATGTAGAATGCAGCCCCGGCACTTTTATTTATTGGGACAAGGGATATCTTAACCTCTGCCCTGAACAAGCCTTTCTGCCGGCTGCCATACTGGTAACAAGGATCATTTCCTTGCCACTGGCAACAAGAGTTTGCACAGACCTCGGCCATAAATCTGTTGCGGCGGAAAATGAGATCAACAAAAGAATATTTTTTCTCAATGCGCAAGACCTCATTCCTGTTGGACAAAGTGAGGAGCATCTTGTGTGTGAAACCGAAAAGGCCGATCACTACAAGACTGGTGATATTTTATATGCCCTACCTTATCATATTTGCCCCACGGTAGCTTTATATGAAAGGGTCTTTATCTGTGAAGACAGAAAAATGGCTGGTGAATGGAAAAATATAGCCAGGGATAGAAGGATCACCGTGTGATTTGCCCCATGGTTTATGATTAAATTGTTCAGCGTTGCTGTCAGGCCCCAGAATTTTTTGCCGACATCCTAACAATTTAGCAGTCCGGCAATTTAACGATTTAGCATCTAATAACATAAACGCAATACTGACAAGATGTTTATCATTGACGCCCATCTTGACCTGGCCATGAATGCCATGGAATGGAATCGTGATTTGCGGCAGCCCCTTGATGACATTCGCAACAGGGAAAGTGGGATGAGCGATAAGCCTGATCGAGGGAAAGGTACTGTCTCGTTTGAAGAATTGCGGAGGGGGAATATTGGCTTAGTTGTGGCGACACAAATCGCGAGGTATGTTGCTCCCGGTAACCTTTTACCCGGCTGGCATTCACCCGAACAGGCATGGGCGCAAACCCAGGCACAACTGTCCTGGTATCAGGCGATGGAAGATGAAGGTGAGCTAATGCAAGTGAAAGACCACCGCTCGCTTGAAATACAATTAGCTTATTGGGACAAGGTTGATAGAAAGACAATCGGATATATTTTGAGCCTGGAAGGCGCAGACTCATTAATATCGTTGGATTATTTAGAAAAGGCTTATGAATATGGATTACGCGCCATAGGCCCGGCGCATTATGGCCCCGGAAGGTATGCAAATGGGACAGATGCAACGGGGGCGATGAATGAGCAAGGCTTGTCATTGCTGAAGGAAATGGAACGGCTCAATATCATTCTTGATGTTACACATCTTTGCGATGACGCGTTCTGGCAGGCATTGGATCATTTTCATGGTCATGTCTGGGCCAGTCATAATAACTGCCGGGCATTGGTGAATCATAACCGCCAATTCAGTGATGAGCAAATAAAGGTTCTTGTAGAAAGAGATGCTGTGATCGGAGCGGCTTTTGATGCCTGGATGCTTGTGCCCAACTGGGTTCGCAAGCAATCAACGCCTGCCCAACTGAATTGTGATCTCGAAAAAGTCATCGATAATATCGATCATATCTGCCAGCTCGCAGGCAACGCGCATCATGCCGCCATTGGTTCCGATCTGGATGGCGCATTTGGAAAGGAACAATGTCCCTATGATCTTGAAACGATAGCTGACTTACAAAAAATTCCTCTGCTCATAAAGAAAAGAGGGTATTCTGATGAAGACGTTAACAATATTATGCACGGAAACTGGCTACGGTTTCTTCGAAGGGCATGGAAATAGTTATCATGAAAATGGAAATGAGTGCGCCTGCGGATAAGATACTAGTTTCACAGACCCAGTTATTTCTCCAATCGGAAAAGATAGTTCTCACAGGTGGTGCAGATTTTCACAGAAACGATCGCCGTTTAAAATCTGTGTTCTCAGTAGAATCAGCGAGATAGTTTTTACGAATTGTGTTATTTGTCCAAACGGAATGTCATTGCTTCAATTCCGTCTCTCCCGCTTTCAAAAATGGTTTCAGCAGATCGATCGGAACAGGGAAGATAGTAGTCGAATTTTTTTCTGTGGCAATTTCCCGCAGTGTTTGCAGGTAACGCAGTGTAAGAGCACTTGAATTTTCACTTAAAATTTTTGCTGCATCTGCCAGGCGTTGCGAGGCCTGGAACTCACCCTCGGCAGCAATAATTTTTGAGCGGCGCTCACGTTCGGCCTCGGCCTGCTTGGCCATGGCTCTCTGCATTTCCTGGGGCAGATCGATCTGTTTTACTTCCACGTTCGAAACCTTCACTCCCCAGGGCTCTGTATTTGCGTCGATGATCTGCTGAAGCTTATGATTTATCTTGTCGCGTTGCGACAAGAGATCATCGAGTTCAGATTGACCCAACACGCTTCGCAAGGTGGTCTGAGAAATTTGCGATGTAGCCGCTAAGAAATTTTCTACCTGCACAATAGCCTTTTGCGGATCGAGAACCCGAAAATAAACAACAGCATTTACCTTAATAGAGACATTATCCTGCGTAATTACATCCTGGGGAGGCACATCCAATACAACGGTGCGCAAGCTCACGCGTATCATCCTGTCCACGATAGGGATCAGTAAGATAATGCCGGGACCTTTGGCCCTGATCAAACGACCCAGGCGAAAAATGACGCCCCGCTCGTATTCCCTGAGAATTTTAATAGCATTTGATAGAATGATAAGGGCAAAAATGACAACGACAACTGTGATAACAGGGACCTGTTGCATATAAAGTTTAAGAGTTTAAAGAGTTTACGAGTTCAATTTTTTTTCCTTGATTTAAATTCTGGCTTTTTACGTCAATTTTTCAAAAACTGCAGAGTTTGATAGTGCCTCAGTTTAAATGTTATTTTTCACGCAAAGACGAAAAGAAACGCAAAGAAAACAGGAGAACCGTGCCACTTAGCAAAACCTGGCGTCTTTGCATGAAATGAAACTTAGAAGCCACCGGAGTTTACCAGTTTCCTTAGTTCCAAACGTATTTCAACCTTTATCAGTTGAGTAATCCGTGAACTTTGAAACCGGTGATCTCTGGAACCTATGAAACCTTCTCTACAAACAATTTAAACCCCTGCATATTTTTGACGCGAACCTTTTCTCCCTTATTGATCCCGCCACTTAACGATTCCGCCTGCCACAGTTCTCCATGTACCAACACCATCCCGGAAGGATTCAGCATTTCATTCGCCAGGCCAATTTCATCCACGAGGGCGTTCATCCCAGTACTCGGTTTTAATCGCTGGGCTTTTATTCCCATGCCGATCACAAAAAGAAAAAATAACGCGGTGGCAGCGACGGCGGACACGATTACTGTCCATGATATTCGTCCTACCTCACCAGAACCCGTGCGTATAAGCATCATGGATCCAAGAATCAGAGAAATAATACCGCCAATGGCCAGAACTCCGTGACTGGCCATTTTTATCTCCAGCAAAAAAAGCAATAAAGCAAAGGCAATTAATGACACACCTGCGTAATTGACCGGCAGGGTTTGCAAAGAATAGAAAGCAAGGATCAGGCTGATAACACCGATGATCCCGGGAAGAATAGTGCCGGGACTGTACAGTTCGAACATGATACCATAGAAGCCAAGCATCAACAGAATGTAGGCAATGTTCGGATCGCTGATGATGTTCAGCAGTTTCTCTATAAAGCCCATTTCATACTTCTCAATTTTTGCCCCACTGGTATGCAGGGTAACGGTGCCTGAACTTAATTCTACTTTTTTATCATTTACCATTTGCAAAAGCTCAGCATCATTTTTTGCAATCAGGTCGATGACAGTATCAGCCAACGCTTCCGTTTCGGAATAGGAATAGCTCCGCCGAACAGCATTCTCAGCCCATGCGATATTTCGGTTTCTCTTTTTTGCGATCGTCCTGATAAATGCCGCGGCATCATTGGTAACCTTCCCATACATGATGCTATCCGTTTCATTCTGGCCTGTAACAGGATGGGCTGCCCCGATATTTGTTCCCGGCGCCATAGCCGCAATATTTGCAGACAGGGTAATAAAGACACCTGCCGATCCGGCATCCGCGCCGGCAGGAGATACATAAACAATTACAGGTACTGATGATTCCATAATATCTCCTACGATGTTGCGGGTTGATTTCAATAAGCCTCCCGGAGTATTGAGATGAATGATTAGGCATTCGGCTCGCTCATTTTCCGTTTTTGAGATAGCGCGATGAATGAATTCTGCCGTGGCAGGATTGATCGTTGCGTCAACTGTAATGGATAGAACTTTTTTTTGCGCCGTACTGGTGATCGGTAGCAAGAAAAATGGAAGATATCGTAGGATGCGTTTCAAAGAGAATGATTTTAACGCATGAAGGAAGTAAGCCTGCCGGTGTAATTTAAACAAATTCGGCCTCACTGCCATATCTAACTACCAGCCTCCCTGTAATCCCTGCTCCAATGCCTTGTGATACGTTCTCAAATCAAAGCGGTAGAGATACGGCGCTTTATGGGCAACACCTTTTTTAACCTCTTTTAGTCTTTTTATAATTCCATAACTAAGAATCTTTCTTTGAAAATTCCTTCGATCCAATTTTTTTTGAAGAATCGTCTCATATAACTTTTGCAATTGGGGCATTGTGAACTTTTCGGGCAAAAGATTATATCCGACCGGATGATAATTAAGATGATTGCGTAAAGTTTCGAGTGCACTGTTTAATATCTGTTTATGATCCATCATCAGGTCCGGAAGATCATTAATATCCCGCCATGCGCACTGATCGGAAAAATCATCTGAACGCGCATTCACATAGGAATATTCAACCAACGCGTAATAGCCTATGGTGACAAACCTGCTAAACAACCAATGGTCGTTTTCAATTTTAATTCCCTGCCCTTGAAAAAACCGGCGGTGAAAATTGGCATCGGAACGCTTTGGTTTACCAAACACATTAAACTGTTGGAGAAAAATATCGGATAAACCTGTCCTCTCTCTTAACACCCGCTCGGCGGCCTTGTTTACATCCTCATTTTTTAAAATGAATCCCCCGGGCAAAGCCCATTGCGGCGCATTCTTCATTTTCAGCAACAGCACCTTTAATTGGTTTTCATGAAAACCAAAAATGACACAATCCAATGATAATGAAGGCAAATAAATTTTTGCTCCGTTCATTATGAAATTCTTTAAGGTCTTTTCAGAGGCCATATAGGCAAAGTTGTTTAAAAAAATCCTGAGAAAAACATTTCTGCCTGAGAAAATAGATTTATCATTGCGTCACCTTGACACAATGAAAATAAGCCTTATAATTCAAATTTCTTCACAATGAAAAAAAATAATCGAGAGGTGAGATACCTTCTCCCGCTGACGTGGATGATCGCATTCGGTGTATTGGCATCTGCGCAAACCAGTAAGAGCTTGCCACAATTGGGAAAGAATCCAATCAAAGATGTCATTGCGGCCATGACACTTGAAGAAAAAGTAAAGCTTGTTGTGGGTAATGGTTTTCGTATGCCCGGCGCCAGGCAGCAAGAGCCTGTGATCGGGCAAACGCAGGACAAGGTTCCAGGTGCCGCAGGAACTACGTTTGCCATTCCCCGCCTTGGCATTCCATCCATTGTTGTTGCTGATGGTCCCGCCGGCCTGAGAATACAGCCTGTCAGAAACAATGATAGCACCAGAACATATTATGCTACCGCATTTCCTGTTGCTACGTTACTGGCATCAAGCTGGGATACCGGCCTGGTAAAAAAAGTAGGAGTGGCTTTTGGCAGTGAAGTGCATGAATATGGCGTGGATATTTTACTTGCGCCTGCGCTAAATATTCACCGCAATCCTCTGGGAGGAAGAAATTTTGAATATTATTCTGAAGATCCTTTGGTTGCGGGAAAGATGACCTCGGCAATAGTAAATGGAATTGAGTCGAATGGCGTGGGGACTTCGATCAAACATTTTGTGGCGAATAACCAGGAAACAAACAGGAACACGGTCAATACCATTGTCAGTGAAAGAGCATTGAGAGAAATTTATCTGAAAGGATTTGAAATAGCCGTGAAAGGATCTCAACCCTGGACGGTGATGAGTTCTTATAACAAGGTCAATGGTACCTATACGTCGCAGGAATCCGAGCTGCTTACAACCATATTAAGAAAAGAATGGGGCTTCAAAGGCTTTGTTATGTCGGACTGGTTTGGAGGAAGAAACCCTGTTGAACAAATGCAGGCGGGTAACGATCTGCTGATGCCGGGAACGCCACAGCAGTCTCAAAGGATCATGGATGCTATCAGCCATGATTCACTTTCGGTAAAAGTGCTGGATGAAAACATCGAACACATCCTGACCGTCATTCTTCAATCGCCTTCGTTCAGAAACTATAAATATTCAGATAAACCTGATTTGAAAAAAAATGCAGAAACTTCCCGCACGGCTGCAGAAGAAGGAATGGTTTTGTTAAGAAATGAGAACAATACCCTCCCATTAAAAAAAGCAATGAAGATTGCGGTATTCGGGAATACATCCTATGATATTATTGCCGGTGGTACCGGGAGCGGAGATGTGAATAAGGCCTATACCATATCTCTTGAAAAAGGCCTCGCCAATGCCGGTTTTGTCGTCGAAGAAAGTTTAAAAAATAGTTACACGGCGTATATCGCTGATGCGAAAGCCAGGCGGCCTAAACCGAGAAATTTCTTTGATGTTCCAAAGCCTATCCCTCAAATGTGGCTTGAGGCTGCTACGCTTTCGCAGGAAGCCAATGATGCCGATGTGGCTCTTTTTACCATTGGAAGGAACGCCGGTGAAGGCGCAGACAGAAAATTGGAAAATGATTTCAATCTCTCCGACACAGAAAGAGTCCTTATTAAAAGTATTTCGGATGCATTCCATGCAAAG
>JADMIO010007374.1_pt1 | contig 18258 bp, 16 predicted proteins | sample 8958161 | NCBI WGS metagenome assembly JADMIO01 (sample SAMN16585339, study PRJNA669376) | soil metagenome | isolation source: Crop rotation soil | place: USA: Cullars Rotation, Alabama | collected 2011 | reverse complement strand
GGGCGCGCGCCGCCACGCGAGCAGCGCGCCGCCGCAGGCGGGGCAGGGGTCACCTGGGCGCTCCGACACGCGCGCCACCCTAAAGTGCCTGCACCAGTGTCCGTGGCCACGACCGATCAGCAGCTGGATTGGGAGGCGCGCCAGCGCCCCGGAGCCGCCGTCGCCGCCGCGCTCGGCGGCCTGCTGTCGTTCGCCGGGGCGATCTACAACTCGACGTCGCTGTCGGACGTCCCGCCCCGGCCGTACCTCGACGCGCTGCAGCAGGTGGCCAAGCCCGGCCCGGTCGGCGACGAGCCCAGCCTGCGCATCACGCAGTTCGAGTTCTTCCAGGACCACCTGAGCGCGTTCGTCATCGGCGCGATCCTGCTCGGCCTGTCCGCGCTCGCGGCGGCCGGCGCGCTCACCTACCTCGCCTTCGCGACCCGCGCCCGGGCGGAGCGCTTCCTGCGCTTCGCCCTGATCGCCCCCGTCGTCGGCGGCGTGCTCACGCTCGTCGGCTCGCTGCTGACCGCGCTGTCGACCGGCCCGTTCGTCGACGGGATCCTCGCCGGGGAGCGGACCGTCGACGCGGTGAGCGACGCGCACCAGCCCGCCGGGTTCATCGCCGGCCAGCTGATCGCGCAGTTCGGCGGCCTCACCCTGGCGATCGCGTTCGTGCTCGTCTCGCTCAACGCCATGCGCGTCGGGCTGCTCACGCGCGTCTTCGGCGGCCTCGGCATCTTCATCGGCGTCCTGGTCGTCCTCCCGGTCCCGCTGCTGTCGCAGGTCCTGCAGCCGATGTGGCTGCTGGCGCTCTCGGCGCTCTTCCTGAACCGCTGGCCGAGCGGCATGCCGCCGGCCTGGCGCACCGGCCGCGCGGAGCCCTGGCCGTCGGCCGCCCAGGCGCGCGAGCAGCGGGAGGGCACCGCCCGGCCCGCCGGCCGCGTCAGCGACGAGCCGTCGAGCGATGAGCCGTCGAGCGTGGCCGCCGCCGAGCCGGCGAAGCCGCACCCGTCGTCGAAGAAGCGCAAGCGCAAGCGCCGCGGATAGCGCGTCGGCAGCGCCCGGTCCGAGTGCTGACGCTCGCCCGGATAGCCGTTGTGCCAGTGGGCACAAACCTCCTCGAGGGGGGGACCGTCGGGAGAGGGAGGAGCACCATGGAATCCGCCAGCGTCACACGGCGTGATCCGACCACCGGCCGCCTGGGCGAAGTTCGCCAGGAGTCCGCGACGGCCGCGGCGTCGCCCGGCTGGAAGGTCGCCGACCCCGGCCCGCTCGGCCTCGCCGCCTTCGCGCTCACCACCTTCGTGCTGAGCATGTTCAACTCCGGGATCATGAACGCCGACGCCGAGCCGATCGTCTTCGGCCTCGCGTTCGCCTACGGCGGCCTCGCGCAGCTGCTCGCCGGCATGTGGGAGTTCCGCACCGGCAACACGTTCGGGGCGGTCGCCTTCACGTCCTACGGCGCGTTCTGGCTGAGCTTCTGGGCCTTCGAGCAGTTCTACGCCAAGTCCGTGCCGGAGTCGGTCGTCGGCCAGGGCGTCGGGCTCTACCTCGTGGCCTGGGGCGTCTTCACGTCCTACATGTTCGTCGCGTCGCTGCGCACGACGGCCGCGATCGCCACCGTCTTCGCCCTGCTCGCGGCGACCTTCCTCGTCCTCGGCATCGGCGAGTGGACGGGCACCGAGAGCATCGCCAAGCTCGGCGGGTTCATCGGCCTGGCGACGGCCGTCGCCGCCTGGTACGCGTCGTTCGCCGCCGTGACCAACAGCACCTTCGACCGGACCGTGATGCCGGTGAAGCCGCTGACGCGATAGACCTCCGCAGAAGGTCTCGACAGGAGGAAGGAGCACGAGATGGCCACCGAGGACACGCATCAGTCGCTCGAGCAGGAGCTGGAGTCGCTGCTGGACGTCGAGACCTTCGACCCGCCGGACGAGTTCAAGGAACACGCCCTCATCACCGACGCCGGCATCTACGAGGAGGCCGACGGGGACTGGAAGGGCTTCTGGGAGAAGCAGGCGGACGCGCTGGACTGGTCGGAGCGGTGGGACACCGTCGTCGACGAGTCCGACCCGCCGTTCTACAAGTGGTTCGGCGGCGGCAAGCTCAACGTCGCCTACAACTGCGTCGACCGCCACGTCGAGGCCGGCAACGGCGAGCGCGTCGCCTTCCACTGGCACGGCGAGGAGGGCGAGACCCGCGACGTCACCTACGCCGACCTGCACCGCGACGTCCAGAAGTTCGCCAACGCGCTGAAGGACCGCGGCATCGGCAAGGGCGACGTCGTCGGGATCTTCCTGCCGATGATCCCCGAGGTCGCCGTGGCGATGCTCGCCTGCGCGCGCATCGGCGCCATCCACAACGTCGTCTTCGGCGGCTTCAGCGCCACGTCCGTGCGCGAGCGCATGGAGTTCTCCGAGGCGAAGGCGCTGGTCGTGGCCGACGGCGCCCGCCGCAAGGGCAAGACCGCTCCGACCAAGCAGGCGGTCGACGAGGAGATGGCCGAGCTGAAGACGCTCGAGACGGTCTTCGTCGTGAAGAACGCGGGCGAGGACTGCCCGATGGGCGAGCGCGACGTCTGGTACCACGAGGCGCTCGAGGCGGCCGACGACGAGTGCCCGGCCGAGCCGATGGACGCGGAGACCCCGCTGTTCATCCTCTACACGTCGGGCTCGACCGCCAAGCCGAAGGGCATCCTGCACACGAGCGGCGGCTACCTGACCCAGGTCGCCTACACGCACCGGACGGTCTTCGACCTCAAGCCGGAGGAGGACGTCTACTGGTGCTCGGCCGACGTCGGCTGGGTCACCGGGCACTCCTACATCGTCTACGGCCCGCTCGCCAACGGCACGACGTCGGTGATGTGGGAGGGCGGCCCCGACTACCCCCACAAGGGGATCTGGTGGGAGCTGTGCGAGAAGTACGGCGTGACGCTCTTCTACACCGCGCCGACGGCGATCCGCGCGTGCATGAAGTGGGGCGTCGAGCACGTCGAGCAGCACGACCTGAGCAAGATCCGCCTGCTCGGGACGGTCGGCGAGCCGATCAACCCGAAGGCCTGGCTCTGGTACCAGCGGGTCATCGGCGGCGGGCGCTGTCCCGTGGTCGACACGTGGTGGCAGACGGAGACCGGCGCGATCATGATCACGACGCTCCCGGGGCTCGTCCCCGCCAAGCCCGGGTCGGCGGGGAAGCCGATGCCGGGCATCAAGGCGGACGTCGTGACCGAGGAGGGCGAGGACGCCGGCACCGAGCAGGGCTACCTCGTGCTCGAGCGACCGTGGCCGGCCATGCTGCGGACCCTCTACAAGGAGGAGGACCGCTTCGTCGAGACCTACTTCTCCAAGTACGGCAAGGACACGTACTTCGTCGGGGACGCCGCCCGGCGCGACGAGGACGGCTACTTCTGGATCATCGGCCGCGTCGACGACGTCATCAACGTCTCCGGGCACCGCATGTCGACCGCCGAGGTGGAGTCGGCGATCGTCTCGCACCAGAAGGTGGCGGAGGCGGCGGTGATCGGCCAGACCGACGAGGACTCCGGGCAGTCGGTCTGCGCGTTCGTGACGCTCGAGGGCGACCACCAGGGCTCGGACGAGCTCGTCGAGGAGCTGCGCGAGCACGTCGCAAAGCGGATCGGCAAGCTCGCCCGCCCCAAGAAGATCGTCTGGGCCGACGACCTGCCCAAGACGCGCTCCGGCAAGATCATGCGCCGCCTGCTGCGGGACATCGCCGAGGGCAAGGAGCTCGGCGACGTCTCGACGCTGCGCGACCCGGACGTCGTCAAGCAGCTGCAGGGGCAGGTGGACGCGTGACGTCGCACGCAGGTCGCCGGCGCGCTCGCTGAGCGCGCCGGCGGCGCTGCGCCGGCCGGTGACCGGAGGGCGAAACCCTTCTTATCCGGGCCCCGTCTACTCGTACTGCAGCGCCCTGAGCACGTCGAGCTTCGCGGCCCGGCGTGCCGGGGCGATCGCGGCCAGCACGCCGGCGATGAACGCGACGATCGTGAACGTCACGAGCGAGCTGATCGGGAGGCTGAACGTCAGCCCCTCGTCCGACAGCGCGCTCGAGATGATCGCGGCGAGCCCGATGCCGAGCGGCAGCCCGAGCGCCGCGCCGATCAGCGCCGTGATGATGCTCTCGTGGCGGACCATCCGGCGCACCTGGCGCCGGCTCATGCCGACCGCCCGCAGCATCCCGATCTCCCGCGTGCGCTCGAAGACGCTCAGGACCAGCGTGTTGACCATCCCGAACAGGCTCACGACGACGCTCAGCGCGAGCAGCACGTAGAGCAGGTTGAGCAGCGTGTTGATGCCCTCGACGCGCTCGTCGATCCAGTTCTCCAGCGTGCTCGCCTCGACGTTGGGAAAGCCCTTGACGGCCGCGGCCAGCTGCTTCTGCGTGCCGCCCTCGACGAAGACGTACTGGTTGTTCGGGCGTGGGAAGGCCCCGTCGAACGTCGCCTGCGAGATCAGGATCTTGCCGAGGATCGGGTCGATCTTCTCAACCGACGTCCGGACCTGCAGGCCGGCGACCTTGAGCGACAGGTCCTTGCCGTTCGGCGTGGTCACCGAGAACGTCGACCCGACGCGCAGCTTGTTCTTCTTCGCGTAGGCGGACTCGACGAGCGCCTCGCCGGGGCCGACCTCCTGCGGGCCGCCGTTCGTGCGCACGGTCAGGACGTCCGTGGCGTCGGGCGGGAGCCCGTCGACCGAGACGCCGCTGCCGAACGCCTTCGCGCGCTCGTGGCGGACCGGGTAGGCCTTCGTGCCGGGGACCTGCTCGATCGCGTCGTCGACGGTCGCCGGGATCGGGTCGAACCCGTTCGACGAGGTGACGACGTGCTGGGCGTTGACGGCGCCCTCGAGCGCCTCGCGGTCCGACGAGCGCAGGCCCTGGCCGAGCGTCGCCACGAGGGTGACGAGCGCGAGGCCGATCATCAGCGCGGCGGCCGTCGTGGCCGTGCGCTGCGGGTTGCGGGTCGCGTTCTCGCCCGCCAGCTTGCCGGCGGCACCGCCGGTGCGCCGGGCGGGCACCCCGACGACCTTCGCGATCGGCCGGACGAGCCGGCTGGCGACCATGGCCACGCCGACGAACGCCAGCAGCGTGCCGACGCCGATCATCAGCAGCGAGAGGCCGACGTCGAGGCTGCCGAACGCCCCGATGCCGAGCAGCACGAGCGCGATCACGACGACCACGGTGGGGACGATCGGCCGGCGCGTGCCGAGCCGCGGCGGGAGCGTCGCACCTTCTTGAAGCGCCGCGACCGGGGCGATGCGCGTCGCGCGCCGGGCGGGCGACAGGCTCGCCAGCACGGTCACGCCGATGCCGAGCACGAGCGACACCACGACGGTCCGCGTGGCCAGCACCGGGTCGGACTGCGGGAGCTCGATCCCGATCGCCTTGAAGACGCTGGAGAGCCCCTTCGCCAGAAACCACCCGAGCACCAGGCCGACCAGCGAGGCGATCACGCCGATGGCGAGCCCCTCGAGCAGCACGGAGCGCTGGATCTGCTTGCGCGAGGCGCCGAGCGTGCGCAGCGTCGCGAGCTCGCGGATGCGCTGGGCGACCGTGATGGAGAGCGTGTTGTAGATGACGAACGACCCGACGCCGAGGGCGATGATCGCGAAGGCGAGCAGGAAGTACTGGATGAAGCTCGTCGCCTCCTTGATGTCCTTGGAGTCGTCGGCGGCCTGCTGCTGGCCGGTCCGCACCACGGCGTCCTCCGGCACGATCGGCTTGAGGTCGGCGACGAGCTTCTTCGCCGGCACGCCGGTGGAGGCGGCGACGAAGATCGTGTCGAGCTGCCCCTCCTTGCCGAGGAGGCGCTGCGCGGTCGGCAGGTCGAAGACGCCGATCGTGGCGCCGCCGAGCGAGTTGACGTTGCCGTACTTGGCGACGCCGACGATCTTGAACGGCTGGTCCTTGCCGCGCGCGGCGACGCCGATGGTGTCGCCGACCCCCAGGTCCTCGTTGTCGGAGGTGCCCTTGTCGATCACGACCTCGCCGTCCCCGCCGGCCCAGCGGCCGGACACGAGGTTCAGCGGGTTGAAGCGCGTCGCCTCGGGGTCGAAGCCGAAGCCGAGCTTCGGCGCGTTCTCGTTGCCGATCTCCTTGCCCTTGGGGCCGATCAGGCGGATCTGGTCGGCCATGCCGTCGCCGCTGATGGCGCCCGAGGCGTCCGCCACGCCGGGCGTCTGCTTGACGCGGGCGACGAGCGCCTGGTCGATCGTCGGCGATCCGGAGGAGGAGTCGCTGACGACGGACTTGCCGGTGATGACGGCGCTGGTCTTGGCGGCGCCCGACGTGAAGATGTCGTCGAACGCCTTCGAGATGGTGTCCGTGAGGACGTAGGTGCCGCAGACCATCGCGACGCCGAGGACGACCGCGAGCGCGGTCAGCGTGGCACGGCCGCGGCGCAGCCACAGCCCCTTGAGCGCGACCCGTCTCACAGCGCGCGCAGCTCTTCCATCGTGCGGATGACCGTGCTGGCGTCGCACGAGCGCAGGTCGCGCACGATCGCGCCGTCGGCCAGGAACAGGACCCGGTCCGCCACGGCGGCGGCGTGCGGGTCGTGCGTGACCATGACGGTCGTCTGGCCGAAGTTGTCGACGGCCGACCGGAGCAGGTCGAGGATCTCCGCGGACGTCGTCGAGTCGAGGTTGCCCGTCGGCTCGTCGGCGAACATCACCGTCGGCCGGCCCACGAGCGCGCGCGCCACGGCGACCCGCTGCTGCTGGCCGCCGGACATCTCGCTCGGGCGGTGCGTGAGGCGGTCCCCGAGGCCGACCTTCGTCGTCAGCTCCTCGAACCACGCGGGGTCGGCGTCGCGGCCGGCGATCTCCAGCGGCAGGAGGATGTTCTCCCGCGCGGTCAGCATCGGCAGCAGGTTGAAGAACTGGAAGACGAAGCCGATCTGCTTGCGCCGCAGGGCGGTGAGGCCGGCGTCGTCGAGGCCGGTCACCTCGACGCCGTCGATGGTCACCGTCCCCGAGTCCGGGCGGTCGAGGCCGGCGAGGATGTGCATCAGCGTCGACTTGCCGGAGCCGGAGGGGCCCATGACGGCGGTCATGCGGGCGGCCTCGATGTCGAGGTCGACGCCGCGCAGGGCGTGAACGGCGGTCTCGCCCTCGCCGTAGACGCGGGTGACGCCGCGGGCGGCGACGACGCCGGACTGGGTCTCGCTGGCAGGGATGACGGTCGGGGACTGGGAAGGCATGCCGCGACTCTCGCATCGCGGCCGGTCGGGGTCCATACGGATTGACCCTTAGGGGCAATGGTTGTGTCGGATCGCACATGGCGGGTAAACGCTCGGGCGGAGTCGTCATAGGGGGAGCTGTCATGAGTGCACCGGAGGGGTCCGCGCACAAGGCGATCGACTGGGACGAAGTCGAGCGATCGCCCGAGTTCCAGGAGCTGGTGCGGCGCAAGCGCCGCTTCGTGCTCCCGGCGACCGTCTTCTTCCTCGGCTGGTACATCGCCTTCGTCCTGCTGGCCGGCTACGCCGAGGACTTCATGGGCAGCTCGATCTACGAGGGCTTCACGGTCGGCTACCTGCTCGCCCTGTCGCAGTTCGTGATGGTCTGGGTGCTCACCTGGCTCTACCTGCGCAAGGCGACGCGCGACTTCGACCCCCTGGAGGAGGCTGCGGTCCACCACCTGCGCGCGCAGGCCGACGTGGAGTCGGCCGAGCGTGAGGCCGACGCGAGCAAGGCCCGCTCGGCCAAGCCCGCCACCACGAGCGAGGGGGCGGCACGATGACGACGATCTTCGCCGCCGACGTCAACGTCGAGGCGCTCGGGATCTTCGCGGTGGTCGTCGGCATCACGCTCGCCATCACCTACTGGGCGTCGAAGAAGACCACCTCGGCCACGCAGTTCTGGGCGGCCGGGCGCGGGATCACCGGCCCGCAGAACGGGTTCGCCATCGCCGGCGACTACATGTCCGCCGCCTCGTTCCTCGGCATCGCCGGGCTGATCTACCTCTACGGCTTCGACGGCTTCCTGTATTCCGTCGGCTTCCTCGTGGCGTTCCTGACGGTGCTCTTCCTGCTCGCCGAGCGGATGCGCAACGCCGGCAAGTTCACGATCGCCGACGTGCTCGCGTTCCGCCTGCGCGAGGCGCCTGCCCGCGTGGCGGCGGCGACCGGGACGCTGGCCGTCGCGGCGTTCTACCTGATCGCGCAGATGGTCGGCGCGGGGGCCCTCATCACGGCGCTCGTAGGCATCGACTACAACCTCGCGATCCTGCTGACGGGCATCTTCATGCTCGTCTACGTGATCTTCGGCGGCATGATCGCGACGACCTGGGTGCAGATCGTCAAGGCGGTCCTGCTGATGGCGGGCGCGATCGTCATGTCGCTGTTCGTGCTGGGGAAGGTCGGCTTCAACCCGGTCGAGCTGTTCAACCGGGCGAAGGGCGAGGGGGGCGGCGCCGAGAGCACGTTCTCGCTCGCGCCGGGGACGTTCCTCACCAGCCCGCTGGACACGCTGTCCCTCGGCCTGGCGCTCGTGCTCGGGACCGCGGGGCTCCCGCACATCCTGATGCGCTTCTTCACGGTGCCGGACGCGAAGGCCGCGCGCTCGTCCGTCGGCTGGGCCGTCGGGCTGATCGGCGTCTTCTACATCATGACCACGTTCCTCGGCTTCGGCGCGCGCGCGTTCCTCGGGCAGGGCGGCGTCGAGGCGGCCGGCAGCGGCGGCAACCTCGCCGCGCCGAACCTCGCGCAGTTCCTCGGCGGCGGGGAGGGGACCGTCGGCGGCGACGCGTTCCTCGCGATCATCGCGGCGGTCGCGTTCGCGACGATCCTCGCGGTCGTCGCCGGACTCGTGATCTCCGCCTCGGGCGCGGTGGCGCACGACCTGTGGTCGAACGTCATCCGCAAGGGCCGCGACTCCGAGGGCGAGGAGGTGGTCGTCGCCCGGATCGCGGCGGGCGCCATCGGCGGCATCGCCATCCTGATCGCGATCGTGGGCGGCAAGGACATGAACGTGTCGTTCATGGTCGGCCTCGCGTTCGCGGTCGCCGCGTCGGCGAACTTCCCGGCGCTGCTGCTCGCGCTCACGTGGCGGCGGTTCAACACGACCGGGGCGCTCGTCGGCGTGTTCACCGGCGTCATCTCCTCGATCTTCCTCGTGCTGATCTCGCCGAAGGTCTGGCCGGGGCCGGACTCCGAGGGCGGGATGCTCTCGTTCTACGACCTCTCGAACCCGGGCCTGGTCTCCATCCCGCTCGGCTTCCTCGGCTGCTACCTCGGCACGGTGCTCTCGAGTGAGCGGGGCGCGGAGCGGTCGTTCCAGGAACTGCACGTGCGGTCGGAGACGGGGCTCGGATCGGAGAAGGCGCTGACGCCGCACTGATCCATCGCCGGCAGTGGCACAATTCGCGGGGAGGGAAGGAGAGCAGCGTTGTCGACCCAGTCCGCGACCTCCTACGAGGAGGCCTGCGCCCAGCACGAGTGGCATGTCCCGGAGCGGTACAACATCGCGGCGGACGTCTGCGACAAGCACCCGCGCGACAAGCTCGCGATGGTCCACGAGCACTACGACGGCACGGTCCGCGAGGTCCAGTGGGGGGAGTTGCAGGACCTCGCCAACCAGGCCGCCAACGTGCTGCGCGACCAGGGCGTCGAGCGGGGGGACCGCGTGGCCGTCGTCCTCCCGCCGACGCCGGAGACGGCGGCCGTGTTCTTCGGCGTGTGGAAGAACGCGGCGCTGCTGCTCTCGATGTCCGTCCTCTACGGCGACGACGGCATCCGGCACCGGCTCGACGACTCCGGCGCGAAGCTCCTGATCACCGACAAGGCGAACGCGGAGCGCTTCGACCACCCGAACCTGCTGGTGCTCGACGACGGGCTGCTCGACGGCGCCTCGACCGAGTTCGAGACGGCCGACACCTCGGCCGACGACCCGGCGCAGCTCTACTACACGTCCGGCACCACCGGGCTCGCGAAGGGCATCGTCCACGCCCACCGCTACGTGCTCGCGCACGAGGAGTTCGTCTACTGCCACGAGGTGCAGGAGGGCGAGCGCTTCCACGGGATGGGGGAGTGGGCGTGGGCCGCCGGCATCTCGCCGCTGCTCGGGCCGTGGCGCTACGGGGCGGTGCAGTGCGTGCTCCAGCGGGAGGGCGGCTTCGACGCGCGCAAGCAGCTGGACTTCCTGTCGCGCCACGAGGTCACGAACGTCTTCACGACGCCGACCGCCATGCGCTCGATGATGGGGATCGCCGACGCGGGCAAGGAGTACCCGCAGCGGTTCCGGCGCGTCTGCTCGGCGGGCGAGCCGCTGAACCCGGAGGCGATCCGCTGGTTCCGCGAGCAGTACGGCGTCACCGTGCTCGACTACTACGGCCTCACGGAGTCCTACCCGCTGGTCGCGAACTTCCCCTGGATGGAGGTGCGCGAGGGGTCGATGGGCCGGCCGATGCCCGGGTGGGACGTCCAGATCCTCGACGAGGACGAGCAGCCGGTCGCCCAGGGCGAGCGCGGGGAGATCTGCCTGCGCGCGCGGTCGAACCCGCACTACCCGATCGGGTATTGGAGCCCGCCCTCGGACCCGGAGAAGAACGAGGAGGCGTCGCGGGAGACGTTCGGCGGCGACTGGTTCCACACCAAGGACGCCGCCTCGATGGATGAGGACGGGTACGTCTGGTACGAGGGCCGCGCCGACGACGTGATCATCGCCGCGGGCTACCGCATCGGGCCGTTCGAGGTCGAGTCCGCCTGCCTCGAGCACCCGGCCGTCGCCGAGGCCGCGGCCGTCGCGTCACCGGACGAGCGCCGCGGCTCGGTCGTCAAGGCGTTCATCGTGCTGGCCGAGGGCCACGAGGCGAGCGAGGACCTGGCGAAGGAGATCAAGGCCCACGTGCGCGACCACCTGTCGGCCTACGCGTACCCGCGGCTGATCGAGTTCGTCGACGACCTGCCCAAGACGCTGACGGGCAAGATCCGGCGCATCGAGCTCCGGCAGGCGGAGCTCGAGCGGGCGAAGAAGGGCGAGGAGCCCGACGGGCAGGAGGTCGAGGTCTAGCCGAGGCGCACCGTCACCCGGCCGCCCGCGGGGAGGCGCGTGCCGGCCTTCGGGGACTGGCGGCGCACGACGCGCCGGTGTGCGTGCCCGCGCGGGGCCACGCGCAGCCGGCAGCCGCGCCGGCGCACGAGCCGGCGGGTGCGGGGGAGCCTGCGGCCGACGAGCCGCGGGACGGTGCACCCCGCCCCGGGCGTCGCCGTGCCTGCCGCCGGCGGGGCGGCGACCGTGGCGGGGCTCCAGGAGGGCGAGGTGCCGCCCGCGACGAGCAGTCGCGGCGCGCTCACCGCCGAGCAGCCGGCCGAGAGGTCGCCGACACTGACGACGTACGTGCTGCCGCCGGACTCGTAGGCGAGCTGCGACCCGTCGGGCGACCAGGCGACACTCTGGTAGCCGTGCGCGTCGTCCTCCAGGCTGCACCGCAGTTGCGGCGGCGCGTCATGGGTCGCCTGCAGCGGCGGTGCCGGCAGGGCGTACAGGCGGAGCGTCTCCGTGGTCGAGAAGCCGCCGGCGCCGACCGCGAGCCGGTCGCCGCCGCGGGTCACGGCGCCGAACTGCGCCGCCGGGGCGGCCGGGTCGGTGAACCAGTTGTAGACGTGCGCGAGGTCGTCGCTCGCGGCCGGGTCGGCGCTGCCGAGCTCATGGAGCGCGACGGCGTCGTCCTCGTCGCCACCCGTCGCGCCGGGCGCGAAGGCGATCGTGTGGCGGCTGTCGATCCAGGCGGGGTTGTCCCAGCCCTTGACGAGCCCGTATTCGCGCTCGTCGGTCGCGTGGTCGGCGGCGCTGTAGCTGACGCCGCTCTGGAGGTCCGACGTCCCCGACACCACGTCGACGCCCTGGGAGTGGAAGAAGGTGAAGGCCACGAGGCCGCCGTCGGGTGAGACGCGGGCCGCGTACGGGCCGGAGAAGCCGCTGCCGCCGGTGCGCCCGAGCCACGTCGGCACCGGCGGACCGGGCATCGAGCCGTCCTGCCGGAAGCGCCAGAGCTGGTTGTCGTCCCCGATGGCGACGATCGTGCCGTCGTCGGCCTGCGACGGCGACGCGAACTTCCCGTCGTGGGTGACCTGCACGGTGCGGGAGCCGTCGGGCGTCGTCACGTAGATCGCGTCGTCCTTCACGTAGGAGATGGCGTCGGCCGACGCCGCGGCGGGGATGGCGGCGGCGAGGGCGGCGGCGAGGACGAGGGCGGTGGGGAGGGAGCGCATGACCACCCTGTCGTGGCGGGCACGCCGATCGGTTCGCATCGGCCGGTCCGGGGTGGGAGGGTGAACCGGTCAGGGCATCGAGTGCGACAAGCAGGTCGTGAACGCTCCCCCGCCCCCATCCGATGAAGTGCTGCTCGCGGCGGTGGCCGACGGTGACCGCGCGGCGTTGCGGGTGCTCTACGACCGCCACGCCCCGTGGGTGACCGTGCGCCTGTCGCGCCGGTGCGCCGATCCCGACGTGGTCGACGACGCGGTGCAGGACACGTTCCTCGCGGTGTGGCGCTCGGCCGGGCGCTACCGCGGCACCGGGGCCGCGCCGGCGTGGATCTGGGGCATCGCCATCCGCCGGCTGATCGACGGCATCCGCCGCCGCCCGGCGCGGGAGTTCCGGTCGGGCGACCGCACGCTCGACGAGCCCTCCGCGGAGGACCGCGTGCTCGTGGGCATCGAGCACGGCGACCTCGGCGGCGCGCTCGAGCGCCTCTCGCCCGAGCTGCGCGCCGTCGTCCAGGCCACCGTGCTCGACGGCCTCACCTCCAAGGAGGCCGGCCGCCTGCTCGGCATGCCGAGCGGCACCGTCAAGACCCGCATGATGCGCGCCCGCGCGCAGCTACGAAAGGAGCTCGCATGACCGGCCATGTCCCGGCGCGCATGCTGGCCGAGTACGCGACCGGGGACGTCGACGTGCCGCACGCCTTCTCGGTCGAGGCGCACCTCGTCGAGTGCGACGTGTGCCGTGACGGCCTCCGGCTCCACGTGGCACGCCCCAGGCTCGACCGCGTATGGCTCGGGATCGAGGACGTGCTCGACCGGCCCGCCGCCGGCCCGGTGGAGCGGGCGCTCGGACGGCTGGGCGTGCCCGGGCACCTCGCCCGGCTGCTGGTCGTGACGCCGTCGCTGCGGCTCGCCTGGCTGACGGCCGTGGTCGTGTCGCTCGGCTTCGCCGTCGTCGCCGCGCACGAGGGGCCGCGGGGGCTGCTGCTCTTCCTCGTCGTGGCGGCGGCCCTGCCGCCGCTGGGCGTGGCCGCCGCGTACGCGCCGGTGTTCGACCCGACGCACGAGCTCGCCGTCGCCGCCCCGTTCTCGACCGTGCGGCTCCTGCTCCTCCGCGCGGTCGCCGTGCTCGTCGTCACGCTGCCGATCGTCTGCGTGGCGGCGCTGGCGCTCCCGGACGTGGGGTGGACGGCGGCGGCCTGGCTGCTTCCGTCGCTGGCCATGACCGCGTCCGCGCTCGCCCTGTCGACCTACCTGCCGCCGCTCGCCGCCGTGGGCGCCGTGCTCGGAGCCTGGGTCGCCGGCGGGATCCTCGCGGCCGTCTCCGCGGACGACCGGCTGGCCGCGTTCCACGGCGGCGCCCAGGTCGCGTTCGCCGTCCTGGCCGTCGCCGCCGCCGCGCTGGCGCTGCAGCGCCGGGATCGCCTCGACGTCGCCGGGGGCCGGTGATGGCCCCGCTCGCCCAGGTGCGGGACGTGACCAAGCGCCTGGGCGGGACGCAGGCGCTCGCGGGCGTCTCCCTCGACGTCCACCCGGGCGTGACGGGGCTCCTCGGTCCCAACGGCGCGGGCAAGACGACGCTGATGCGGCTCCTGGCGACCGTGCTGGCGCCGGACGCCGGGACGCTGCGGCTGCTCGGGCGCGACCCGGCGGACGCCGGCGAGCGGCCCGCCATCCGGCGCCAGATCGGCTACATGCCGCAGGAGCCCGGCTTCCATCCGCGGTTCACGGCGTTCGAGTTCGTCGACTACGTGGCGATCCTCAAGGAGATGACGGCGCGGCGGGCGCGTCACGACGAGGTGCGGCGGGTGCTCGAGCTCGTCGGGCTCCGCGACGTCGCCGGCCGGCGCATCCGGGCGCTCTCGGGCGGGATGCGCCGGCGCGTGGCGCTCGCGCAGGCGCTGCTCGGCGAGCCGCGGCTGCTGCTCCTTGATGAGCCGACCGCGGGGCTGGACCCGGCGCAGCGGTTGAACTTCCGCCGGCTGCTCTCCGATCTGGGGACGGACCGCGCCGTCCTCGTGTCGACGCACCAGACCGAGGACGTCGCGGCGCTGTGCCGCTCCGTCCTCGTGCTCGATTCCGGAGTCGAGCGCTTCGCGGGGACCTCGCGCGAGCTTGCAGAGCTTGCCGCCGGCCATGTCTGGCTCGCGGACGAGCGCGACGACGACGCGACGGTGTCCTGGCGGACCGGCGAGGGGCGGCATCGCCACGTGGGCGATGCGCCGCCCGGCGCCGAGCCCGTGGCGCCGACGCTCGAGGACGGCTACCTCCTCCTTCTGGGCGGCCGGATGCCGGTCGAGGCGGCGTGACGCTCGCGGCCGTCGAGTCCCGGTGCCTGCTCCGGCATCCGCTGCTGCTCGCCGGTCTGGCGCTCAGCGTCGTCCTGCTGCTGGCGGGCGCCCGCTCCAACGGCGCCATGCAGGCGATGCTGCTCGACGGCATGGCGTGCTTCCCGCTGGCGGCCGGCGTGCTGCTGGCGGCGAACGCCGGCGGGCTGCGGAGCCGGCGCGACGGCACCGAGGAGCTGTTCGCCGCGATGCCGAGTCCCGCCCGGACGCGCACCGCCGCGCAGGTGCTGGCGGTCGGATCGGCGGTGGCGCTCGCGGTGGGGCTCGTCGCGGCGGCGGTCCTCGCCTTCGGCGCCGCGGACGGGCTCGTCGTGTCGCATGCCGGCCTGCGGCACGTGCCGGCGGCGGCCGAGCTGGCGGCCGGGCCGCTCGCGGTTGCGGTCCTCGGCGTGCTCGGCGTGGCCCTGGCGAGGTGGGTGCCGTCGCCCTTCGTGGCGCCGCCGCTCGTCGTCGGCCTGCTCGCGCTCGAGGTCCCGCTCGACGTGTGGGGCTCGGGCGCCGGGGCGCGGTGGAGCCTGCCGTTCGTCAACGCGGCGACGTCGGTGCCCGGTGCGTGGGTCCCGTGTGAGCCGGGCGACGTCGTCGCGCGCTGCAACCTCGTCGTCGGGTTCGACGTCGGGGGCATGGCGCTGCACCTCGGCGTGCTCGCTGCTGCCGCGGGCCTGCTGGCCTTCGCCGCTCTTCGGCCGCGTGGCGCGTGACCGCCGCCGCCCGGGTGGTGGCCCGGACGCTGCCCTGGGGCGGCATCCTGCTCGCCGGCGCGGCCGCCGTGCTCATCGCGGCGGTGACGCGCGACACGGCCGCGGCGGCGTTGGGGCTGCAGCTCTCGGGGCTCCTGCTCGCCGTCATGCCGGTCCTGGCGGTCGAGGATCCGGCGGGCGTCACGGTCGCCGCCCTCCCGGTGCGGTTGGCGGTCCGGCGCCTGCTGGCCGTCGCGCCCGTGCTGGCGCTGTCGGCGGCCACCTGGATCGTCCTCCTCGGCCGTTCGGGCGTCCCGGCCGCCGCGGCGTCCACGCTCACCCTCCAGGTGGTGGCGATCGCCCTGGCGGGCATGGCGTCGGCGGCGCTGCCCCGCGTCTCCGCCTCGGCGGCGGCCGCGGCGCTCGCACTGGCGGTCGCCGGCGGGCGCCTCGCGCTGCCGGCGTGGGTGCTCGAACCGCGCTCCGGGGACCTCCGCGGCCTGGCGGTGTGGGTCGCGCTCGCGGCCGCCGGGGCCACGGGGCTCCTGTGGCTCAGCCGCGACCCGGCCGCGCGGCGATGACGAGGTAGGGCGCCGTGATGGTGAATCCTTCCGGCGTCTGCTCGCCGTGCTCGCCGGCGACGACGAGCAGGTCCTGCGCGATCTCGGCCCAGCGCTCCTCGCCCAGCGCCTTGCGGGCGGCGGCCGCCGGCGGCGGGCTCTCGGAGTACCAGCGCACCCAGTCCTCGGCGCTCGGGAAGCTCCAGTGGAGGTGCAGGCGCTCGGTGGTCACCTCGGCGGCGCCCGCGTCCGTGAAGATCGCCCGCGCGTGCTCGTCCTGGCCCCAGCGGTCGACCATGGTGGCCGGGCCGCCGCCGCCGGGCATCCGCGCCGCGATCGCCTTCGACGACGCGTAGTTCGCGCCGTCGGGCGTCCAGGCCGTGATCACCACGACCCCGTCGGGCGCGGTGACGCGCACCAGCTCGGCCGCCGTGCGGGCCGGGTCGGGCGCGAACATCGCGCCGAAGACGGAGATCGTGCGGTCGAACGCGCCGTCGTCGAACGGCAGGGCCTGCGCGTCGGCCTCCTGCCAGCGGACGTCGAGGCCGGCCGTGCGCTCGCGCCCGAGCGCGATCATGGCGGGGGCGATGTCGGTCGCGGTGACGTGCGCGCCGGCGCGGGCGGCGGCGATCGTCGCGTTGCCGGTGCCGGCCGCGACGTCGAGCACGCGATGGCCGGGGCCGATGCCCGCGGCCGCGACGACCGCGTCGGCGGCGGGCTCGAGGTGCGGGGCGACCTGCGCGTAGTCGCCGCCCGCCCAGAGCTCGGCCGCGTCCACCCTGCCTCAGCCCCCGGCCGCGGCCGCCCGGGCCCGCGCCTTCTCCTCGGTGCGCATCTCGCTGAGGATGCGCTCGAGGCGGGGCTCCTGCTCGTGGTCGACGTGGGTCATCGCCGCGCCGACGGCGGGGTGCGCGTCGGAGATCAGGCGGTGCATCTCGTGGGCGACGGCGCGGTACGCCGGGTGGCCCTCGCGGCCGGAGCGGAGCTCGACCAGGTGCATCGCCTCGCGGGCATTGAGGTCGAGGACGTAGCGGATGCGGTAGCCGAGGCACAGCGCGTAGGGCGCGGACTCGGCGCTGCCCGCCTCGACCAGGCGGTGGTACTCGCCGGCCGAGCGGTCCAGCGCGCGGGCGTACTCGTCGCCGAGACCGGCGGCGGCCACCTCGTCCGGCACCCCCGCGCCGAGGTCCGGCGAGAGCGGCTGCCACTGGACGGTCAGCATGCGGTGGCGCTGCAGGTCGCGGAACGCGCCGTAGTCGGACACGATCTCGAAGCGGTAGCGCAGCGCCTCGAACCCGCGGCCGGGACGGTGGCGGCGGTTGCGGCGGTCGCCGACCAGGTCGGCGATCGCGCGGCCGCGCTCGTCCGGCGACAGCGTCTCGATCGCGGCGTGGGCCGCCGTCTCGCTCGCGCTGCCGGCCTCGAACAGCAGCGACGCCAGCAACTGGTCCTCGTCGCCGTCGACGTGCAGCAGGCGCACGGACGGGCGGTCGTGGCCGTCGTCCGGGCGGTCCAGGCCGGGGCGGCCCACCGCTCCCCCGCCGCGCGCCGCTGCTCGAGGAACGACACCCACTCGCCGCCGCGCTCGGGACGCTCGACGCGGGCGACGAAGCTCGGCATGACGGCCTTCACGGCGTCGAGGATCAGCTGGCCGTAGCGGCGCGCCTCCGGCAGCGGATGGCCGATCAGGTGCAGGATCAGCTGCTCGTAGGTCTGGCCCGTGCCGTAGATGCCCATGTGGCTCAGCGAGGCGGCGGGCAGCAGCCCGCGCAGGAGGTCCAGCGCCTTGGCGTTGACGGCGCGCGCCCGGGCGGCCGGCGCCTCGCCGTCGGCGCGCGGGAAGGTCCCGTCCACCCACTCCCGCACGCGGGGCAGCGCGGCGGCGTAGGTGCCGAACAGGTCGTCCATCGCGGCCTCGTACTCGGGCCCGAGCCGCTCGTCGCGGTAGTAGCGGTAGCCGCTGCCCTCGCCGGCCATCGGCTGGTCGTAGGCGATGTAGCGCGTGGATTGCTCGAGATACGCCCCGAGCCGCGGCCGCTGCAGGATCTTGGTGAGGACGTTGGAGCACCACTCCGCGGCCACGTGCGCGCCACCGAGCTGGGCCACCGAGTCGTCCCCATAGCCGACGAAGATCCGGTCGTAGAGCTGCGCCGCCCGCTCGCCCTCGGCGTTGTCGTAGCCGGCCGGCTGCTCGGGCAGCGAGTCGGCGAACTCGTCGAGGAACAGCCGCCGCAGCGTGCCGGGATAGCGGCTGTAGCGCGCGAACAGCGCGCCCTTCACCGTCTCCGGCAGGTTGACCAGCGCGAACACCGGCTGGTCGACGTTGGTGACGTGCGGGGCGAGGCGCTCGCGCTCCGCGTCGGTGAGCTGCTCGACGGGGTACTCCACGGGTCGCGGACCCTAGCGCCTTTCCAGCACAGTGGGATCCGAAGCTTGGAATTCACGTGACTTGAAGTCGCGGC
>JADMIO010833553.1_pt1 | contig 18263 bp, 19 predicted proteins | sample 8958161 | NCBI WGS metagenome assembly JADMIO01 (sample SAMN16585339, study PRJNA669376) | soil metagenome | isolation source: Crop rotation soil | place: USA: Cullars Rotation, Alabama | collected 2011 | reverse complement strand
CCGCGACTTCAAGTCACGTGAATTCCAAGCTTCGGATCCCACTGTGCTGGAAAGCCGCGGGCGACCGCGCTGGTGGATTACCACGTGCGACGGAACAAGGTGGCCAAGAAGTCGCACGCCAAGACGTGGCGGGCCAAACACCGGGGCGTCAAATTCCTGCGGCTGTAGAAGTAGCATCGGAACAGAAAACTGGAGTAAGGAGCCAACGCTCGTCTCACTGCAGGTCGTTATCTTCTGCTCCCTTGCTCTTGGACCCCCACGGGACGCCGCTCGGGGTGCGGCTGATGAAATACGACACGCCGATTCCCATGAGGGCCGGGGCCGCCGCCATCGCGGCGATCGCCCACATCCCCCCGTCGCTGATGCGATCGAGGATCTTCAGGGCCACGAAGACGGTCAGCAGCGAGCCGGCGGCGCTGATTCCCGCAACAATCGTGAATGCCTTGAAGGGATCCATGGCCAGTCTAACCTCCCTCATTGCTCTCCCCCGGGCGGCCCTCCGCCGTGTGCTCCCCACTCACGCGCCATCGGTGCCCGTACTGGCGGCACCGGCACTCCCCCCTTCTCCGGCGCGACCGCCAGCCACGTCCCGCCGCACCCGGGGCACGTCAGCCCGGCGGGCTTGTCGACGAGACCGGGATCGGCGCCCAGCACGGCCTCGCGCAGCCAGTCGTGGACATCCTCGGGTTCCATCGACCTGCCCTCCCGGTCACCAACCCGACCGCTCACTTCCCTCGCCCGCGTCCCGCGAACAGGCAGCCGAGGGCCGCCAAGCTCAGACCGATCAGCGGCGGGGGCGCGAGTATCAGGTCTACGCGGATGTTGTCGCGGACGGGGTCGATCGCCCACGCCTCAAAGGCCCCGAACGCGCCCCAGCCGGCGGCCGCCAGCACGGCCAAGAGGGCTACCGCCCACCGGCGCCGGGCCAGCGCGGAGCCGCAGAGCAGCCCCAGGACCAGCGCCAGCGCGAAGCTGCCGGCCACGAGGAACGGATGGGCTTGGTCCATCGGCACTGCCCCGCCCTCCGCTGGTCACACATGAGCCGATACAGCGGATCACGCTTGCATGACGCACGCTCCGGCGTGCCGAAACCAGCCGAGAATGTCCTGGGGCGTGACCTCTCGTAGGCCCTCTCCGATGGCGTCGTACAGATGCTCTTTGGCCCGCGCCCCCACCCGTCGGAGGAACTCCTTGAACTTCGAGAACATCTCCTCGATCGGGTTGAAGTCCGGGCTGTACGGCGGCAACGGAAAGACGCTCGCCCCGGCCCGCTCAATCGCTTCGAACACTTCGGGCGACAGATGAGAACTCAAGTTGTCGAAGACCACCACGTCGCCCCGGTGCAAGGCCGGCACCAGGACCTGCTCCACGTCGGTCTGGAAGGTGATCGCGTTGAGCGCCCCCTCGAACGCCAGCGGAGCCCGCACCCCGTCCAGGCCCATCGCCGCGATCACCGTCACCGACTCCCACGATGCCGGCGCCGAGGACTCGATCCGCTCGCCTTTGGGAGCCCGGCCAGAGGCGGGCGTCATCGCCGTCGTCACCCCGGTCTCGTCCACGAAAACGAAGCGCCTGGGCTCGACCGGCTCGACCTCCTCGGCGAACTCGCGCCGCTCCTCTTGGACTTCGGGTGTGTCCCGCTCGGAGGCGTGTGGGGATTTCTTCTTCCGCGGCAGGCCGAGCTTCTGCAAGGCCCGGCAGATGATCATCCGGCTGCCGGAGATGCCCATCTCTTGGTGGAGCGCCGCGAGCGTGGCGTCGGGCGTCTCCTCGACCAGGCGACGGAGCCGTTCCAGGGCGTCGCCATCGAGGGTGGGGGCGACGCCGCCCGCGTGGGGCCGGGGCTCAGAGGAGCCGGTCTGACGGCGGAGTCGGAGCAATTTGGTGATGGTCGACGTGTTGACTTTGAACCGTACGGCGAGCTTCCTCCGGGATCCCTCCTTGTTGTCAACGGCGTCGAGGATACGCTGACGGAGATCGTTCGACAGGGGCTGCATAAGTCACCTCCTGAAGAACCGATCTTCAAATCGTGCGCCAAGCGACGTGACCCGCTGTAGGCAACCACTGGCGCATGTAAACAGCCGTGGTGCGCGGAGACCAACGAGGTTGTCCGGGGGGAGGTCGTCACGCCGTCCGGATTCCACGCCGCCGCGGCAGCGGCCCGTCCGAGTTCCACACCATCCACCCCTCCGCGACCTCCAGCCCCACGGAGACTTGTCCCCGGGCCCGCACCTCGGGGTGCCGGTTCCGGTCGAGCCGCGCCGCCTCGACCCCGTCCCGCGAGCAGATCGGCACGAGCCGGCCGGCCATCGGAGGCACGTCCCCGGGGTAGACGTGAGCGCCGTCGCCGCCGGGCCCTTCCAACCGCAGGTACACGCCGGGCCATAGCGTGGCGATCAGCATCGAGCCCTCCCGTCCGGGTAAAACGGCCGAACCAGCGGACCGGGAGCGGCCAGGATCCTGGTGAGCCGCCGGTGGGCCCGCTCGACCCGTCCATCGTCTCCATCGGGACGGCACTCCAGTGGTCAACGCTGCGGTGGCGGTTCGTCGAACCCCTGCTCCCTCACGTACCTCGCCAAGGAAATATACACAAAATATGACGCGTTAACTCTACAATGGCGATCCGCTCGGTCAAGTCACGCCTTCCATTCGAGACTGCCCTTGATGGCCAGTACCGTTGGTCTTTCACCCCTTGATCCCCCTCCGCTTTGCCTCCTCCTCGAGATGCTTCTCAAGCACTTCTCTCGCATAACTCGCCATGCTCTTCTCTTCGTCGGCTGCCACGCGCCGCAGTAGCCGGTGCGCCCGTGGCGGTAGGTCCAGCCGTACCGGCTTGGTCTTGGGTTCCGCCGTCGCTGGCGTCTCAGGCTCCTTCTCCTTCGGTCGCTTCTTGGCCATCGATGTGCCCCTCCGCGCCTGGGTTACGCTGTCCACAACCCAGTATCGTCACGGATGGGTGCCTGCCTACAGGGTACGCCAGATAACCGATTATGTCAATTAGAAAGATCAGTTGCATACAGTGTTGACGTCCTCGGGTTAAGCGTCTACAATGTCAGCAGACCAAACGAAAACGGGGCGGCGAGTGCTGACAACACTCCCACCCCACGGCCAAGGCTTTCGAGGAGCCCCAGCAGTGTCCATCCTTGCCCTTCCCGCCCCTCCCGTCAAGCCGGCCCTCGGCCGGCCCGCCTGGACCGATGCCGACGTCTACGCCCTCGGCCCCGACCAGGCCGACGCCCAGCACTGGGCCGAGCAGAACCCCGACCACCATACGACCGAAGAGACGCCCGTCGAGGTCCTCGGCGACGGCCCCGACTGGGACGTGCTGGCCGACGATGCCGCGACGACGGACTGCTACTCCCGCGGGTTCCTCCCGCTCTGATTTGACCGGGGGTGTCCGCCGAGCGGATACCTCACCCCCTTCGCCGCAGACGAGGACCTGGACGATGACCACCGCGAAGCCCCGCACCATGGCCGTCTCCCTGGTGCTGACGATCGACGGCCAGGGCTACCGCGCCGAGCGGTCCGGCCCCGCCGCGGTCCGCCTCCACAAGCTCGGCCCCGAGGGACTGGCCTATGACCTAGCCAGTACCGAGGGTGGCGTGACCTGCACGTGCCCCGCGTCTACCCACCACAAAGCGACTCGCTGTAAGCACGCTGAGGCCGCCCTGCAGACGGGCTTAGTGATCGACGCGCCGGCCCCTGAACCCGAGCCGATCTCTCAGCGACGGGTCCACTACCGGGGCAGTAACGGCCTCTGGTACGACGACGAGCGTCAGGCCCGCACGGTCTACTCCTGGCAGCAGGATGACCCCGCCGGCCGAGAGCGACCCTGAAGCAACGTCCCCGGGGCCCGCGACGTCGCCGGCCCCTCTCCCCCGCACCTCAGCATCACAGACGGAGACCCCCGACCATGACCTGCATGCTCGCCCCGCGCCGGACCGCCACCACCGTCCGCCGCCGCACCCCTCCCCACGTCCTCGCCGCCCGCTCCTTGCTCGCGTCCTACCGCCGCCTCGTCCGCGCCGGGGAGGTCCTCGCCGGCCTCGACCACGGCTCCGAGCGCGTCGCCAGCGAGGCGACCCGTGCTTTCATCGCCTCGACGTGGCTGCCGGCCAGCGAGGCCGCCGGCCATGCCGAGGAGGAGTTCGCCGAGGCCATGCGGTCCCGGGGCGTCGCTGGCGTCGTGGTCGGCGGCAAGCTCTATGTCGACCTGCTGGCCTGTCAGCTCTTCGACGAGTTGGCGACCCACGGCGCATGCAACGTGCTGGTGGTCAGCCTGGCCGACCTCGACCTGGCCGGCGCCCGCTGAGCATCCCGGCCCCGGGGCGTTCCCGGGGCCACCATCACCCCCACGGACGGAGGCAGAGGCATGGAGACGCCCGCGGGGGCAAGGCGCATCCGGAGGCTCGCCATCAAGCTCCTGGTCGCCCGGCTGCGCGACGGCCCCTGCGCGCTGTGCGGCGGCAACGCCGGGGCGAACCAGTTCCACCACCTGCTCCAGGTCGCGCCGAAGCGGTTCGACCTGGGGGACGCCCCCCGGCACGGGCCGGTGGGGGTGCGCGAGGAGATCGGCCGCACGGCCCGGCTCTGCCCCGAGTGCCACGCCGGCGTGCATGCCGGCCGGCTCTCGGATGCCGACCTGGTCCCGCTGTCGGTGCCCGCCCCGGACGCGTGGTACGCCAGCGGGGCGTTCCAGCGGCTGTACACCTTCATGGCCACGACGGCCGATCGGCGAGCGCAAAAGAGGGACCAGGCGGCGCACGGAAGCCCCCCCGGAACCCATCCACGACGTCACGACGAGCCCCGGGGCGTCTCCCGGGGCGCATCAGAGAGGGGCCGCGACCTGCTGACACAGGCCCGGCCCCGGTGTCCCAGACCCCCATTCAGAGGACAGGACGACCATGAGTGTAGCGACAACCAACGGCCACGGGGCAGCGCCCGGATCCCCCCGCCCCCGATCCGAGCGGCCGGCCGACCGGCCCCGGGTCATCGCCCCCCACGCCGGCCCCCCGCCGGACCCGGCCTCCGCCGCCGAGGTGCTGGGCTTCGTCCTCGACAAGCTCGTCGAGGCGCAGGCGCGGTTCGCGCAGATCGACGACCCCGCGGCCCGCCGACACTTCGAGCGCGAGGTCCTCGGCCCGGCGGAGGAGGCGCTGGAGCCGGCCGAACATCGGCTCTACGACGCCCTGGCGGCCGCTGGGCGGGCCGGCATCGTCATCCGGGACCGCCTCTACCTGAGCACCGGCGCCGGGGTGGGGATGAACACGGAGGGCGGCAGCTATCCCCAGTGCACGCTCGCCGTCCGGCTGGTGGACATCGATGGCCTGGCGGCCGCCGCCGCGGTCCAGGGACACGCCCCCGATCGCGGGGATCGGCCGTCGCGCCCGGCCCCGGTCCCCGGGCACGACGCCGAGGACGCTGGCGGCCGGCCCCTTTCCCCGGACGGAGCCGGCCGCCGCCACGGGGTGCCGGCCAGGCGAGTGTCGGGTCCGCTGGCGCGGGCAACGCTGACCTTCGACAGCTCAATCAATCCCGGACGGACGGCCGGCCTGGAGTTCATCGTCACGGACGACGAGGACGGCGACCGGCCCTCCTGGGACGAGCTGCCGGAGAGCACGGAGGCCGGCTGGGCCCCCTTCATGCTGGGGGTCATGACGATCGCGGTCCGGACACACATGGGCTGAGCGGGCGCGACGCCGGGCACCAGGAGTGAAACGCGGGCGGCCACGCTCAACGGCGTTGAGCGTGGCTGAACCGCTTTCTCATCCGGCGTTGTCGCACGGGAGCGACCGTCGGACAGGGGGGTTTATGTCGCATAGAAGGTGCGGAGCCCGCCCGAACGCTGGTTCAAGGCTTACACGGCACCTTCCTCAGAGAGATCACCCCATCATAAATCGCCTGCAACGCCTCCGACTCGGCCGATTCCACTTTGTTGAGGACCGCCTTGGCCCGCCTTGCCATCCGGTCGGCAGCGCCCCGCCTCTCAGGTTTCGCGTATTCCTCGATCTCCTCAGCGACTTCTTGACTTACTTTAAGATATTCTCCAAGATCGGCCGGACGGACGTCGGCCCGATAGGCCGAGTCTGCAATCAATCCTCCCCACATGTTAGGTTTGAGCAAAGGAAGCGATTTCTGGAAACTCAGCCGAGCTTCGAACCGGCTGGCGAGATTATCAACGTTTAGCCAATTCTCGGGTTGGATGGGGGCAGGAACCATGTCCCAGTCCTGAAGATGTGGCGGCGCCAAAGAACCGCTGTAGAATGTCTTACGGACTCTGTTTGATAGAGAATTGATATAGGCGTCGAGGGCCTTTGAATCGGCTTCGGCAATCGCCCTTGCAAAATCGGCCTTTCCCTCTTCGCTCCACCCGAGCATCTCCGTCGCGGCCTGCTGTTGGTAGTCGCTCAAGGAATGGCGGACCCGTGTTGTCAGGCGGGATTTCTCGTAATCCCGGCGCATCCTGTCGTGGAGACGCAGGTGGTATTTGTAGAAGACGGCTTCACCCGACGGACCGATACCCATGGCATTGGCCATGGCGTCGGCATAAACGGCCGCCGCTGGAGGCGTCGGTGCCCCATCGCCCACCCTAGCCGAAGTTGGGGCGATGCCCTGCGAGAGGGAAATACAGACGAGGATAAGGGGGCAACCCCGAGTAACCCGGCGACGTCCGCAGTCAGTGAACCGGGGCCGACGGTTAACCGGTGTGGTAGACCTCGTGATGGCCTTCCTGAGGAGGCCGAAGCCCAGCTTAATGTCCATTCCTGGGATCTAAAATCCCTCGCCTTCAGGCGACCACTTCCAGTAAGTTCCCGGGATGGAGCACTACCGACGGACCGCCCATACCCGGTTCGATATCAAGTTCCACCTGGTGTGGATCACGAAGTACCGCAAGACGTTGTTGCGAGGTGACGTCGGCCTCCGGCTCCGCCAGATCGTTCGGACGATCTGTGCGGAGCCGGAGGTCGAGATCCTCAAGGAGCACGTCAGCGCGGACCACGTCCACCTGTTGTCACCGAACCCGTCAGAATGGGAGTTAGTGGACCCGAATCGTTACGAGCCTGGGACGGTTCAGCGCGGCGGTCGCACTGAACATCCATCGACAGGCACGCCAAGGCACCCCAAGCTGACCTGGATCAGCCAGGACGCGCGGGGGCGATCCCTTGGCCAAGCTCACCAAGGAGCAGATCGTGACGATTCAGGTCTTGCATCAGCGAGGCCAGTCCCAGAGCCAGACCGCACGGATCCTCGGCGTCTCCGAGGGCACCGTGCGCTATCACCTCCGCCGCGCCCGCAGGGCCGCTGCTGACGGGCGGCGCAAGCCTTCCCGCATCGAGCAACTCGGCTTGGACCAGGTCGTCGCCCACTGGTGGCACGCCCAGGTCGCGGCCCTCGGCGACGACCGGCCGCCCAACGTCCAGGTCCTCTACGACTTCCTCCGCGCCGAGTACGGCTTCGACGGCTCGTACAAGGCCGTCCGCAAGTTCGCCCGGACCCGTTTCGGTCGACCCCGGATCCGGCCCTTCCGGCGGGTCGAGACCCCGCCGGGGGCTCAGACCCAGAGCGACTGGGGCGAGTTCCGCGGCGTCGATCTGGGCGACCCCGACGGCCCGACGACGGTCTATGCCTTCGTCATGGTCCTCAGCCACAGCCGCAAGGAGGCCGTCGTCTGGAGCCGCGCCGTCGACCAGTTGGCCTGGCACCACGTGCACAACGAGGCGTACCGCCGGCTCGGCGGCGTGGCGGCCGTCAACCGCATCGACAACCTCAAGACCGGCATCGCGCGGGGGTGCGGCGCCTGGGGCCAGATCAACGAGCAATATCGCACCTACGCCCGGACGCTGGGCTTCCACATCGACGCCTGCGAGGCCCGCTGCCCCGAGCAGAAGGGCAAGACCGAGCGGCGGGTCGGCGTCTGGAAGCGGCTGCCCGTCACCACCCGGCGGTTCGACGGTCTGCCGGGGCTGCAGGACTGGACCGACGCAACGCTGGAGGCCGATGCGGCCCGGCGCACCTGCCCGGCGACGGGCCGCTCGGTCGCCGCCAGTTGGGCGGCGGAGATGCCGGCGCTGCGACCCCTGCCGGCGCTGTTGCCCGAGCCGTTCGACCTGGTCCGCACGGCGCCGGTGCACAAGGACTGCTCGGTCCGCTTCGAGGGCCGCAGCTATGTCGTCCCATTCCCCTACGTCGGCCGCGAGGTGGAGGTCCGCGGCTGCTCCGGCTGCGTGCAGGTGGTCGACCCGCAGACCGCCGCGGTGCTGGTCTCCTACCCGCGGCACACCCCCGAGCGGATCCTGATCGACCCGTCGTGCTACGAGGGCAGGTCGACCGAGGAGGTGATGGCCCCCAAGCCGTTGGGCAAGATGGCCCGGCGGCTCCAGGAGATCGCTGCGCTGCCGGTGCAGCGGCGGCCGGTGGACCTCTATGCCGCGCTGGCGGAGGTGGCCCGATGAGCCAGACGGCGCGGGCACTCCCCTCCGCTGCGGCGTTGCCCCCGAAGGCCGTCGCCGCGGACCTCACGACGTTGCTGGGCCAACTCTCGCGGCTGGGGCTGGACTTCGCCGCCGAGGCGCTGCCGGCGTTGCTGACCCGGGCGGTCAAGGAGGACCTGGGGCCGCCGGCCCTGCTGGAGTTGCTGCTGCGGGGCGAGTTGGAACGCCGGGAGGAGCGGCGGGTCCGGACCTCGTTGCGGCTCTCGGGCCTGCCGACCGGCCAGACGCTGGCGAACTTCGACTTCGCCTTCCAGCCGGCCGTGGAGCGGTCGAAGTTGGAGGCGCTGGGCACCTGCGCCTGGCTGCGCGAGAAGCAGGGGCTGTTGATCCTCGGCCCGCCGGGCGTGGGGAAGTCGCACCTCGCGGTCTCGCTGGGGGTCAAGGCGGTGGAGTGCGGCTTCTCGGTGGCGTTCTACCGCCTGGACGAGTTGCTGCACGCGATGCGCAAGGACGCCGAGGTGCCGCCGGCCCGGCTGCGGGGCAAGAAGTACATGAAGGCGGGCCTGGTGATCATCGACGAGGTGGGGTTCGAGACCTTCACGCGCCAGGAGGCCAACCTGTTCTTCCGGCTGGTGAGCTACCGGTACCAGCGGGGCTCGCTGTGCATCACCTCGAACAAGGCGATCAAGGACTGGCCGGAGATGCTGGCGGGCGACGAGGTGATCACGGCGGCGATCCTGGATCGGCTGCTGCACGCGTGCCACGTGCTGAACATCCGGGGCCAGAGTTACCGGCTTCGGGACCTGGAGGACAGCCTGAGGGGGCGGTCGTAAGCCGGCCGGACCGGCCGGATGCCCGCCCGGAACCAGATGGTCTTCAATCGGCATGGCGGTCCTGGGGGAGCCGCCCGCCGCGGCGGGAAACAGGTAGGTAAGGGGTTGAGATCAGGTGGGTCCTGGAGGCCGCGATCGTGGAGGAAATCGTCGGCCGGTCGGCAGCGGAGTCCGAGCCTTGAGGTCCCGTATCCGAGCAGCCCTGGCGGCCCTGGGGGAGGCCGCCATCGAATCGAGTGAGGTCTTCTGGAAGCGCGATTGAACCCTGAAGGACAGGGGTGGTCCCGGAGGAAACCGCCCCCTCGGCGAGAGTCCCGGCTCGTAACAGTTCGGGTCCAGTAACCTCGTAAAGGTTCGGGTCCATTGACACCTGTTCGTCTCCTGCCCGCCGCACGTCTCGGCCAGCTACCTGATGCAGCGGGTCAAGGGGAAGGGTTCCCGTCAGTTCGTGCAGGAGTTTAGCCACCTGAAGAAGCTGTGCTGGGGCCGGCACTTGTGGGCCCGGGGGTTCTTCGTGGCCAGTTCGGGCAACGTGACCGACGAGGTGATCATGGAGTACATCCGGACGCAGGAGCTGACGAAGGACGACGATGATTTCCGGGTTGACGACGCCTGAGCAGGCCAACCCCAGTCGGGCTTTCAGCCGACTGCCGAACCCACCGGCTTCCAGCCGGTGGAGGCTTCAGTGATCTACTTAATGAAGAGCAAAACCGGGTGGTGTCTTAGGGCTGTTGAACGGGGTAAGTCCTTGGTATGTATGACGCTATCGATTTGAGCCGGCTCCATTCGCCTGAGAGACGAGGAGGCGTCGCCATGCCGGAGGATCTCTCTCACTTCTGTTGCCAGAACGAGCAGTGTTCCGACTACGGCAAGCGCGGGGTCGGCAACCTGACCGTCTGTGCGCGCTACGGCAAGGACAAGCAACGCCGGCTGCTCTACTGCCGCTCGTGCAAGGCGCGGTTCTCCGAGCGCAAGGGGACGCCCCTGTTCGGATCGCAGCTGACCGAGGAAAAGGCTCTGTCGGTGTTGGAGCACCTGGCCGAGCGCACTGGCGTCCGCGCCACCGCTCGCCTGGTGAAGGTGAATCGCAACACGGTCGTCCGCTACAGCCGCTTGGCCGGCGGACACGCCCGGCAACTCCACGACGAGTTCGTGGCTTTTTCCCCCGAGCACCCGGCAGGTCCAGTTCGACGAGAAGTGGTCGTTCGTCTTCAAGAAGCAGGAACACTGCGACCCGAACGACCCGGCCGACGACCACAAGGGGGACTGGTGGGATCACGTGGCGTATGACCCCGAGCACCGGTTGGTCCTGTGCGTGGTGCCCGGGGCGCGGGACGCCGAGAGCGTCGAGGAGGTGGTCGACGAGGTCAAGGAGCGGACCGAAGGCCGCGTGCTGGACCTGATGACCAGCGACAGCTACCCGGCCTACGAGACGGCGATCTTGAATGCCTACGGGCAGGAGGTCACGACCACGCCCACGGGCCGGCCGAGTCGGCGGATGGCTCCCGCGAAGGTCCCACCGCCGGGGCTGACCTACGCCACGGTCGAGAAGCGGCGCGAGAAGGGTCGGGTGGTGGAGGTCCTGACCCGGGTCGTCTTCGGGACGATGGCGGCGGTGCGAGCCGCCCTGTCGCGGTCGAAGGGCGGCCGGCAGATCAACGTCTCGTTCCTGGAGCGACAGAACGCCACCGATCGGCACCGCAACGCCCGGAAGGTGCGCAAGACCTACACGTTCTCGAAGGAGTGGCGGGTGCACGAGGCGATGACCTACTTCACGATGTACAGTTATAATTTCTGTTGGCCAGTGAGGACGCTGAACGAACGAGACGACGGGGGCCGCAATCGAGGGAGGACGCCAGCGATGGCGGCGGGGCTGGCCGACCACGTCTGGACGATGCGCGAGTGGATCACGATGCCGAGCATTCAACGCCGTTAAGACACCACCCAAAACCGGCCTTCCCGAAAGTGTATCCGAGGATATGCTTTCAAGCCAATGGACGAGCCAATGTGTGGCGAGTCCCATCCCGACGGACTAAACAGCAAAACGCTGAGCACACGGAGATGTGACGATGGACAGCAGACGACATGGCAAACATCATGCAGGTGAACAAGACGGGCTTCTGGACGCTCAAGACTCGGGACGCTGACGGCAAGGACAAGCGGATCAAGCTCCGTAGGTTCTCGGCCAACGAGCCGAAGCGACCCATCCCGGACGACGTGCTCGTCCTCGCCAGGCAGACCGGGAGGTTCGAGACGACGAGTTCTGCGTTTCCGGTCGGAACGCCCAAGGCAACGGCCGACGACAAGCTCGTCCCCTACGTGAACCACTACAAGACGATCTACGCCCAGGAACACCGGCCCGATTCGTCACGACGGATGACCTACATCCTGGATCTCTTCGTCCGGTTCGCACGGCAGACCGGCGTTTCGAGTCTAAACTCTGTGACGCCGGCCACCATCAACCAGTTCTTCTACTGGCGGCTGGAACAGCGGGATCAGCGGCTCAAGATCCAGGTTCAGAAGCACGTCGCCGTCTCTGAACTCGGCCTCCTCTCTGGCCTCTTCACCTTCGCCATCGAGGAGGAGTTGATCGACTCCAACCCGGTGAAGGTGCCGGTCAGGCGACTTCGTAAGGCGTTCCCGCCGCCGGAAGGGACCAAGAACCTGACGCCCCAGCAGGTCAAGGACTTCCTGGCCGACCTCGATCAAGGCACTGAGGAAGGCAAGATCCCGGTCGAGTACGCCGACCTCGCCCAGATCACGCTGTACACGGGGCTGAGGATCACGGCGGCGATCCAGCTTCGCTTCGACTGGATCGACGGTAACGTCATCAAGATCCCTCGGGTCTGGGACAAGGCCAAGACCGGCTACGAGGCGATCATCCACCCGGATGGCCTGCCGATCCTCGAACGCCGCAGGAAGGCACTCGGCAACACGGGACGAGTCTTTCCGTCGATCAAGTGCCAGGATCACGCCTACTACTTCTTCCGCAAGTTCGGCGTGCATCCTCACCAGCTTCGTCACACATTCGCCACGTCGGCCGTGGACGCAGGCATCCCGATCCAGGTCATCGGCGGACTGCTCGGGCACCGGCACGTTGCGACGACCGAAAGGTACGCCAAGCTCCGTGACGAGGTGAAGCGACAGGCTGTGAGCCGCATCTGTTTCGGTACTGACAACCCCGAAACCGATCGCTAATTCCGTCTCAGGGACTCCGACCGGACCGGCTCGCTCATGAAGTACGGGCCGGTCCTGTCCTACGCCCGATCCCTCGGCCGTCGTCGTTGGCTGGCCCGATCGTCTGAATTTCGACGATCGGGCTGGTCGTGGCGTTCGTCCTCTTGATGTAGGCATAGGCCACACTTCACGGCCGTCGTGGTAGTCGTGCTGTAGAACTTTCATGCCGGGGGTCAAGGACGTGCTTCGATCGAAATGCGGCATGAGTATTCTATCATAATCAGTCATCCAAACGAGAATGACCCACCGGAGATCAGTCCGGTGGGTCATCGCAAGAAAGGCGTGGTCAGGCAACCACGACGGCAACATTGGTACTTTATAATAGCTCCCTTGCATCCACATCTCACCGATTTTCTCAGTCGCACCCGCTCTCGACCTGCAAGAACGAGGTCTGGAACATCATCGAGTCCCTGCACAAGGGCTACGAAGTCAAGTGTCGTGACGCTCGGTGCTCCTTTACCTGCAACGCCCGCTGGTCCTACAAGCACTGGAACTGCGTCCACAGGCTGTTGTACGAGCACGTAAGCGATGAGAACGCCATCTACAGGGGCCACCTCCGGCTACCTGCTGACGCTGCCCCCAAAGATCATCGCCGGGTTCGCAAAGAATTCCTCCGCATCCTGGACAGATGGCGAGCCAGGGACGGCTACACCTTGGAACTTCACGCCGTCCTCGACATCGACGACCCGCTCAACGCCCACTGGGATACCGTGGCCTACAGCGATGCTCCCAGGCGGCCGCTGAAGGCGGCCGTGTCCAATGCTTGGAGGCGGGCCGGCGGGCTAAAGCAGACGCTCGTTCCGGTGGACGACGATGAGTTGGTCGGCACTCTCAAATATCAAGTCAAGGACACGACAAGAGCGGACCGTGCCAGGCGGTTCCTCCCAGCGATGAGGGCAGACATGGGCATGAACCACCACTGGTCGACAAAAGGGTTCTGGGCTGGCAAGAGCGAGGCAGACATGTGGGGTGAACTGAGGAAGGAGTGGTTCGCCCCTGGTGAGGAACCAAGTGAGTCTTGTCCAATACTAGAAATGAAAAGTAGAACCATATTCAGAGATAAGATGCTGGCTAGACTCAGGATGTTGACAAACGATTACGACACGTACTTGCGGGTCTTCCCGTGGCACAAGTCAGAGGCATGAATGTGGTTCAAAACTCGGCTGGATCAGACCAAACGAAGTTGGCTTCCGATCGTGGCATCCTCTCATCGAGAAGGCGAACAAATCGCCGCAGAGCGTCTTCCAATGCCTCTTCCAGCGTTCCGCCCAACCCTGCTTCACTGGTCGGAAATCCATCCTCATCAAGGACGGCGACATTCGGAACCGCCAAGAATGAGCCATTTGGTCGCTCAAGGACTTTGACCTTGAAGCTGGCAAACGGCAACCGTTCGAGTGGCGGGCCAACCTGAAATACCCCGACAACTCGGCCAATAGGTCCCAGTCCTTCTACACGTAGAGCACGCCAGTCACGCATGATTCCCCTTAGAATGGAACGATGAACGTGGTGCTCTTCTTGAAAGTTGACTTCAGCCCTTTGTCAGGGTAGGCCATTCTGAATCGAAGCCGAACTCGATGCCTTCACAATGAACAACAAACTGCCAACGTCCATCGCTCAATTCGTGGCAATCAAAGCCAATGATGTCCCAAGGCATATTAAGAGCGTCAACGTCATCTGCGTAGACGTCGATTGACGTAACTCTTGCTTGAAAGAAATCTGCTACGCTCAAAGACTCCAGCGACTCCCACGGGGCTAGACCTAGCCGGATAGAGTCGGTCTTCTGGCTGAACTCAACGACAGCATGAACGCCTCGACCGGCGAACAAGAACTTTTCGATCGGAGTAGACACCTTACCCGTCTCAGTGTGGCAGACCGAACTGATACCAGCCAGGTAACAGCCTATCTTACCCAAATCCACCATCTGGACGGTCCAAAGGGGGTTTGACATGGCTGTTACCAAGTCAAACCCCCTTGTTCGGGTAACGCTATCGCCGTAAACTGCTGCCAGTCACGACTCTTGTGCGATCCGTCACTTGATGAACAGCATCTCCTGGTAGGTCGGCAGGGGCCAGAGGTCATCGGCGACGAGGACCTCGAGTTTGTCGCCGGCGGTGCGGGCGGCGTTCATCGCGGGGATGATCGCGTCGCGCGCGTGCCGGGCGTGGGCCAACGTGTCGCCCGCGACGTGCGCTTCGGTCGCCCGGGCCAGCTCGGCCGTCGCGGCCTGCAGCTCGTCGATCGTCCGGGTCAGCTCCGCGAGCAGGTCGGTCTGGGCCCGGGGGATGCTGGCGCCCGCGGCCTTCAGGGCGGCGATCGCCTGCGCGACCTCGGCCTGATACCGCAGCGCCGCCGGCAGGATCATCCGCTCGCCGATCCGCAGGGTCAGCAGCGACTCGATCGCGACGGTCTTCTTGTAGTTCTCCAGCAGGATCTCGAACCGCGAGTGCAGCTCGCGCTCGGTGAAGACACCCTGCTTGCCGAACAGCGCGACGGCCTTCGGGGAGATCAGGTCGGGCAGGCTGTCGACGGTGTTGCGGCGGTTGGGCAGCCCGCGCCGCTCGGCCTCGGCGTGCCAGGCCTCGGAGTAGTTGTCGCCGTTGAAGATCACCTGCTTGCTCTCGGCGATGATCTTGGGCAAGAGCGCCTGGATCTCGGCGTTGAGGGCGTCCCCCTTCTTGCCGGTGGCCTCGAGCTGGGTGGCGATGGCATCCAGGCTCTCGGCGACGATCGTGTTGAGGACGACCAGGGGCCCGCCGATCGACTGGCTCGAGCCGACGGCGCGGAACTCGAACTTGTTGCCGGTGAAGGCGAACGGGCTGGTGCGGTTGCGGTCCCCCGCGTCGCGGGGCAGCGGCGGCAGGACCGAGACGCCGATCTGCATCGTCCCGCCGGCCCGGGTGCTCTTGGCCCCGCCCTTCTCGATCTGCTCGACGATGTCCTGGAGCATGTCGCCCAGGAAGGCCGAGATGATCGCCGGCGGCGCCTCGTTGGCCCCCAGGCGGTGGTCGTTGGCCGCCGAAGCGACCGACACCCGCAGCAGGTCGCCGTGCTTGGCCACGGCCCGCAGCACCGCCGCCAGGAACACCAGGAACTGCGCGTTGTCGTGCGGCGTGTCCCCCGGCTTCAGCAGGTTATTGCCCAGGTCGTCGGACATCGACCAGTTGACGTGCTTGCCCGAGCCGTTGATCCCCGCGAACGGCTTCTCGTGCAGCAGCAGCTTCAGGCCGTAGCGCTCGGCGACGCGGTTGATCGTCTCCATGACCAGCATGTTGTGGTCGGTGGCGACGTTGGCGTTCTCGAAGATCGGCGCCAGCTCGTACTGCGACGGCGCGACCTCGTTGTGCCGCGTCTTGACCGGGACGCCGAGCTTGTACAGCTCCATCTCGGCCTCGAGCATGCAGGCCAGGACCCGCTCGGGGATCGAGCCGAAGTAGTGGTCCTCCATCTCCTGGCCCTTGGGGGGCTTGGCGCCGAAGAGGGTGCGCCCCGCGTTGATCAGGTCGGGCCGGGCGTAGTAGAACGCCTTGTCGATCAGGAAGTACTCCTGCTCGGGGCCGGCCGTGGCGTAGACCCGCGACGCCTCCGAGCCGAAGAGCTTCAGGACCCGCACCGCCTGCTTCGACAGCGCGTCCATCGAGCGCAACAGCGGCGTCTTCTTGTCCAGCGCCTCGCCCGTCCAGGAGCAGAAGGCCGTCGGGATGCACAGCGTCGTGCCGTTGGGGTTCTCGAGGATGAAGGCCGGGCTGGTCGGGTCCCACGCGGTGTAGCCGCGGGCCTCGAACGTGGTGCGGATCCCCCCCGAGGGGAAGCTCGACGCATCCGGCTCGCCGCGGACCAGCTCCTTGCCGCTGAACTCGGCGATCGCCTTGCCGTCCTCCGTCGGCGCCAGGAACGAGTCGTGCTTCTCGGCCGTCAGGCCGGTCATCGGCAGGAACCAGTGCGTGTAGTGGGTCGCCCCCTTCTCCAGCGCCCAGTCCCGCATGGCCTCGGCCACCGCGTCGGCCACCGTCGGGTCCAGCGGGACCCCCTTCTTGATCGTGTCCCGCAGCGCCCGGTACACCTTGTCCGGCAGCCGCTCCCGCATCACGCCGTCGGAGAAGACGTTGACGCCGAAGAACTCGCCGACCGGCGTTTCCTGGAAGCTGACGCGGTTGCCGTTGGACTGCCAGGCGGTGGCCGCTGCGATCGCCCGCTGGCGGGCGAGGGATTGTCCCGTCATGTTGTCGCTCCAATGGTCATTCAGGATCAGGGGAATCCCTGCGTGGCGGGCCACCCCGGATTTGGGGTCCGATCGCCGCTCCGCACGGGTCCGGTTCACGGGGAGAGGTCGCCGCACCCGGGTTCGAACCCAGTTGCGGCTCGTCGTCAGGACCCCGCTCCGGATCGAGCGCGGCAGGCGCCGCCGTTCGGTTCGATCCGTCGGGGAGGACGACTCGCGGGCAGGAGGCCGGGTCCCACGCCGCGGCGTGGCGACCGGCCCCGTTGAGGAGGAGGGGCGGGGAGGTCCCCCCTCGCTCGGGGGGGATTATAACGCGGCCGACGGCGGCCCGCCAGACCTCCGCCGGACCTCTCATGGCTTCATGGCTTCACAGCTTCCGTCCGGCGAGCCGCCACGGCCATCCCGCGGAGGCCGGTCACTCGCCGCCGTTGAGGAAGACCGGGTCGCGGCGGATCTCGCGGCCGGTGCGGATCTCGTAGATCCGCACGGCCAGCGTGTCCATCTCCGCGACGGCGAAGCTGTACGAGGTCTGCACGCCCGGCACGCCGTGCACGCTGCCGGGGTTGATGATCGTGCCCCGCGCGCCGCGGTGGACCATGGGGATGTGCGTGTGTCCCAGGACCAGCAGGTCGGCCCGCCCCTCGTCCCAGTAGCGCTCGATCGACCCGGGCAAAGGCTTGTACGGCGTCACGAACTCGGTGTCCTTCTCCGGGGAGCCGTGGTGGACCTCCAGGACCTTCCCGTCGTACGACCGCTGGAGGCAAGCCGGCAGCCGCAGGAGGAACTCCCAGGTCTTCTCGTGCAGCACGGCCGGCTTCCAGCCCATCGGTCCGATCATCTGGTGCCGCTCGAGGGCCCAGCGGTCGTGATTGCCCCGGATGCACGGGATCGACCGCTCGCGCAGCAGCGTCACGACGGCATCGGGATGCGCCCCGTAGCCGACCAGGTCGCCGGCGCAGAGGATCGAATCGACGGCCAGCGCCTCGAGGTGGCGGAGCGTCGCCTCCAGGGCGCGGATGTCGGCGTGGATGTCGGCGATCAGTCCGAGCCTCATGAGCGATTGAGCCGGGGCGACTCCCGCTGGTATCCTGGCCGTGGCGGGAACGGAGATGGATCCGCCCGTCGCCGTCCCGCGCCGCCGGAGCGGGCCGCGAGCAGGTTATTCTCGCCGGACGTTCGACTCCTGGCTATGCCAGACCTCGCACAACTCCAGAGCCGGCTGCTGGCCAGCTACCCGGAACGCTGGGTGCAGCACCATCTCGCCTCGTTCCCGGCGGAGTACTTCGCGGCCTTCGACGCCGCCGAAGTGGAGCGGCACCTGGGCCTGATGCTCGAGCTCGGCGAAGATCAGCCGGTGGCGGTCCGCGCCCGTCCGGCCGGGCGCGGCCTGTGGTGGGTCGAGGTCGTGGGGAACGACGCCTTCCAGTTCCTCTCCACCTTGTGCAGCCTGCTGGCGGTGCGAGGGCTCTCGATCGTCGAGGGGCGGGTCTTCACGTCGCAGCCGCCGCCGGAGCCATCGGGCCCGGACCGGGCCCGGGAAAG
>JADMIO011778267.1_pt1:7500-10000 | contig 18265 bp, 4 predicted proteins | sample 8958161 | NCBI WGS metagenome assembly JADMIO01 (sample SAMN16585339, study PRJNA669376) | soil metagenome | isolation source: Crop rotation soil | place: USA: Cullars Rotation, Alabama | collected 2011 | reverse complement strand
TTGAGAGTTCCCGAGTACTATGCCTGCCCTTGGCATGTACTAATGTGTCCAAGGTGCTCCCAGACTTGGAGATTCCGAATCTATAAGTTACAGATCGGGGGGATAAGGTCTCGATGAGATACATCCATTCTGGTGTTGATGTTGTTAAGGTTTAGGGTTTTGTTTAGGGTTTAAGCGCTCCCGAGTACCACGCCTCTCCTTGACATGTACTAATATGTCCAAGATGCTCCATGGCATGGGGATTCCGAATCTATAAGTTACAGGTTGGGGGGATAAGGTTTCGATGAGATACGTCCATTCTGGAGGCGACGTCATAGGGGTTTTGGGTTTTAGGGTTTTATTTAGGGTTTGAGAGTTCCCGAGCACGATGGCTCCCCTTGATATGTACTAATGTGTCCAAGGTGCTCTAGGACTTGGAGCTTCCAAATCTATAAGTCACAGGTCGAGGGGATAAGGTCTCGGTGAGATACGTCCATTCTGGTGTTGTCGTTGTTAAGGTTTAGGGTTTTATTTAGGGTTTGAGCGCTCCCGAGTATTATGGCTGCCCTGGACATGTACTAATGTGTCCAAGGTGCTCCGGGACTTGGAGATCCTGAATCTATAAGTTGTAGGTCGAGGGGATAAGGTTTCGATGAGATACGTCCATTTTCGTTTTGACGTTGTTAGGGTTTTAGGGTTTTTAGGGTTTTGTTTAGGGTTTGAGCGTTCCCGAGCACCACGCCTCTCCTTGACATGTACTAATGTGTCCAAGGTGCTCCAGGCCTAGAGGATTCCGAATCTATACGTTACAGCTCGAGGGGATAAGGTTTCGATGAGATACGTCCATTCTAGTGTTGACGTTGTTAAGGTTTAGGGTTTTAGGGTTTTATTTAGGGTTTGAGAGTTCCCGAGCACTATGGCTGCCCTGGACATATACTAATGCGTCCAAGGTGGTCTAGGACTTGAGGATTCCGAATCTATAAGTTGTAGGTCGAGGGGATAAGGTTTCGATGAGATACGTCCATTTTCGTTTTGACGTTGTTAGGGTTTTAGGGTTTTTAGGGTTTTGTTTAGGGTTTGAGCGTTCCCGAGCACCACGCCTCGCCTTGACATACACTAATATGTCCAAGATGCTCCACGGCATGGGAATTCCGAATCTATAAGTTGCAGGTCGAGGGGATAAGGTCTCGATGAAATACGTCCATTCTGGTGTTGACGTTGTTAAGGTTTAGGGTTTTGTTTAGGGTTTGAGCGCTCCCGAGCACCACGCCTCGCCTTGACATACACTAATATGTCCAAGATGCTCCATGGCATGGGGATTCCGAATCTATAAGTTACAGGTTGGGGGGATAAGGTTTCGATGAGATACGTCCATTCTGGAGGCGACGTCATAGGGGTTTTGGGTTTTAGGGTTTTATTTAGGGTTTGAGAGTTCCCGAGCACGATGGCTCCCCTTGACATGTACTAATATGTCCGAGGTGCTCCTGGACTTGCAGATTCCGAATCTATAAGTTGCAGCTCGAGGGGATAAGATCTCGCTGAGATACGTCCATTCTTGTCTTGACGTTGTTAAGGAGTCGGGTTTTATTTAGGGTTTGAGAGTTCCCGAGCACACCGCCTCTCCTTAATATGTACTAATGTGTCCAAGGTGCTCCATGTTATGGGGATTCGGAATCTATAAGTTCCAGGTCGGGGGAATAAGGTTTCGATGAGATACGTCCATTCTAGTGTTGACGTCGTGTGGGGTTTTGGGTTTTAGGGTTTTATTTAGTGTTTGAGAGTTCCCGAGCACTATGGCTGCCCTGGACATATACTAATGCGTCCAAGGTGGTCTAGGACTTGAGGATTCCGAATCTATAACTTGTAGGTTGCAGGAAAGAGGTTTCGATGAGATATGTCCAGTGTAGTTTTGTCACGGAAAGCGTAACCGCGTTTAGAGAGTTTAGTGAATAGCCAGCGAAGCCTGATTCCCACAGACATGTACTACTATGTCCAAGGTGCTTCAGGCTGAGGGGAATCCGAATCTATAAGTTATAGGTCGGGGGGGTGACGTTTCGTTGAGACACGTCTAGTATACGGTGAGGTGTGTCAGTGTGAGTTCTGTATTTTCGTCTTCGTCTAAGTGTGACTCCCATACAAAACGGCCCCCACAGTAAAAGTCTTAGAAAATTAAATGCTTGACGCATTTTCTTTCCCAGACTATAGGCTTCGCCATGCGATAGGGCCTGCTGTACCATCGTGTCCGACCCATACGCGGCTCAGCATTATCGAAATCATTACTGAACAAGATAAGCATCATGCGCCGAAGCTTGTGGTTGGACAAGTACGTATGTACGATGTGTGAGGGAGTCTGGGACTCAACCTTGCATCGCGTTTTCCAAGTGGCAGGGCTATGCCTAGCTGCAAGAAAAATGGACGCTCCAGACGAGGACTACACACACGAGAGTAAAAGGACTGACTGGTTAGCAGCAAACGTCTGGTCTCCCCTCACCCGAAAGTGAAGGGATACTGGTCATTCAGC
>JADMIO011621138.1_pt1 | contig 18265 bp, 19 predicted proteins | sample 8958161 | NCBI WGS metagenome assembly JADMIO01 (sample SAMN16585339, study PRJNA669376) | soil metagenome | isolation source: Crop rotation soil | place: USA: Cullars Rotation, Alabama | collected 2011 | reverse complement strand
TCGCTGCGCGGATCCGCCGCATTGCGAAATTCGACGGCGACTCGCGTGTTCCTGGCGAACGGCAACATCGGAGCGTTGCTCAATTACTTCAACAGCAACAATACGGTCGTTGCCGGCAGCGGCGGTGGAATCGTCCGGAACAGCGGATTGTTCCCGGAAAACTGGATCGTGACCAATCCGCAGTTCGCTCAGGCAACGCTGGCCAGTAATCCCAGCAGCTCCTCGTATCATTCGCTGCAGGTGCAATTGAACAAGCGTCTTTCTCGCGGCTTCACCAATCAGACGTCCTATACGTGGAGCCGGACGATCGGCGATCTCGAAACCGAGCAGGGCACTCTCGCGCCGCGCGATCCGTCAAACCGGGCTCTCGAAAGGGCGGTCCTCGGTTTCCATCGGACACATGTCATCACAAGCAACGGACTCGTGGAATTGCCGTTCGGTTCCAACAAGAAGCTGTTTGCGAGCGCCAGACCGTGGCTGCAACGGCTGATCGAGCGATGGCAGTTCGGAGCCATCGCGGGATGGACCTCCGGCGCGCCGCTGACGATCACGGCGCCGGTTTCGAGCCTCTGGCAGACGGCCGGCGGCAATACTCCTGTCGTCGTCGGGGACTTTCCGAAGAGCACGGGTAAAGTCACCAAAGTGGATAATGGCGTGGTGTACTTCGCAGGCTTGACCCAGGGCACAGATCCCGGCTTGAACGCGGTAACCACGACGAACGCGCTCAATACACGCTACACCAACTTCGCGATCTTCGACGCGAAGGGACAGCCGGTTCTTATCAATCCAGTCGCGGGACAGGCTGGGACGCTCGGCCGCAACGTGATTGAAGGTCCCGCCAGATTTACACTCGATGCGAACTTGATCAAACGGGTACGGCTTTCGGAAGGAAAGGAGTTCGAATTCCGCCTGGACTCCACGAACATCCTGAATCACCCCCTGTTCGGATCCCCAAACGTGAACATCAACTCCACGGACTTCGGCCGCATCACGAGCGCCTCCGATGGAAGGCGGTTTACGGTGAGTGCGCGGCTGAACTTTTAGCGGGAGGAATTGTTGGGCGGGAGCAATCCCCTCCTCGAGAGGCCCTCGAGAGGAGGGGTGGCTGCGCCTTTAACGAAATGTCGCGAAGCGTCCAATCGGCGCAGACGGGGTGGTCGCTTACAAGCACCGTTTCGGCGTGAGCGACCCCCGTCTTCCTTGCTCGAGGAGCAGATTCTACTTCGCGTTCTGCGCTTCGGTACTCGAGGTATAACCCTTCGCGAGCCAGCCCTTCCAGCGCTCGATCGCCTCGGCGCTGCCGTTGCAACCGCCGTCTGCCGGGCTGAGGAAGTTGCCGTTCGGCATCCTCACCCAGCCGATCCCGCCGCCGGGACGACCGTCTTTCAAGGGACAGAATTGAACCGTGATCGTGCTCCCCGGCTCGAAGGTGAATCCGTTGATGCCGCGTTGCAGCAGTTGTGTGGGCGAGGAACCCTCGAAGCCCCACAGCGTTTCGCTGCCGTCTTTGTTTTTCACATTCACGTAGAGCCACGAATGCGGGTTGTTGAAGGCCCACCGCACGACCGAGCCGGTGACCACCTTCTCAACCGTCTTGTCGAACATGGCGAACGAATGGTGCGCAGCGGCGATGCCCGCCGTCAGCGCCGTCACGATTAAAGCGATTAAAATAGCCGGCAAGATCCTTTTCATCTCCTACTCCTTTTTACCAGGCAGCGTGGTGTTGAAGATCGGATCGCGAGACTGGCCCGGTAAGTCCGGGAAGAGCGTCGTGCCCCGCACATCCCTGAAACCTTCTTCGCCCGGCAGCTTCGACGTCGTCGTGCCGTTGGCGAAAAAGTCGTTGCTGCTCGTCTCGCATTCCCAGTGTTGAACGCGATGGCCGGCCGCTTCGAGCTCCTTCGCGCGGCGGAATGCGTAGACGGCGCTGACAGGTTTGACGAATGCGAACTTGTCGTAGAACGTGACCTGGACCTCGAGCCGTTCGATGCCTCCCGGATACTGCTTCAGTTCCCAGGTTTCCACCGACTCGAATTGATTGCTCGTCATCGGCGACCAGCGCGTGAAGTCGGCCGGAAGCAGATACTTCGTGCTGGTGACGAGCTTGTTGCCGTCCCAAAAACCAATCGTGTCGCCGAACCAGGAATGCGTGCCGTACACGTTCTTGTGCTCCTGACCGATATAGATGCGACGGATTCCCGGGCCGTAATCGTTGATGAAGTACGACTGCTGCGGCAGGTTGACGAACTCGTGCGAATACGGTTCCAGCAGCCACCGCGGATAACCCACCGGCTCGCAGTGGGTGAGCCGGTCGTACTGGACTTCTCCAAGCTCCGTCTGCTGCCGCCAGCGCTCCTTGTAAGCGGTCTGGTAGGGTGGCGTCAGCACGCCTTCGCGAACCTTGCCCTTGAATCCGGATCCGGCCGGTTCGATGAACATATCCATGTGGGTATTGCCCGCAGTCACCCACAGGCCGTCCCAACGCGGCACCGACGTGAGGGTGTGCTTCGTGCCGCCCTTGGCCTGGGCCAACAGATACGCATAGTGCTCGTCGGAGGTCGCGAATGCTTTGGGCGGAGCAACGACGGTGAGCGGCGGCCCATACCCGCCCCCGAACGCTCCAGGCTGCGCGAACGCAATCGACGGCACGCTGCCGAGCGCGAAGATGACAAAGGCGAGCCAGCTGAGGCGTTTGTCGAAATTCATAGAGAACTCCCCGAATACGGCGGTGTTGATCGCTGGCAGATATGTTATGGGTTCGCCTTTATGTGTCAAGCGAAAGGCGAGCAGCGGTCCACTCAGGCCGGCGGGCCCTGGCGAATACGTTCCAACTTAGGTTCAAACTCGACCCACCAGGTGGCGCCGGCGTCGCTGAACGGCTTCACGACTTGGGACGGGGGCTTCGATTTCGATTTCTGACCTCCCCTGCCTGTAGAGCCGCCGGCGACGATATCGATTGCCGGTTTGCCTGCCGGGCGGTTCTCGGCGGCGTAGTCGACGATCTTGCGGATGTCGTCTGGAGTAAACGGACGATGGTCGTTGAACCGTTGCGGAATGATTCCATCCCAGGCCAGCGCGCGCCGCATGGACTTCGGTTTTTCCCAGACACCGACGACCCATATCGGAATGCGCGGTTTTTGAATCGGCCGCGGGATCATCGCCATTTCGTCGACCTTGAAGTGTTCTCCGGAAAACGAATACTCCTTGCCTTTCCATAAGCCGTCGATGATCGCCAAACCTTCGTCGAGACGCTGTGCCCGCACCTTGATATCGACGGCCTCGCCGACTCTGCCAAACCCTTCATCGTCCGGACAAGCTCCCAGACCTGCCGCGAAAATCAGTCTGCCGTTGGAGAGGTGGTCTACCGTGACGCATTCTTTGGCCAGTTTCCACGGACGCCGGCGAGATACCGGAGTGATCATCGCGCCGAAACGAATGCGCGTCGTGCGAGCGGCGATTGCGCCCATCATCACCCACGGGTCGAACAGTTCGAAATTTTTGATAGCAAGGCCGTCCGGCAGAAAGAATCCATCCCATCCGGCCGCTTCCGCTTCACAGACGAGATCCAGGAAGGCGTTGAAACTTTTGGCTCCGTTAAGAACGCATGCGTAGCGCATTTGATTTCTAGCCACTGTATTTCAGGATACGGATTGCGTTATCGATAGATTTCCCCGGGATGCCGTCAAGGATCGGTTTCCCGGCATTAGCGATCTCGTGTGTGCGCACCATGGTCCCCTTCAAAATTCTCGTGGTCGTCCCCTTCCACTGAACCTGACCTTTGTGCGCCGCGGGCTCGAACCCGATAACACCGCCTCTCTCCAGATCTCTTCGTACCCAATTCGGAAGACACGCTGCGTTCTCGGGGATGCCGTGTCCGCCGATGGCAGCCGTGCCTGAACGATGGAGATAACCCGTGACGCACTCCTCGCTGATCGAACCTCGAGACCGTCGCGCGACGTTGGCGTTGATCTCCGCAATGGCTTGACGGATCAACTCCGGGACCGATCGTCTCGCGGCATTCGCCCGCAGCAATCTCTCCAGCCGAACGCGTTCGAAAACGTCAGGACGAACCGTTCCGACAGCGCGAACTTCGGGCTGGTTGGATCGGCGCAGGTAAGCCCGGAGCTGGGGAGCGGCGTCGCTGATAGGTCCGTCGAGGTTCAGGAAGTTGGAGATCAACAGCGTGAATGGCCTGTTGTTGCTGAAGCCCGCAACGGAAATCGCGATGCGTCGATCTCCATGAATCCTGCCGAGCCACATATTGAGTTTAAGCAGCCGTTTCCAGACCTGCGAAAAATTGCCGTCGGGCGGGATGGAATCCATCTGCTCGGCGATCCACTCGCCGGTGTCCCTCATCAGGGGAGGCGCACTCGCAACGCCCATGTAGGCGATCAGGCCTGCCCAGTCGTCGCGAATCACGGGGATCAGTTTCTGTGTGTCATAGCTGTCCGGAAGCGCCGTCCGATCCTTTGTGGATGTGAGGCGAAAATCTCCGCTGAGGTATACGGCGTCTTTGGAAGTGAGGATGAGGTTCAGCGTCATATCGGATAGCGAAATATCTCAAATGTCGCCGCCGCTTCCAACCGAAAGCCGCTTTTATTCGTGCTTCAGCGCGCTGGCGGGATCGATTCGCGTCGCGCGGCGAGCGGGGAGCCAGCAGGCGATGAGCGCAACTGCGAGCAGCGCAGTGCCGACGCCGATGAAGGTTGCCGGATCGTGCGGCTGCACGCCGTAAAGCAGCGTCAATAAGGATTTGCTCAAGAACCACGCGCCGATCAACCCGCACGCAAGGCCGGCACATGAGCTCGTCAGCGCGGCCTGCCCGGCTTTGCGCATCGCCTGTCCGGGCGTCGAGCCCAGGGCCAGGCGGAGCGCGAGTTCCGGCGTGCGGCGTTCGACGCTGTACGCAACGACGCCCGCAACGCCGACGGCGCCTAGAACCAAGGCCAGGCAGGCGAACGCCGTCAAGAGCGTCGTTTGCAGGCGAGATCTGTTGGCATTCGCATCCACAAGTTCATCCATCGTGCGGACGGAGAAAACCGCCTGCGACGGATCGTGCCGCCGCACGGTATCGCGCAGCGGACCGATCAAGCCGTTGGGATCGCCCGTCGTCCGTGCGACCAGCGTCAGCGTGCCGCCATAGAACGGCTTGAAATACATTGCTCCAACAGGCTCCGCGCGAAGGTCGGTCATCTTCACATCACCGGCGACCCCGATGACGGTGAAGACTGCACCGCTACCCAGCCGGACTTGCCGGCCGAGCGGATCTGTGCCGTCCGGCCAAAGGTGCCGCACCAGGGCTTCGCTCAATACGATGCCGGTCCGTTTCGAATACGCCGGGTCGGAGAAGGCGCCGCGCAACAGCGGCACTCGCAGCGTGCTGAGATAGTGCTCGCTGGCCCAGCGCCATTGCGCCTGCACGCCTTGCGCGGGAACCTCCGCCGGACGGTCGACTGGAACAATCGGCATGCCGGTGTTGGCCCGGCCTTCCATAGGTACTGAACTGGTAACGGCGACTGAAACGATGCCCGGCAACGCGCGGAGCTCCGCCATCAAATTCTCGAAAAACGCTTCGCGTTTCTCCGCTGTCGGATAGTCCGTGACGGGCAGATTCAGATTCGCGGTCAGAAGATGATCTGCCTGAAATCCCACCTCCACTCTCTGCAACCGCGCAAAACTTTGAATGAGCAGCAAAGCGCCGATCACGAGCATCGTCGCGATCGCCATCTGCCCGCCGACCAATCCCAAACGCAACAACGCTCCGCCGCCGCCTGTCGTGCCGCGGCCTGCTTTGCGCAGCGTCGACATCACATCGACACGCCGCGCCGGCCACGCGGGCGCGAGTCCGAAAATGAGGCCGACGGACACCGTCAGAAAGAACGCAAAAAGGAGAACCGGCCAATCCAGTGTCAGGTTGGTCGTCCGCGGCAGTTGAGTCGTCACTCGTTTTGCCAGCCATTGAATGGAGCCGACTGCGAGCAGCGTCCCTATTGCGCCTCCGGTGCCTGCAAGAACGAGGCTCTCCGTCACGAGCTGGCGCGTCAGTCTCGACCGGCCGGCGCCGAGCGCCAGACGCATGCCGAATTCATGAGCTCGCCCGGTTGCGCGCGTGATCAGCAGGCCGGCGACATTCGCGCACGCGGCCGTCAATAACAGACCCACGGCGGCGAGCAAGACGTAAAGGCTCGTGCGCGATTCCTTGTCGATAATCCAGTCTTCGGCGGACCGCAGCCGTACGCGCCATCCCGCGTTGGATTTCGGGAATTCGCGCTCCAGAGCTTCCGCAATCGAATTCAGCTCGGCTTCCGCCTGCACCATGCTCACTCCAGGACGCAGTCTCGCCATCGCGCTCATGACGTGATTGCCGCGATCTTCCTCGGCCGGATTGACCACCAGTGGGCTCCAGATTTGATTCGCCGACGTATAACCGGCGTCTTGCGGCGCGATACCCACGACGACACGTGGGGCGCCGCTCAGCAGTATGGTTTTTCCGATCATGCTGGGATCGCCGCCAAAGCGTGATCGCCAAAGTGATTCGCCGAGCATGACCACCTTGTCTTTCCCCGCAACATTTTCTTCGGGAAGGAACGTGCGGCCGAGCACCGGTTTCAGCCCGGTCATCGAAAAGAAATCCGGAGAGACGGCGGCGCCGGCTACGCGCTGCGGTTCGCCATCGCCGGTCAGCGTTCCGGCCGAACCTCCAAAAGTAGCCAACGACTCAAAGCTTCGCGACCGCTCTTGCCACGAAAGAAAATTCAAGTACGAAACGGAGAACTGCGAAATGTTCAGAGGCTTGTTCGTCTCGACGATTTGAACCAGCCGATCGGGCTCGACATACGGAAGCGGCCGCAGCAGCACGGTATGCACGAGGCTGTAGATCGCAGTGGTGGCCCCGATACCCAGCGCCAGGGTCGTCAAAGCGGCAATGGTGAACGCCGGTGTCTTTCGCAGCGTTCGCAAGCTGTAGCGAATATCGTGCATCAACATATCGGAATGCTCCCCTGCGGCAGTAATGAGCGTATCGATGAAAACGGAGAGCCAGAGAAGGCTGCGGCGCAGCCCGTTCGGCTCCTCGCGCCGGCGGCGGCGGAAAGCGGCGCGCATCTCGCGTCCATACTCTTCGCGAAAGGCCGCGGGGTAGAGCCGTAGTAGCGCAGCGTAGACTTTCTCGGATCCCATGACGTCAGGTTCTCTTCGGAGCGAGCCCGGCCTGGCGCGCGAAAGCCAGGGCCTGTTGCAAACGCGCGGCTTCGGCCTTTGCGACGTCGCGGCCGATGTCGGTCAGCCGGTAGTAACGGCGGCGTTCATCGTCTTCCTCGGGATCCGGACGCTCGTCGAGCTCGACGACCAGCCCCTGTTCGAGCAGCCGCCGGATCGTGGTGTAGAGCGTGCCGGGGTTCAGCTTGAGACGACCGCCCGTGCCGGTTGCGACGTCCTGCATGATCGCGTAACCATGACGGTCGCCGTCCGCAAGCGCGACAAGAATGTGAAATGCGGCGGAAGGCAGCGGAAGCAATGATTCCGGGTTGAACTCTGCATTGCGTGCCGGCATGCCCAAACTATATCTATGGTAAATATATTTGGTCAAGATAGATTTGCCGGCGCGGGCTTTCGCTCCGGCTCCTAATTCGCTTGACTGTCTGCTGAGCCTACTGTATCCATACTATGGATACAGTATTCATGTTGCTCAATATCTCCCAGCGCTCCGACCAGACGCTCCAGGAGCAAATCATCGGTCAGATCCGCAATCGGATCCTCCGCGGCGAACTGAAGCCGGACGATCCGCTGACTTCGATCCGCGAGCTCGCCGGGAAACTCAAGGTTGCCGTGAACACCGTCCAGCGCGCCTACGAGCAGCTTCTGCACGAAGGACTCGTCTACGCACGGCAGGGGAAGGGTTTCTTCGTGGCTCCGCTGGAAGCCGACGAACGGGTCCGGATCGCCCGGCAACGTTTCACCGACTCCCTGCGAACCCTGATGAACGACACGCGCCGCGAGGGACTCCTAGGCGAGAAGGAGATGAAACAGATATTCGGCCGGCTGCAGAACGGTAAGGAGGACAGCGATGCTTGAGATCATCAACCTGCGCAAGAGGTATGACCGGTTTGCGCTTGGCCCGATCGATCTGACATTGAAGCCCGGAACGGTCCACGGGCTGATCGGCCCGAACGGCGCGGGAAAGACGACGCTATACCGCCTCCTCATGGGCACGGTGCGCCGCGACCAGGGATTGGTCAAGGTCGGGGGACGCCCGGCCGACGCGTCCTCCGGCGAGTGGAAGCGAAAGATCGGCTACATCGGAGACTACGCACCGCTGTTCGAGCATTGGAGCGGAGAGCGGAACCTCCAGGCGTTCGCCGCCTTCTACGACAGCTGGTCCCAGGAGACCGCCGAGTCCATCGCTTCGCGGCTGGAGTTGGACCTGAGTCAGAGGGTGGGCGCTTACTCTACGGGCCAGCGCACGAAAATGGCCATCATCCTGGCCCTTGCCCATCGCCCGAGCCTGCTCCTGCTGGACGAACCCGCAAACGGGCTGGACCCGCTCACCCGCGACACATTCATGGAGGTCCTGCACGAGCAGATGACGAACGAAGACCTGACCGTGCTATACGCCACCCATCACGTTTCGGAGATCGAACATATGGTTGACCAGCTGATCTTCATCAGCGACGGACGCGTCCTCGCCCACGAGCCTGTGGACGCGCTGGTCGAGAACTGGCGCAAGATCACGTTCCGGACGAGCCAACGCATCGGCGATGTCCCCTGCCAGGTGTCCGGAATCCGCGATGGAGACGACCATCAGGTCACGACGAGCAGCTTCCAAAGCGCGTTGTGGTTTCTGGAATCGCAGGGCGTCGAGTGCATCGAAACCAGCAAGCTGACGACCGAGCAGATCTGCGTCCACGTTCTGCGAAACGGCTCCGCCGGGAGGGGGAAATTCCATGATTAAACGGCTGGTTCGTATCGAGCTCGAGAGCTATCTTCACGATCTTGTCCTCTGGGGCGGGCCGGTATGCTTCGTTCTCATTCTTTTTCTTTCCTTCATGGGCACAGTGTTCGTCCAATCGGCAGAGGGCTCATCGCCTGGCCTGTCCGGCGCGTTCCTGCTGTCGATCGGTTTGTCATCGATGTTGCTGGCGGGAAAGGTGTGGCAACGAAATGCCCTTGAGAAGAGGACTCGGCTCTTCTCGCAATTGCCCGTCTCGACGAGGGAAGTCGCTATCGCCAGTTGGTGGGTCCGATCGTTGTGTCTGTCGATACCGGCGCTCGCCTTCAATATCTTTTTTGCCCGCGCCTTCGATTTGCCGTTCGCGACGTTCGCTCTGGCCACCCTGGCAACCTATCTGGGTCTGACGACTCTGGTCGCCGCGATATCCGTGGCGATGAGCATCCGCCATCTGCCGCCTCCCATACCGGTGTGGGCGAACCGCTTGTACATCGCACTTCCCATCGTCGCATTTGTAATCTGGTTCATCGGAAACGTCGTGGTATTGCCGCGCGCTCGCTCCGGCCCAACCGGAAGCATGGGTCTGCCGGGCCTGACCGGCTGGCTTCTCGTGTCCGGCGTCGGGCTCGTCGTCATCGATGTGTGGTTGAGGGAACGCGTGGATGACTATCTCGGATGAGCTGCGTGAGGGACCGGCGCTGAATAAGGAGGACACCTCGATGCCCAACTGGAGCAGCTTCTGGATCGACACAAAGCTCGGCTTTCGCATGCTGCGCAAACACTGGGCGCTCACCCTGATCGGCGGCGTGGCGATGACCGCCGCCATCACTCTTGGCGCATCGATGTACGACTTGATGCATGCGATGTCGAATACGCGACTGCCGCTGGCGGAGGGCGATCGCGTCGTCATTCTCCAGCCGTGGAACACCGCCAGCCGGACCCGGCAATCGACCTCCATCGAAGACTTCGAGCGATGGCGGCGAGAACTCCAATCGGTCGTGGACGTCGGCGCCTTTCGCAGGACAGAACGAAACCTCATCACCGATGCCGGGCCGGCCGGGCCTCTCTCTGTCGCCGAGATCAGCGCCGCGGGGTTCCGCGTAGCGCGAGTCGCGCCGCGGCTGGGCCGGTTTTTCACCGAGGAGGACGAGCGGACCGACGCGCCGCCGGTGGTGGTGATCGGGTACAACGAGTGGCAATCGCTCTTTGCGGCCGATCCGCGGGTGATCGGACGGCGCCTGCAGTTGGACGGTACGTTTTACACCATCACGGGTGTCATGCCTCGGGGCTTCGCCTTCCCGGTGAACGACGAATACTGGACTCCGCTGCGAGACGCGCGTGGCAAACGCGTGACCGTTTTCGCGCGCCTCGCTCCCGGCGCTGCCCTCGCCCGCGCCCAGGCCGAAGTGGAAGCGCTCGGCTTGCTGCCTGCCGCCGGCGTGAGTGCGACCCCCAGTCCACTGAAACCACGCGTGGTTCCTTACATCACCGGCATCAGTGGCGAGGGAAACCCGTGGCTGATGCGCATGGTGCCGGTGCTTTTTGCGCTGCTGCTGGTTCCGCCGTGCATCAACATCGGAGTACTGATCTACGCCCGAACTGTAGCGCGGCAGGGCGAGTTCGCAGCCCGCACCGCGCTCGGAGCGAGCCGCAGCCGCATCGTCGCCCAGGTTTTCAGCGAAGTCCTGGTGCTGGCGGCTGCCGCAGCAGGAGTGGCTCTCATGCTCGCGCCGCGCATTGCCCGGACGTTGAGCTACATGCTGGTGTTTGGCAGCCGCGGTTTTTGGATGGACTTCGGCTCGTCCTACGGGACCGTTCTGTTCGCCGCGGCCCTTGCCTTGTTTGCCGCTATCATTGCGGGCGCGATTCCCGCTCTGCGCGCAACCGGGCGCTGGCAACTCGCCGGAGGACTCCACGCCTTGAGCCGCAACTCTGTGCGGCTCGGCAAGGCATGGACTGCCATTGTCGTTGGGCAAGTCGCCTTGTCGGTGGCCGTCGTACCGACGGCCGCGGAGTTCGCCTGGAACCAGGTGCGTCCCGCCATCCTTGGCCCTGGATTCGAGGCCGATGAATTCTTCACGGTCCAACTTGCGATGGACGCGCGCGATACTCCCGCCGCTGCGGCTGCCCGCTTCAGCGCCGTTCGTGTCGAGATGGTCCGGAAACTGAAGGCCGAGCCCGGCATCGTCGCAGTGACGATGTGCGAGTTCGAGCCGTTCGCGGAACGCAACGTGGTTGTCGAGGTCGATTCCGGGCGTCAATCGGTCGGCCTCAACGTGGTGGACAGCGCGTTCTTCGATACTTTCAGCATCCCATTGCTTGCCGGCCGTGGATTCGAACCGGGCGACGCGCCGGGAGGCGTCATCGTTGTCAATCGCCGTTTCGTGGATCGGGTGATGGCCGGCACGAATCCTCTCGGGCGGCGGGTGCGCGTGATCAACCCTGACGGCAGGAACGGCCCGGAGTCGGTTTACGAGATTGTCGGCCTCGCCGGCGACCAGTTCCCGCAGTCCGCCGAAGCGACGATGTATCGCCCTCTGCCGCCCGTGGCCGCCGATCCGATCCCCGGCGATCCACTCGCGGTGCGACTCGCGATGCACACAACGTCCCCCGTTCCGCCCAATCTGGAGAAAAGGCTTCGCGAGATTGCCGCTGCGATCGACCCTGCATTGCGCATCGACGACCTTCAGTCACTTGGCGAAATCTTCTTTTCCCTGTCGCTGCCCGAATACATCGGAGGCTCGGGGCTGGCCGCAATGGCACTGGGCATCATCCTGTTCTCCGTGGCCGGTATCTACACACTGATGGCGTTCACGGTCGTGCAGCGGCGCCGCGAGATCGGCATCCGGTCGGCATTGGGCGCATCCCCGCTGCGGCTGATGTCGGGCATCTTCCGCAGCGTCTTGGTTCCGGTGTCGGCCGGCGTGGCGCTGGGAGGCCTGACGGCTGTTCTGCTCGACTTTTATTTGTCTCCTCTGTTGTTTCCCGTTCGGCAAGGCGGCCGCCCCTGCCGTGGATTCTCCCCGCGGCCGAAGCCTTTATCCTTTTCGTCGGAGTCATCGCCTTGTTCGGACCGGCCCGCCGCGCCCTCAGCGTCGATCCGGTAGAAGCCCTGCGAGAGATTTAGTCAACTCGGCGTGAGTGGATGATGGGTTTAATATCGTGATCGCTGTAATATCCTGAACACGCACGGAATTCGGAAAGTGAGGACACGATGATTATGAAGAGCAATTCGTCGCCTGAAGTACGCCGTCGATTTCTCGGCCGGATCGGGACAGGACTGAGCATCCTGGGTGCGTCGGCGCTCGGAACCACGCGGCTTCGGCGCAGTCGGGGGAGCCGGGATTTCAGCCGGCCCGGCATGAAAAGGATGACTGGCTGGACAAGATACCCGGCAAGCACCGGTTTATCTTCGACACGACGTCCGCGGCGGCATTAGGCACCGGTCTTCAGTTCGCGAACAATTATTTTGAAGCGAATAAGTCCGGCTACGGCCTGTCCGACAACGATCTGGCAGTCGTGATCATCGTGAGGCATTTCTCGACGTCCTTCGGTTACAAGGATTCCATGTGGGCGAAATACAGCGTCCCGCTTGCCGAACAAACAGGCAATTTTGTGGACCCGGCCACAAAGGCCGCACCCATCGTCAATGTTTACGGGACACCCGGAGCGAATGGCGGCCGTCCCGGCCTACTCGATGCCTTGATCCGCCGCGGAGCCCACGTCGCCGTTTGCGAGATGGCGACGCGAAGAATCGCGACCGCTCTCGCGCGCGCGACGAACTCCACCCTGGATGATGTTTTCAAAGAGTTGTCGGCGAATCTTCTCCCGAATGCGCATCTCGTCCCCGCCGGAATCGTCGCGGTGAACCGCGCGCAAGAGCGCGGATACAGCTTCGTGACCGCGGGTTGAGAACACCGCCGGAGACGGCGGCATAAGGACATAAAGAAATCAGCCGCCGTCCGTCGCGACCATTGTTGCGCGGTCGATAAGACCGATCTCAAGGGTCTCTTCGATTTCAAGCTGCCGCGCCGCCAATGACCGATTGCGAATGCGCTGGATCGATTGATGCCGGTTCGCGGCTGTCACTGAGCATCCGATGCGCGGCAATTCCCACCTGCGCATCGATTGTTTTCCTCGCACACGTATTCGAGAAGGCCCAGCTCGTCCCAGTCCGGGCGGAGCGTCAATTCGAAGTCCTGCGAGAAAGGCCTGGTGAAGATCTTCGGATCGTCGATGGTGATCCGGTACGAGAGTTTGTTTCCTTCGCGCTTCAGGTGCTCGGTGGTATGCAGCGCATCGCTGTGCCAGCGGGTTTTGGTCGGGTCGGTGTAGTGATAGTCATCGAGGATCCACCGCTTGAAGTTGACGGTATCGATGACGAGCGTATCGCCTTCCCATTTGCCCACCGAGTCGCCATAGTACGAAGGCTCCAGACCGGTGCGATGCGGACGGCCGTCGGTCGGAATGATGCGGGCGGCGCGCTGGAGTTCAGGAATGATCACGATGGTTTTGGGGTTCTGCACGATCTGGATGGGAAGGATGTATAGCATGCCTGATGGAAATCCCGACGGCAGACACATCGCGCGAGGCTCATCGTGACGCGGATCGCCGTTGCGCGGCTCATACAGCAAGCTTTCGGCGCCCGGCTTGAGCGGAGCCATCTTGTCCGCATTGAAAATAAGGTTGCCACGCGGCCCCGTGCCGTTCACCGTCGACGGCGCCGTATAGATGCCTGAAAAGTCCGGCTTCCCGTCGGACATACGCGGGATGCCCGAGGCCGATTGCGGCGCCTGCGCGCGCGACGTTGCCATCGTTGCGAGAACCATCGCTGTCGTGAGAAGCCCCGACAAAATCCGTTGGGTTTTCATCGTTCGCCCTCGCTGGTTGCCGTAAATACATTCCTGCCGTCTTCGAAAGTCACTCTGCGGCCCGAGGCGTTATTGGAACCGTCGCGGGCGCGAGAACCCTCGACATTGACGACGGCGCCGATTTTCAGGGCGTCTTTCGTGATGCCCCTGCGGAGCAGCGCTCCCGGAGGCGCTCCGGAAAATCCCCACGTCGTGATCTTTCCGTTCTCATCCTTCACATCGACGTAGAACCAGATGTGCGGATTCTGCCACTCGACTTTCTTGATGATCCCGGTGACTTTCACCGGTTTCGAGGAATCGTATTCCGCCGTTTCCGAGTGGTGACTGAAAACGGGCGCCGCGACTGCAATGAGAATGAAAAGGGCGAGAAGATGTCGTGTCATCGTAAGCCTCCCGACTGCGTCTGCTGACTCTAAGAAAGGTGTGATTTCGAAGTCAAACAGTATCACCTTTCTGTTGGGAGAACCGGGCGCGTCGCCTGCCGCTACTTGTTCTTGCTTACGGCCGGCAGCGGGACGAAACCCGTGAACGTGAACTTCTGGACCCGCCGGTTTTCCGGCTTGAGCGGCGTCACTTCCGCGGTGTACAGATTGCCTTTCGAATCGACGGAGAGGTGGTGCAGCGTACCAAACTGCCCCTTGCCTGAGCCCCACGATCCAAATCCATCGAGAAACTCGAGCGTCTTGCGGTTGAACACCATGATCTGCGCCTGGCTTCGATTCGCCACGTAAAGATAGCGCTGCTCGGCGTCCGGTGAGAACGCGATGCCGGCCGCGGTTTGTCCGTTGCCGCAATCGGGCGCGTGGCATTCACGTCCGATGAAGACCTGGTTGACAAATTTACCGGCGACGGTAAACACCTGAACCCGCCTGCCGCCACGATCCGCGACATAGACCAGGCCGTCGGTGGAGACCTTGACGGCATGCACCGGCGGCACGAACTGCGCAGCGCCGTCGGGTCCCATCGGTTGCGGCGGTGGCGCCGCGTCGGTGCCGCCTCGTCCCCGTCCGCCCTCGGGCGCGGGCGGATCGTCGATCGGCACGACGCCGAACGCGCCCCACATCCGCTTGAAGGCGCCGCTATCGGCGTCGAACACGATGATTCGCTTGTTGCCGTATCCGTCCGCCACAAACAATTCGTTCGTCTTGGCATAGACGAACACGTCCGCCGGTTCCCAGAGATTCTTCGTGTCCGCGTTGGTCTTCTTCTGACCGCCCTTACCGATCTGCATGACGAACTTGCCGGCCTTGGTGAACTTCAGGATCTGGTCATCGTTGCCGTTGCCGCCGACCCAGACGAATCCTTTCGGATCGATATAGATGCCGTGCTCTGTCTCCGGCCAGTCATAGCCGGCGCCCGGGCCGCCCCAGGCCTGGATAAAGTTGCCTTCTGCATCGAATTCCAGGACGGGAGGCGCCGCCTTCGGTTTTTCTTCGGCGGTCAGAGTATTCGGCCGCTGCAGGACCCATAGATGATCGCGTTCATCAACCCAGGTGCTGGACACGATCGCCATGACCCATTTGGCGGGAAGCTTCGGCCACGATCCTTCGGCGCGAAACTTCGGAACCTGCGTCACGGCCGCCCCACTCGGCGCGGCTGCGGTTTCCTGCGAGCCGCTGTGGCCGCCGGCAATTACGGCGAGGATCCCGGACACGATCGCAAGCGTCTGAAGCGTTTTTCTCATGGCCAGTATTCTTATCCTCAAAATCCCTTCCCTCAAAGTGTTACCGCCTGCTGTATCTTGTAAAATTCCCTGGCCTCGCGGAGGTTGTCGCGCAAAGCCCGGGGCGAGCGATTTATCCTGTTGACGCACGGAGAACGAAGAAAATATGAAATATTGTCCGATCATTTTTCCGGCAGCCGTTTTGCTTTTGGCGACGGCCTGCCAGCAACAGCCGCAGCAGTCGCAGCAGCCGACGACGACACAACTGACGGTGTCGCAACCGGCCCAGACACCCGTCCAGCGCGGCGAATACCTGGTTACGATTGGTGGATGTAATGACTGCCACACGCCCAAGAAACTCGGTCCGAACGGTCCGGAGCCGGATTTGTCGAAGGCTCTGTCCGGGAATCCTTCGACCGAAAAGTTAGCGCCCGTTCCAAAGGGACTCATTGCTCCAGATAAATATCTGACGGTGGTGAACAACCACCTGGGCGCATGGGTCGGGCCGTGGGGTGTGAGTTTCGCCATGAATCTCACGCCTGACAAAGAAACCGGCCTCGGCAGCTGGACTGAACAAATGTTCGTCAGCGCCCTGCGCACCGGAAAGCATCAAGGCACGGGGCGGCCGATCCTTCCGCCGATGCCGTGGAACTGGTACAGAAACATGACGGATGACGATCTGAAGGCGGTGTTCGCTTACCTTCAGTCGATACCGCCCATCCATAACCCGATCCCCGATCCGCTGACTCCGGAGGAGATTCCTCGATGAGCGGTTGTAAGCAAGTGCGGCTTCTCCGGCATCTACGGCATTTCTGCATGGCCGGCGCGGCTCTGGTGTTCTTCGGATGTAGTTCGAAACCGGCGGAAGACGTCCCGCCCGCTCCTGCGTCGGCGTCGCCGGCGACGCCCGCCCCTTCAGGCCCGACGGGCCGGATCCGCGGCGTCGTCCGTCTGAAGGGGCAAGCGCCCGCGGCGGCTGTCGAACCGGTTACGGAAAACCAGAATGTTTGCGGGAACAAGGTATCGGTATCGCGGCTGGCCCTGGGTGCGGAGAACGGCGTTCAGCGAGCCTTCGTCTATCTCGACGGCGTTCCGGCTGTCCACGATTTGCGGCCGCAACAAGCCGTGGTCGTCGATCAGAAGAATTGCCAGTACGCTCCTTACGCGCTGGCAATACCGGCCGGCACAAAGCTCGAGATGTCCAACAGCGATCCGATCCTGCACAACGTCCACGCGAAGGAAAAGTCTGAGGACGGCGGTCAGCAGACGATTTTCAACATTGCGATGCCGGTGCAGGGACAGCGGGTGCCCATCGATCCTGGCCGCATCAAGCCCGGCATCATCACGTTGTCCTGCGAAGCGGGCCACCCATGGATGAACGCCCACATCTTCGTCGCCGACCATCCCTATGTCGCGGTGACGGACGAGAAGGGCGGCTTCGTGATCCCGGACGTACCGGTGGGAAAGTACCGCATCAAGATGTGGCACGAAGGCGTCACGATGAAGAAAAACAACAAGGCGCTACAGAGATACGACTACGAGGATCCTTACGAGATCACGCAGGATGTAGTCGTAGAGCCCAACGGTGAAGCTGTCGTGAATTTCGACTTCTCGTTGAGGGCCGGCGACTGAGGATCCTGAACGGGCGGCACTCTTGCTCCGCTCTGCGTCTGTGCCGCCGTTCACCGGTGCCCGTACTCCATTCGCCGAAACATCGATGAACGTGCAAACCCATCGAGGTAGATGTGTCATGGGCGCAGCGCAAGCGCGATAGCGCGCAGCCTTGAGAAGAAGCCACCTCGAAAGGACTTTATGAACATCGCAAAGATCGGTCTTGGCGTTCTGTTGAGCGCCGCGGCGCTCTTCGCTCAAAACCCGGCGCGCCCGGCATTCGAAGTTGCCTCGATCCGGCCCGCGGGCGACGCGCCGCCGCAAGGCGTCGCCGTCGGCGTGCATATCGACGGGTCGCAATTTCGCTCGACGTTTCTGACCTTGAAGGATTACGTCGGCCTGGCGTACCGGCTGAAGCTCTATCAGATCTCCGGCCCGGATTGGATCGGCACAGACCGGTTCAATGTCGCGGCGTCGATTCCCGACGGTGTTCTTCCGGCCCAGGTACCAGGCATGATGCAGTCTCTGCTCGAAGAGCGTTTCCAGATGAAGACGCACCGCGAGAAGAAGGATTTTCCGGTGTACGCGCTCGTCGTCGACAAAGGCGGATTCAAAATGACCGAAGCCCCGCCTTTGCCGGAACTCGAAAAACTGGATGCCCGGGCACCGCAGTCTTTCACGGGCGCCGGCAGCAATCAGGGAATATCCGTCACGCTCGGGCCGGGCTCTTCCTTCACTTTCTCCAACAACAAATTCGAGGCGCACCGGCTCACCATGGCGGCCGTGGCCGGCAGCCTGGAACGCTTCCTGGACCGGCCGGTCGTGGACATGACGGATCTCAAGGGAAGCTACGATTTTTCTGTCGATGTCACGCCGGAAGATTACCGCTCGATGTTGCTTCGATCGGCGGTCGTCGCAGGCGTCGTTCTTCCGCCCGAGGTGCTTCGACTGCTCGACGGAGCCACCTCGCCGGAGTCGCTTTTTGACGGACTGGCGAAGCTGGGACTGAAGCTGGACGCGCGCAAAGCGCCGTTGGATTTGCTCGTCATCGATTCGGTTCTGAAAACGCCGACTGAAAACTGACGATGGATTCGCGAGATCAAGAAGAAGTTGCGAAGCCACCTTTGATGGAGCGGACGGGCGCGAAGCGCAAGCGCGACAGCGCGCAGCCTT
>JADMIO010945825.1_pt1 | contig 18265 bp, 23 predicted proteins | sample 8958161 | NCBI WGS metagenome assembly JADMIO01 (sample SAMN16585339, study PRJNA669376) | soil metagenome | isolation source: Crop rotation soil | place: USA: Cullars Rotation, Alabama | collected 2011 | reverse complement strand
TCGCTTGCCTCGCTCCCGGCGATGCTGACCGCGGCGCGGGCGATGGGCATTCGCGACCAGGTCGCCGACGTGACCCTGCCGATCGCCGTCGCCTTGTTCCGCGCGACCGGGCCGGCGATGAACGTCGCCGTGCCGTTCTACGTCGCGCACTGGCTCGGCTACGAACCAAGCGTTGCGCAGATGATCGCCGCGGTCGCCGTCGGGGCGGTGATGAGCTACGGCGCGGTCAGCCTGCCCGGCGAGGTCAGTTTCATCAGCTCGATCGCGCCGATCGCCATGGCATTGGGCGTGCCGATCGCGCCGCTGGCATTGCTGGTCGCAGTCGAGATGGTGCCCGATATCTTCCGCACGGTGGGCAATGTGACCCTCGACGTAGCAGTGACCACCGTGGTCGACCGGTCGACCCGAGACCAGCCCGAAAGCTGAACGCCAGCTGACCACCGTTCGTCGGTTGGACGACTCACGAACGAACCTTGTCGGCGTGCCGAATCCCGCCGCGATCTGGTCGAGACCAGCGCGACGGCCCGCTGCCGCGGGTTCATGTGTCTCCTTGCGGCGCGGGGACGGTCCCCTCCGAACTCCCGCGTCGCGCACAAAAAGGGAGACGCAAGATGTTGAAACCTGTCTTGGCAGTCGCCGCCGTCGTGGTCGCTTCCGCATTGGTCGTTCCCACGGTCAGCCAGGCGGCGGAATCGCATTCCGTTCGTGTGTCCTATGCCGATCTCAACTTGGCCTCGGAGCGCGGACAGCAGAGCCTTCAGCGGCGCATGAAGTATGCCGCGGTGACGGTGTGCGAGATCGAGGACAGCCGCGAGCTCGCGCTGGCCGCTGCGACCAATGCCTGCCGCAGCACGGCGATCGCCGATGCGCGGCCGGCCTATGAGGCCGCGGTTGCCGCCGCGCGGCGTCCGAGTGTTGAAGTCGTCGGCACGGCCGCCGCACTCACGGTCACCGGCCGGTGAATGTTCATTACCCGCCGCGTTCCGGTCGTGGGACGCGGCGGCTTGTTCAACGTCCGGCGATGCTTCGCACGCGGTCCGAATAGAGCCGGCCGACCGGCTGCTCGCTGCCATCGCCAAGCCTGGCGATCCACCGCCCCGAGGGATTGCGGGTGAAGCCGGTGATGAAGTCCTTGCGCACGATCGCCGAGCGGTGAAGCCGGACGAACAACTCGGGATCGAGCCCTTCCTCCAATGCCGCCATCGAATGGTGGATCAGCCAGCTGCGCCGCCCGACGTGGAGCCGCATATAGTCGCGCTCGGCCGACACGCGGTCGATGTCGCGTGAGGCGATGCGCACCAGCCCTGTCAGGTCGGACGCCCAGAATTCCTGGAGGTGCGGCGACAGGGGCGCGCGTTCGCCCGGCCGGGTCTCGCGCCGCTTGAGATAATCGCGGCCGCGCTCGAGCGCGCGTTGGAGGCGCGCCGGCTCGACCGGCTTCATCAGATAATCGACCGCCTCGACCTCGAACGCGGCAACCGCGAACTGGTCGAACGCGGTGATGAAGATCACCGCCGGCGAAGGGCGCCGCTCGGCGAGCGCGCGGGCCACTCCGATGCCGTCCTGGCCGGGCATCGCGATGTCCAGCAGCAGCAGATCCGGCGCCAATGCCTGGGCCATGCGCACGGTGCTGTCGCCGTCGGTGGCGGTGCCGACCAGGTCGATGCCGTCGCATTTGGCGAGCAGCAGCTGGAGCCGCTCGGCGGCGAGCGGCTCGTCGTCGGCGATCAGCACCCGCAGCGGCGCCTCAGCCATCCGACCGGTCCAGTGGCAAGGTCAGGACGACGCGATAGCCGCCGTCGGCGGTCGGCCCATATTCGCAGCTGGCGAGCCCGCCGAACCGAGCCTGCAAGCGATCGCAGACATTGGCGATGCCGACGCCAGTGCTGTCGATGCCGTTCGTCTTGCGCTGGGTTTGCCGGCCGGCGGTGTTGCTCACCTCGATCGTGATCCGGCCAGGTCCGGCCTCGCGCGCCGCGATCCGGATCTCGATCTTGTCGCGGGTCGGCGACACGGCGTGCTTGATCGCATTCTCGACGATCGGCTGGAGGATGAGGGCCGGCAGCCGCGCGCTCTGCAATTCCTCGGGGATGTCGAACTCCGCCTTGAGCCGGCGCGGGAAGCGCACCTGCTCGATGTCGAGATACAGCCGCTGAAGCGCGATCTCCTCGGCGAGGCTGATGTCGGCGGTGGCGTCGAGCGTCAGGCTCGAACGGAAGAAGGTCGAAAGCTTGAGGACCATGCTCTCGGCTTCCTCGCCGCGTCCGCCCATGATCAGCGACGACAAGGAGTTCAACGTGTTGAACAGGAAGTGCGGATTGACCTGGTAGCGCAGCGCCCGGACCTGGGCCGCGCGCGCGGCGCTCTCGGCTTCCGCGGCGCGTTGCCGGGCTCCCGAAGCTTCGCGCTGGGCCAATGTCGCGAGATAGAAGGCGCTCCAGGCGAGGAAGAAGAAGAGCCAGGTGACCGAGACGTCGGCGGCGTAGCGGATGCGCTTGTTGGAATCGAGCTCGGCCATTTTCGGCCAGGTCACCACCAGCGGCTCCTGGGCGCGCCGTTCGACCGTCAGCGTGTGTCCCTTTTCCGAGATCACGAAGCCTTCGCGGGTCTGGTAGCGGAACACCTCCTTGGGCTCGCGCATGATATATTCGGTGACGAAAAAGCTGCCCGCCATGCCCCAGCTGGCGATAAACGATGCGATCGCCGCAACCACCGCCTTGCGGCCGATGCTCGCCCCGCGGGTCAGGCTGGCGATCGCGAGATAGACCGCGCCGGTCAGGACGACGCCGATCAGCACCACCAGCATCTTGTTGCTGAGGATCGTCATCGGATCGGTCCCGAGGAACGCGCGGGCGACCAGCGTCAGCGCGTAGAATAGCCAGAATCCGAGGATCGACTTCGCGGCCAACGGCCAGTCGCCGAAGCGGGTGCGGGTGGCGGAATGCGACATCATGAGCATGGTCACCGTCTTGTCCCAAAGTGCGCCCGGTGCAAACCGCCCGTTGCCCATTCGCAGAACCATTGCGTCAGCCGGTCGAATGCGACCGCGTCCCTGGTGCGGAACGGGGCCCGAACCCGCTCGTTGAAGCCTTGCAATGACATATAGGACAAGCTCCGGTGAGTGACGCCAAAAAGCAAGAGCCGGTCCCGCCGCCGACGATCTCGAAAGCGCCGGACAAGAAGCTCGAACAAGAGCTCAAGAAGAATCCCCACGACCTCGACAAGAAGGTCGACGTGGGCAGCGATGAATCGATGGATGCGTCCGATCCGCCGGCCGCGGCCCAGCCGGGGCAGACCGATGAACCGGTGCCGTCATCGAGTTTTCCGGAATAAGGTTGCGCAGCCGTCACAAAAATGTCCCGGCGTTGCATTAAATCAACAATCCACAGTTTTAACGCAGCCCGTCAATTTCTTACCTTGCGGGCGTGACTCCCCTCTGATTCAATCTGAACGGGGGGTGGGACTGTGGTTAAGCAACTCGAAACTAAATCCGCCGCATGATCCCGCTCAGGCGAAAGGAGTCGGGTTCATGATTACGCGGACCAGCCAGCCGGCCAGCGGCGCGATGCTGATCTCGGAGATGAAGGAGTTTGCGAGCTTCCCGAAGGCTACGCAGCGCTACATCCGCCGGTCGCTCGACGTTGCTTACGGCCGCCGCGATCCGCTCGAATGCTGGGCCCGCGACGAAGGAGAGGCCGCCTCGATCCGCGCCCAGTCGCGCCTCTACAAGCAGCTCGATCATCTGCGCCTCCAGGTGCCCGATGACAGTGGCCTCGACATGATCGAGCCGTTCGTCGGCATGCTGATCACGCTGTCGGCATTCGACCTGGGCCAGGACCGCCTGCCCAATTTCGCTGCCTATCGTTTCCTTTACGAGCGCCTGATCGGCGCCGCCGCGCGGCCCTGGCTGCCGGCAGCTTTCTGCGCCGCCGCCGCTCTTCCGCACCTGCACCCGGACCGCCGCCGGATCCTGCTCCAGTCGATCAGCGAGAGCGCCGCGACCGCGCCCGGCTGGTCGAGCCGCGAGCCGGTGTTCTGGCCGGAGTGGGTCGAGAAGGTCGACCACCAGCAGGCCGCATAAGCCTAAGCGGTCTGCGCCGCTTTCACCGACGGGAAGATCTTCGCCAGCTGGCGCACGCTGTCCGCGGCGGTCTTGTGGTGGACGAACACCACGCCCGCGGAATCGTAAGCGGAGCGATGGTTCTCGCGGTCGTCGACTAGCACGTCGCCGGGTTTCATGTGCTTGTGCTTGTCGCGCGCCATGCAGGTCACGATCGGCACGCCGGGAAAGTGCTCGGCCGCCCATTTCACTTTTTGCGGCGCCGCCCAATTGCCGAGCGGGAGGCCGGTCAGGATCGTGGGCTTGAGATGCTTGACCGCGTCGAACAGCACCCGCGCGTCGGCCATTTCCGGCAGCGTGGCGTAGAAATCCTCGGCATTGGCCAGCCGCTTCCAGAATGCGCCGCGGCCATATTTCGCTTCGAACGCGCGCGGCTCCATCCCCAGCAGCTGCCGCACACCCTCGTCGAAATCCGCCAGCACGCCATCCGCATCCAGGAACAGCCGGGGCTTCATCAGAACCGCGCCGGCTCCAGCTCGACCGGGATGGGCGTGGGAATATGCTCCCAGCCGCGGTCGCGCAGCACGTCATTGCTTTCTCGCGCCTTGCGTCCGGGCCCGAGCGACCAGGTGATGTGATAGGTCGAACCGTCGGGCCGGTCGGTGGTGCCGTCGAGCTCGACGACCAGGCATTCCAGGCTGTTTTCGTCGTCGGCGCGGCCGACCACGCGGGCGGCTCGTTTCTTGGGCAATGGCGTGTCCGGCGTCGCCCCGACCCGTAGCGTCACATGGTCGGCGACGACGTTTTCATATTTCGGCGGAAAGCGCTGCAGCAGCGCCGCGCGCTCGTCCGCGGGAAGTTTCCAGCCGGTCACGGTGCCAGGTTCTGCCATGCCCGCTGAACCGTCTTCAGCCCGATGTAGTTTCACCGAGCCGTTCGACCAGGTCGCGGGCGAATTCGCTCAGCGTGTCGTCGCGCGCGCCCATGATGACGATGCGGTCCCCCTCGCGGGCCTCGGCGACCAGCGCGTCGCCGATCTTCGCGCGGTCGGGGATATGCGCGGCGTGCCTGTCGCGCGCGGCCAGCTGCTCGGCCAGCCAATCGGATCCGCGCGAACGCTCGACCGTGCCGCCATGATAGACCGGGTCGGGCAAATAGACCCGGTCGTCCGGCGCCATTCCCGCCGCGAAGCTTTGCGCCAGTTCCTCGCCCATTTTCGCCAGCGGGCCATAGCCATGCGGCTGGAACATGATCAGCAGGCGCCCGGGCTGCGCGCGAAGCGTGGCCAGGGTCGCGTCGATCTTGTCGGGGTTGTGCGCGAAATCGTCGATGACGGTCACTCCGCCGGCCGAACCGACGGTTTCCAGCCGCCGCCGCAATCCTTCGAACCGGGCGAGCGCGGCGATCGCGTCCTCGAGCCGCACCCCGAGCGTGCGGACCGCCGCCAGCGCCGCCAGCGCATTGGAAGCATTGTGGCGTCCGGGGACCGCGAGCCGCACGTCGTGGCGCTCGCCCTGCGCCTCGATCGCGAAGGTCACGCCGTCCGCGACGAGTTGCAGGTCCTTGCCCATGAAATCGGCCGCCGGGCTGTCGAAACCATAGCCGATGACCTTGTCGGCCGGGACGGTTTCCGACAGCGCGCGGGTGTCCGGATCGTCGAGGTTGAGCACCGCCTTGCGCGACCGCGCGAGGAAATATCCGAACAGCTGGCGAAGCTCGTCCATCTCCTTGTGGTCGAGGCTGATGTTGGTCAGCACCGCGATCTCCGGCTTGTAGAGCGCGATCGAGCCGTCGCTCTCGTCGACTTCGCTGACGAACAATTCGGGGTCGCCGACGAGCGCGCTCGCGAACGGCGTGTCGGGCGTCACGAAGTTCCTCATCACCGCGCCGTTCATCACCGTCGGCTGGCGGTGGCAGGCATGGAGGATCCAGCCGATCATGCCGGTCACGGTCGACTTGCCGCTGGTCCCGCCGACCGCGATGCTGCGCTGGGCGTCGTTGAGCAGCCGCGCCAGCAGTTCGGGCCGGGTGAGGTGGGTCAGGCCAAGCTCGCGCGCGCGGACGACATCGGGAACTGTGGCCTCCACGGCGGCCGAGGTGACCAGGGTCATGCCCTGCTTGAGGCCGGATCCATCCTGGGGAAACAGCTGGATCCCGAGCGAGCGCAGATAGTCGAACTTGGCCGGCGTGCGTCCGGCGTCGAGCGAGCGGTCGGAACCGGAAACGCGGCCGCCGCCGGCGCGGACGATGCTTGCCAGGGGCAGCATCCCGCTGCCGCCGATGCCGCTGAAGAAAACCGGGGAATCGATCATCGCGCGGCCCTAATCGGCGCGCTTTGCCTTGGCTAGCGGCACGCGCCTCCGCCGGGCCAGCCGGTCCACCCCGGGCCGCGCACGACGCGGCCGGGCTTGGCCCCGGTGTGGCGGCCGTCGCGCAGCACCTGCACGCCGTTGACGAAAACGTCCTCGACCCCGGTCGCGAGCTGCTTGGGCTTCTCGAACGTCGCGTGGTCCCGGATCGCGGCCGGGTCGAACACCACGACGTCGGCATAGTAACCGGCCTTGAGCGCGCCGCGCTGGCGGATGCCGAGGTTGGTCGCGGGCAGCGACGTCAGGCGGCGGATCGCATCTGGCAGGGCCGCGGTTTTCTCGTCGCGGACGTAATGGCCGAGGAAGCGCGCGACGTTGCCGTAGGCGCGCGGATGGCTGCTCGATTTGAGGAACACGCCCTCGGGCGCTTCCGATGCCTCGTCGGACCCGAGGCTCATCCACGGCAGGCCGGTCTCGCGCTTCACATTGTCCTCGCTCATCAGGAAATAGACCGTGCCGACCCGGCTGCCGTCCTCGATCACCAAGTCCATCGCGGTTTCCTCGGGGCTTTTGCCGCGCATCTGCGCGACCTGTGCGAGGGTCTTGCCGGTGAGCGGCTTCAGCTTGGGGTTCTTGAAGCTGATCAGCAGCACCTTGTCCGGGCTGCCGGCGAGCAGCAGCAGATTTTCCCAGTCGTTGGACGGGGTGCGCATTTCCTGGACCAGCCGGGCCCGTACCGCGGGATCCTTCAAACGCTTGATCCAGTCCTCGAGCCCGCCGGACTGGACCCAGGTCGGCATCGCCGCGTCGAGCCCGGTCGCGCCGGCGGTATAGGTGTACATGTTGGCGGTGATCCGAAGGCCCGCGGCGCGCGCCGCCTCAACCCGCGCGATCGCGGCGTCGAGCTTGGCCCAATTCTGCCGGCCTCCCTGCTTGAAATGGTAGATTTCGGCGGGCGCGCCGGATTGCCGGCTGATCGAAATCAGCTCGTCGATCGCCTCGATCAGCTTGTTCCCCTCGGACCGCATGTGGCTGATGTACATGCCGCCGCACTTGCCGGCCTCCTGCGTCAGCGCCACCAGCTCGGGCGTCTCGGCGTAGCTCGCGGGCGCGTAGATCAGCGACGATCCGACGCCCATCGCGCCTTCCTTCATCGCCTGGCGGACGATCGCTCGCATCCGCTTCAGCTGCTCGGGGGTCGGGTCGACGTCCTTCTCGCCCAGCTCGTGGACCCGGACGGTGGTCGCGCCGACGAACGAGGCGACGTTGGGCGTGACGCCCTTGCGCTGCAGATATTCGAGATACTGGCCGAGGCTCGTCCACCGGATCGGATATTTGATGTCCCCCTGCCGCTGGACCGCGAGCCGCTTCATCTGCGGGTTCCACGGGCCCATGGAATCGCCTTCGCCCATCACTTCCAGCGTGACTCCCTGGCGCGTGTCGCTCATCCCGCGGCCGTCGGCGATCAGGCTCTCTGTCGCCCAGCTGAGCATGTTGATGAAGCCCGGCGAGACCGCTTTGCCCGACGCGTCGACAATCCGCGCGGCGCGTCCGGTCGCATGCGGGCCGACATAGACGATGCGGTCGCCGCGGATGGCGACGTCGCCGACGTAGGGCGCTCCGCCCGAGCCGTCGAATATCGTCCCGCCGCGGATCACCACGCTATAGCGGACGGGCGGTGACACGGATGTGGCGAACAGGGCTGCAGCGGCGAGTGCGAGCGCGGTCGGTCGGTTCATGATGGACCTCCAGGAATTGACCGACGCTGCCCGATCCGGCGCCGCGGCGCCAGTGCCGCGTCTCGATCACATCTCCAGGGTCAGTGATCCATTGACCGGCACGGCCGCCCATTGCCTGCTCAATTCGTCGAGCCGGGCGCGGATCGTCACCACATCGTCGGTCGACACCGGCGCCAAAGCGTGGCCCCGGGCTTCACCCGCGACCGCATAAGTCTCAAGCAATTCCTCGGCTGGGACCCGCTCACCCCACATCTCCGCCTGGAAGCATTCGACCAGCCGTTCGACCGATTCTTCCGGATCGCCGCCGGCCGTCCGGAAGTCCGCCGCCTCGCCATCAGCGACGAGACCGAGGAAGCCGCGATGAGCGAGCACGCTCTCGACCGCATAGTGAACCATGTCGTGGGGGATGATGCCCTGCTTCGGGCAGCGAATTGTCTCCGGCGCACCGCCCGCCCGTTCGATCAGCAGATCGTCATATTTGCCGTCGCGCTTGGTGAAGGTCAGCCGCATCTTTCGGGTTTCGCTCGTGGGTGGCGCCGCGCGGCATCGATGCTTCGCAAAACCAGGTCAAGCCGCGCCGGCGGCTTCGCTCCCTGCTTTTCAGTCGCCCGGCGCGACGGAATCGCCTATAACCGCCGGCCTGGGGGCGCGATGAAGCTCGCCGTGGGCATTGCAGTGTTCTGCTGGCTGTTTTGCGGGCTTCTCGGGGCGTGGATGCTCGACGATCTCGACGCCGATCACTGGAAGAAGATCGCGCGCGGTCCGATCACGCTCGCAACGGCGCTGAACGAGCATCCGGTGACGTTCCAGGGGACGGACTAGGTCCGCCGTCCGGGGCGACGTGCGGGGCCAAGCGATTGCCTCGGCTTGTGTTTCTCCGCGATGAGGCGCAATTTACGCGCCGCAACTGCTCGGAGGGGAATATGGGTAACGACCGCAACCGCGACAGTTCAGGCAAGTCGACCAACCGGCGCAAGGCGAGCGCCCCGATCATCGGGGTCGAGGAGGACATGACGACCTCGCTCATGGGCAGTCCCGACGATCGCCGCACCAGCAGCCTCACCGGGAGCCCGGACGACCGCTAGTCCGCCGACCGTTCGCGAACCATCTGTCTGGGGGTCCTGACCGGGGGTTTTCTCCCGGGACTGGCGCCGCGCGATTGCTCGAAATGCCGATTGCGCTGTCATTTCGGGCGAAAGTCCCTATATCGGCCTGGCTACAGTCGCCAATGACGGTCTTCGGCGCTTTGCGGCTCCTTTTTCCTTCTCTCGCTTCTCCTAGCATCAGGGGACCGATTTCCGGTCTTCATTACGAAGGAATTAGATATGCCGATCGGCACAGTGAAATTTTTCGACAACGCCAAGGGCTATGGCTTCATCACCAATGAAGCCGGCGGCAACGACGCGTTCGTCCACATCAGCGCGGTCGAGGCCGCGGGCATGACCACGCTCGAGAAAGAGCAGCGCGTGTCCTACGAGCTCGAGAACGACAAGCGCGGCAAGACCAGCGCCGTCAACCTCCAGTCCGCTTAAGCTGCGGCCTGTCCGCGTCCGCGCGGAAAAATAAGGGGCGGGTGCCACGCGCATCCGCCCATTTTTTGCGATCAGTGGAGGTGATTGATGTCGGTCCAGCACGAATTCTACCTCGAACGGGCGGCCGAAGCCCGCGCCACCGCGGATGCGGCAACCCTCGACAATGTTCGCGACCGCTGGCTGCGGTCCGAAGCGAGCTGGACGGAAATGGCCGATCGGCGGGAGCGTGGCGACACGATGCGCGCCAAGCTGGTCGCCGCGAAAGCCGCCGAGCTGGCCGAAGCCAAACCCACCACTGAAGACTGACACGTCCGTTCGCGGCCGGGCGCGCGCGATATCGCGGCGTCAGCTTGCGAGGATCTCCGCTTCATAGGTCAGGACATTGCGGAGGATCGGCTGGACCCCGTCCCGCACTTCGACCGAAATCACCCGGTGCATGGTGCCCGGCAGAACTTCCTGCGCCAATTCTGCCAGAGACAGAGCGGCCTGGTCCTTCACCGCTTCGATATCGCCCAGCTCGATCCCGACATCGTCCCGGATGAAGGTGCCGTTGTCCTGCGTGTCGAAAAAGTAGCGCACGGTCCCGTGCCAACGAAGCAGCTCGAGGCAAGTTGCCTGCAGCGCGCTCGACGCGTCGGAAATTCCCAACCATAAGACCGACGATGCGCATCGCCGTCGTCGCACCCAGCTGTTCGCTGAAGCCCGAAGCGGCAGACGCGGTCCAGGCGATCGCCGCCCAACGCGGTGACTGCGAGCTTGCGATCCATCCCCAATGTTTCCAGACGGACGGGCATTTTGCGGGTCCCGACGAGGCGCGGCTGGCAGCGCTGCGCGAGGTGATGGCTGATCCCGCGGTCGACGCGGTCTGGTTTGCCCGCGGCGGCTATGGCTCCAACCGCATCGCCGAGGCCGCACTCGCGGACTTGCCGGAAGCTGCCGGCGCCAAGGTCTACATGGGCTACAGCGACGCCGGTTTCCTTCTTGCCGGGCTGCACAAGGCGGGCCTCGCGGCGGCTTGGGGGCCGATGCCGCAGGACGTGCTCCGTGACGGCGGGGATCGCGCGGTCCATCGCGCGCTCGACTGGCTGGTCCGGCGCGACCCATCGGCGCTGGAGCCGGATATCCAGGCGCCGGCGATGGCGTTCAACCTGACCGTGCTGTCGAACCTGCTCGGAACGCCGCTCGAGCCCGACCTCTCCGGCGTCGACCTGATGATCGAGGAGGTCAGCGAGCATCTCTACGGCATCGATCGGACGATGTTTCACATCACCTCTTCCGCGAACCTGCGGCGCGCCGCGCGCCTGCGGCTCGGCCGGGTGAGCGACGTGCTTTCCAATGACGTCGAATTCGGTGCTGACGAGCAGGCGATCGTGGCCGATTGGTGCCGCCGTTCAGGCATTCAATTTGGCGGCGCGGCGGACATTGGCCACGATGCTCGCAACCGGGTCGTTCCGTTCCGAACTGAAAAACGCTGATTTCCCTCTGCACAGCATTGCAATGAGGGCGGCTTTGCGCTCTACGAAGACGGGAACAACAGGAGGGCCTGATGGCAAAAGGGACTGGTCGTAAAGCAGGGGGCGGACTGGCCCGCCCGGTTCAACCGTCTTCGGATCTCGCGAAGATCTGCGGCAATGCGCCGCTGCCGCGGAGCCAGGTGGTTTCGAAGGTGTGGGATCACATTCGCAAGAACAACCTGCAAAACCCGCAAAACAAACGGGAAATTATGGCTGATGCCACGCTGAAGCCGATCTTCGGGGGCAAGGATCGGGTGAGCATGTTCGAGATGAACAAGCACCTCTCGAATCATCTGAAATAAGCTTCGGCACTGTCGAGAATCAGGGGACTCGCTTCGGCGGGTCCCCTTTTTCGTGCGCGCGCCCGCGCGAATCGGCCCGCCGATCAGCCTCGCCAGAGGCCGTCGAGCCGCTCCTCGGTCACCGGATATCCAAGATGGCCGGGGATGGTGATGAATTTCTCGCCGCCGCGCTCCTCGACCCACGGCGTCACCGGCTCGATTGGATGGGCCCTGGCGTCGGCCACAATCTGGTCGAAGCTGGAATGCTGCGCGAGCCGTTCGAGATTGCGCCGCGTCGGGAAGATCAGCCGCGCCTCGCCGCGTTGCTCGCGTTCCAACGCTTCTGCCGCCGACAGCCAATGAGCCCCCGCGCATTCCCCGGCGATGACGTTGGGTGACCATTCGCCTGGCGGGCAGCGGGCGACGTAGAACAAGGTGTCGAACCGGCGCACGGCGTGGAATTTGGGGATCCACCGGGCGAACGGGGTCAGGCAGGCATGGTCCAACTCCAGGCCCGCCTGCGCGAGCAAGGCAGCGAAGTCCGCGCCGGCCGCGAGCGCCGACTGCAGCTCCAGCGCGGTGGTGCGGTCGGGCAGGGGCGCCACGCCGGCCGGTACGGCGGTTTCCTCGATCGTCTCGCGGATTGCTGCGACCGGAGCTCCGTCGCCGAGCCCGAGCTCGCTGGCCAGCGCGACGTCGGCCTGGTCGATCCGGCCGCCGGGAAACACCAGGGCCCCCGCTGCGAACGCCATGCGGTCGCTGCGCTCGACCATCAACAGCTCGGGCGGGCCGTCGGCCCGGTCGCGCACCAGGATCAGGGTCGAAGCCGGGATCGCCGCGTCGGTCATGCCGGGCAACTAGGGCAGGGCTGGACAAACAAAAAGGGCCGCCGGACGCGCCGGCAGCCCTTGATGGTCGCGGTGGCGGTCAGGCTTACATGCCGCTCACATTCTGCTCGTCGGCGTCTTCCGGATTGACCGTATTGTCGGACGAGTTCGCCGCATTCTCTTGCTCGAGCTGCTGCTGCTGGTTGCCGAGCGCGTCGGCCTCGGCGTTGTTGGCCGCGTCGTTGGCGAGCGCGTTCAGGTCCGTCGCCGGCTGGTTGATCTCGGCATTGTTGACCTGGTCTTCATTGCCGCGGTTGCACGCGCCCGTCATCAGGGCCACTCCGCCGATCGCCACAAACATAAGCTTTTTCATAGTCTTCCCGTTCCCCAAGGCTGTCCGGTTACGGCCCAGCCATATCAGCAGTGGAAGCCCGAGCGCCACCCCGATTCTTGAGATTTTAAGGTGCAGCGCCTATCTAGGGCGGGTCGGGGCAACCCGGCTATGCCGGTAGAGTGTTTGGTGAAATAGGCATTTCGGACCCGGGGGGCAGTACCCCGGCGCCTCCACCACCAGCCGCCAGCTGAAACGGGATTTCGGCGGTTGCTGATGGGGGCGAAATAGGATCGACGAGTGCAATAAAGGCCTGACTGCCGGTCGGCATGAGACCACCGTGACGGCTCATAACCACAAGTGCCAACGATAACGAGGCGCTCGCAATTGCTGCGTAACTGACGACCTAACGGTCTAAGTTACAAAGACAAAAGCGCGGTCGGACCCCACCGGGCAACAGAAGGGGATTCCAGCGGCCTCCGAGGGAGCCGGGCAACAGAATCCCTCGGACTTCCTCCACATTGCGGCGTGCCGCCGGTTTCGGACTCGTCCACCTCAATTGGTGAGACCCTCCACTTCCTTGGTCGAACTGCGGTTTGCAAAATCGCAGCCCTGCTGCCACGCAGCGGCCTCCTGAAGGGGGAATTCCATGCGCCGCATCATGCTCGCCTCGTTGCTCGCCGCCTGCGCTTCTGCCGGTCTCGCCGCGCCCACGCCCAAGGAGCAACTGCTCGTCCCGCCGCCGGCCGCCGACCATTTCGTCGTCATTTCCGAGGCCGGCAAGCACGGCGACGAATATCGCTGGACGCTGCCAGACGGCAGCGTCGCCTATCGCGAGTCGATCCTGCTGCGGGGGCTGGTGTTCGAGCAGGATGAGGTCGTCCGGTTCGATGCGGCCGGCAGACCGATCTCGGTGACCATCCGCGGCGTGACGCCGAGCGGCGATGCGGCCGAGACCTTCGCGATCGACCAGGCGATGGCGCACTGGAAGACTCCGGTGGACGAAGGCCAGGCGCCCGCCGGTCAGGCAATGTATTTGCCGTACGGCGGGGCCTTCCTCGCCAATGACGCACTGGTTTCGCCGTTCCTTCGGGCGGGCGCCCAGGGGCTCGACCTGCTGCCCTCCGGGCGCGGCTCGCTCGAGCCTTCGCGGACGCTGACCGTGACCGGTCCCGGCGGCCCCAAGACCATCCGCCTGTACTTCCTCAAGGGTGTTGGCCAGAGCCCGGCGCCGCTGTGGCTCGATGAGCAGGGCAAGTTGTTCGCGTCCGCCGGGGGGCTCACGCTCCTGCCTGCCGGCTATGAAGCCAATCTGAAGCCCATCATCGCCGCTCAGGAGGCCGCGATCGCCGACCTGGCTCCGGCCATCGCCAAGCGCTTGCTGACGGCCGAAGCGCGCCGGCCGATCCTGTTCCGCAACGTCAAGATCTACGATGCCGAGAAGGAACGGTTCGTGGAGGGCCAGAACGTCGCGGTGGCCGGCGGCCGGATCGTCAGCGTCGGGACCGCACTGCCCAAGCTGCCCGCCGGCGCTCGGGTGATCGACGGCGCCGGCAAGACCCTCGTCCCGGGGTTGTGGGACAGCCACATGCACGTCTCCGACGATTTCAACGTGCTCAGCGAAGTTGCGCTCGGGGTGACCTCGATCCGCAACCCGGGCGGAAGCATCGAGCTTGCAGTCTCACAGCGCGACCGGCGGGCCAAGGGCCTGCTGCTGGCGCCCGAAACGTTCAGCTCGGTGATCATCGACCAGAAGGGGCCGCTGGCCGCGCAGGGCAGCCTGACCGTCGGCAGCCTCGAGGAAACGCTGGCCGCGGTGCGCAAGGTCAAGGCGGCGAACCTCACCGCCGTGAAATTCTACACCTCGATGAATCCGGCGTGGATTCCGCCGGCGGCCAAGCTCGCGCATCAGCTTGGTTTGCACGTTCACGGTCACATCCCGGCGGGCATGCGCACGCTCGACGCCGTCAACGCTGGCTATGACGAAATCACCCACATCTATTTCGCGACCATGCAGGCCATGCCCGACGAGGTCGTCGCCAAGTCGAACACGACGTTGCGGATGACTGGCCCGGGCAAGTATTTCAAGGACGTCGACTTCAACGCCGAGCCGACCAGGACGGTGATCCGGACGCTCGCCGGCAAGCATATCGTCGTCGACCCCACGCTGGTGGTCGTCGAAGGCGTGCTGACGTCCGAAGCGGGCAAGGTTGCGCCGGCCTATACGGCGTTCGTCGGGACCCTCCCGCCGGCCGTCGAGCGCGGCTTCAAGTCGGGGCCGATCCCGCTGCCCGAGGGGACCACCCGCGCCGATGCGATCGCCAGCGTCAAGCATATGGTCGAATATGTCGCAGTGATGCGCAAGGCCGGCGTCCCGATCGTCGCCGGGACCGACGGCAGCGGTATCGAGCTGGTGCGCGAGCTCGAGCTTTACGTCGAAGGCGGGATGACCCCCGCCGAGGCGCTGGCGACCGCGACCATCGCTGCCGCGCGCAACGTCCACGCCGACAAGCGGACCGGATCGATCGCGGTCGGCAAGGAGGCTGATCTGCTGCTCGTCGAGGGCGATCCTGAGAAGGCCATCGGCGACCTGCGCCACGTTGTCGTGGTCGTGCTCGATGGCGCGCTGCTCGACGGCGACGCCCTGCGCCAGGAAGCGGGGTTCAGCGGACGGCCGAAATAGGCGCTAGCGCTTCCGCAATTCGTCCCGGATCTCGGTCAGCAGGTCGACCTCGCTCGGCCCGCCGGCATCTTCCGCGCGCCGCATCATTTTGCTCGCCGACCGGATCAGCAGGAAAATGATGAAGGCGAGGATGACGAAGTTGATCAGGACGGTGATGAACTCGCCCCAGCCGAGCACCGGCGCGCCCGCCGCCTTGAGCGCCGCATAGTCGGTCATGCTGCCCTTGTAGTCCGCCGGGACCGGCCCAAGCAGCGTGAAGTGGCTCGAAAAATCGAGCCCGCCGAAGATGGCGCCGATGACCGGCATGATGATGTCCTCGGTCAGGCTGGTCGCGATCTTGGCGAAGGCCGCGCCAATGATCACCGCGACCGCCAGGTCGAGCACGTTTCCGCGCGCGATGAATGACCGGAATTCCCTCAGCATGGCCCGACTCCCCCTGTTCCGCGACGTGCCAAAGCGTAGCGTGCGTGCGCCGAAATGAAAGCTGCGGCTGTATTGCGCGGTTAAGACAGCATTGAAACGATGGCACCGCCCATCTAGTTAACCGTCCGACATGACCCAGTGGAGGGGACGATGACCGTGATTCGCCGAATTGGACTGCTTGCACCTGTCGCCGCGCTGAGCCTCGCCGGCTGCGGACTCAACAGCGTCCCCACCGCGGAGGAGCAGGTGAACGCCAAGTGGGCGGATTTGCAGGCCGATTACCAGCGGCGCGCCGATCTCGTCCCCAACCTCGTCGAGACCGTGAAAGGCTATGCGAAACAGGAAAGCAGCGTGCTCATCGCCGTCACCCAGGCGCGGGCCGACGCCGGCCGCGTGCAGCTCTCGCCCGCCGATCTCGATGATCCTGCCAAGGTCAAGGCGTTCAACGATGCCCAGGGCAGGCTGACCCAGGCGATCATTCCGCTGCAGCGCCTGCAGGAGGCCTATCCCGACCTCAAGTCCAACCAGAATTTCCTCGCGCTTCAGGACCAATTGGAAGGGACCGAGAACCGCATCAACGCGTCGCGCCGCGACTACAATGAGGCGGTGCGCTCGTACAACACGCGCATCCGCACCTTCCCCGACGCGATCGGCGCCAAGATCTTCTACGGCGCCAAGCCCAAGGTGCCGTTCGAGGCGGCCGCCGGCGCGCAAACCGCGCCACCGGTGAATTTCAACACCTCCGGCTGAGGTGACCTTAATCCGTCATCGCGAGGAGCGCAGCGCCGGGGCGATCCAGAGAAGGCTGCTGGATTGCTTCGCTGCGCTCGCAATGACGCTGCTGCTGTTCCTGGCGGTGCCGGCGTCCGCGCAGCACTTTCCCGCAAGCAATGGCTCGTCGGTGGTCGACCAGGCGGACATCCTGCGGCCGGAACAGGAGTTCGATCTCAAGTCGAAGTCGGACGCGCTCTACGCGCGGACCGGGCGGGCGTTCGCGGTGGCGACGGTCAAGAGTCTGGAAGGCTATCCGGTCGAGGATTATGCTTATCGCCTGGGCCGCGCGTGGGGGCTTGGCCAGAAGGGCAAGAACGATGGCGTCCTGCTGCTGGTCGCGCCGGCCGATCGCAAGGTGTTCATCGCGACCGGTTATGGCGCGGGCGGCTATCTGACCGACGCCATGGCCGGCATCATCACCCGCGAGGCGATCCTGCCGCACTTCAAGCAGAGCCCGCCCGATTATGGCGGCGGGATCGAAGCGGGCGCTGATGCGATCATCAAGCAAATGAGCCTGCCTCCCGAGGAAGCGCAAAGGAATACCGCAGCCGCCGAGCAATCGCGGACGGCGGAGCGCCGGTCCGGCGGCGGCCCATTGCCGGCGATTTTCTGGGCACTGATCTTCGGTTTCGTCGTCCTGTCGATGTTCCGGCGCGCAGGCGGGCGGCGTTACCGGCCCCGCAGCAGTGGCGGGATCAGCCCGTGGGTCGTGCTGTGGGGCCTGAACGAGCTTAGCCGCGGCTCGCGTCGTGGCGGCTGGAGCGGTGGCTCGTGGGGCGGCGGCGGCGGCTCGTCCTGGGGCGGCGGCGGAGGAGGAGGCGGCAGCTTCGGCGGGTTCGGCGGCGGCTCGTTCGGTGGCGGCGGAGCCGGGGGGAGCTGGTGATGCTGAAGCTCAGCGAAGCCGATCACGAGAAAGTCAGCGCGGCGATCGCCGCGGCCGAAGCCACCAGCAACGGCGAAATCATCGCGGTCGCGACCCCGATCAGCGATTCCTATCACGACCTCGCGCTTCACTGGGCGCTGGTCCCGTTGTTCGGCGTGCTCGCGTGGGCCGCAATTCGCCCGACGGCGCTCGTGTGGTGGTATGATTTCCTCACTCGAGGCTGGGGCGTCGAACCGACTTTGGGTCAGCTCCTCACGCTGCTGCTGATCTTCGCCGCACTCAAGTTCACGGCCGTTCTGCTGATCCTGAAGTGGATGCCGCTGCGGCTTGCGTTGACTCCGGGAGCGACCAAGCATCGCCGGGTGCGCCGCCGGGCGATTGCCGTGTTCAAGGCCGCGGCCGAGCGCCGCACCGTCGGCCGGACCGGCATTCTCATTTACCTCTCGATGGCCGAGCGGCGCGCCGAGATCGTGGCCGACGAGGCGATCCTCAAGGTCACCACGCCCGAGACCTGGGGCGAGGCCATGGCCGCGCTGCTGGTCGAGGTGAAGCAGGGGCGCCCGGCGGACGGGATCGTCGCAGCCGTCGAGCAAGTCGGAGCGGTGCTGGCGGAGCATTTCCCACGCTCGGAGACCGACCGCAACGAAATCCCGGACAAGCTCATCGAGCTATGAATCTCGACGACCTCCCGCCGCCCGAGGTGATGTGCGAGGGCCGCTTCGTCCGCCTCATCAAGCGCGGCAAGTGGGAATATGCGAGCCGCGCGAACGACATCCGCGCGGTCGTCATCCTCGCCGAGACCGACGGCAAGATGATCCTGGTCGACCAGCCGCGCGTAGCTTTGGGTGCGCGCTGCATCGAGCTGCCGGCGGGACTGGTCGGCGATGAAGATCCGGACGCCACGGTCGA
>JADMIO011664293.1_pt1 | contig 18266 bp, 14 predicted proteins | sample 8958161 | NCBI WGS metagenome assembly JADMIO01 (sample SAMN16585339, study PRJNA669376) | soil metagenome | isolation source: Crop rotation soil | place: USA: Cullars Rotation, Alabama | collected 2011 | reverse complement strand
GACGCATAAGCTGCAAGCGCTCTTCGTCGCTCACTCTACCTAGTATTTCTATTGCCCCAGCGTGCCTAGAGTTTTGCGCATATGCCGTAACTTTCCGTCCATATGCAGAAGTGTTGTTGCCCGCCATACGCAGAATTAAGCCCGGATTAGCATCACGCGCATACTCGAAAGCCTCTATAGCGTGGAGTGGACGCTTCATGGGCCTGAACGCCCCCAGGAAAAGAACTTCATTCATATTGTTTTTGGTCTGTAGGTCGAGCAAAGGAGGAGTATTTATACTTACCCGGAATGTATGAATACGACTTGTGGGGAACCCGTGCTTTATCAGATCATTTTTCGTACTCAGAGACTCTGTGAGAATAGTCTCATATCGCTTACTTATTAGCCGTAAGTAGAGAGGCTCCAAGATATAACCGACGACCGAGATAGGGAACACCATTTGATAAAACCAAACTTGGCGAGCTAACTGATATGTTAGAAGCACCGTCCTTGTGCCGGAATAGTAGGTAGTAGCAAATGGTATTGTGTTCATTTCATCGATAACAAGATCAGGTAAACCATCTCTTCGGAGCTGTCGGTATAACCCTCGTGCCTTCATATACACTGTAAACTTGTTACCGGCACGTAAAACCTTAACACCATCAATCTCATCTGTAGATGTGGATGATGCGGGGCGGGATGTAATCAGAGTAACCTCGTGCCCCTCACTGGCCAGGCGACTCATCAGAGTGTGTGATACAGCCTCTGCACCCCCAGCTTCAGGATGCTTAATATCCTTCCAAGAGAACCAAACGATTTTCACCTATTTTTGCTCGCTGATAATATACAAAGGACGATTTTGGGTTTCACTATGGATGCTTTCTATATACAACGCAAGCAACCATTGGCAGATCAAGGATAGTCCAACCAAGAAACTGAGCAACAGAGCAATTATTGCCGTACCAGTGACAGCCAAGTCCAGCGGATCACCGAGTAGGTACTTCTCTACGATCAGAAACAGTGCAGCGAACATAGACAAGAACATAACCAGCCCTCCTAAAAAGCCGGTCAGCTGTAATGGCCTAGTCGTCTGAGATACAAAACCGTGTATAGCGAGCCGGATGAGTTTTGTGATGCCGTATGACGCCTCGCCACCGTGCCGTGCTGGGGCATTGAACTCAATGAAATCACGCTTATAGCCAAGCCAGTCGATTAATCCACGAGTAATACGGTTGTGTTCTGTAAGTTTATTGAACTGATCGATTACTTTGCGGTCTAGGAGGCGAAAATCAGTTGAGCCGGGAACGGTATTGCCACTTGTAAATGAATTCAGGAGCAAGTAGAAGAGTTTTGAGCCGTATTTTTTTATTCCTCCCTCGTCGGTGTTTGATTTCCTGACTCCGACAATAACATCGTATCCATCCTGCCATCGCTGGAGCATGTCCTTTACCAAACTAATAGGATGCTGGCCATCCGCGTCAATCATGATGGCTGCGTCGCCTCTTGCATGATGTAGTCCCGCGGTTGTTGCGGCCTCTTTACCGAAGTTGCGTGAAAATCCAAAGTACCTAACGGTAGAGTCTTTTTGGGCGATTTGTTTGATGATTTCTGCAGAGTTATCTGTGCTACCATCATCAACGTAAATAATTTCGTGAGCAATGCTGTTGTCGCTAAAAAACTTTTTAATTAGTTCGTGATGCCATGCCAAATTGGCCGACTCATTATGGACAGGAATTATTAAACTAATAAGCAACTGTTTCGTTTCCTTCATAAAAGTACCTCTACTATACTATTTTCTGCTTAATACCGGTAGTTTTGCGCCTGAAATGCTCCGCCTACACACATAACTGTTATCCCCAGCAACTCACCCATTAACATCGTGTTTGCAAGCTGTTGATATGAATCTGGTCTAACAACAGCAACCGCAGTAAATACAGGTATTGAAAGTAATAGGGAATTCAGTAGGACTCGTTTTTTTCCTCTTACGAGATGAGAAAAAAGGACCATTGTTAGTATGGCTATCACACCCTGGGACAAAGTATTTCTCCAGATGATATCTGAAATAATACCGTACTCTTGGCCAAGCGCGAGTACAGAAATCCTTTCGCCAAAAACGTAAAATAGTGCACTCAAGAAGAGGGTACCAACTGCACCAACAAAAACGGCTTTAAGCAGTAGTTTTTTATTGTGAGCTTCATCTGTCGGTGCATAGTGAGGTAGCACAATCCACATTAACGTAGCTACTGCATAAAACGCGCTACTAGCTAATGTGAGTGAACCTATGTAGTAACCGGCGCTGTGGGCGTCAAAGAAAAACTTAGCACAGGCGAATTCAAATGAATATAGTGCAGCTAGAACGACCGAAACACCGAGAGTGTTTACTATTAACGGACGTAGATTAGTTATATTGGCCCCCTGACGCCTAAATATAGATAACAGGGAGGGCAGAGGCAGAGGACTGCGCACTTTTAACAGAATAAGCCCAGATAAATACCCAAGGAAAATACCGAATACTGCTCCCGCAGCTTTAAATCCGATAAGCGAGAAAAGAACAGCCATACTGACTTTCATGACAGCATTCATGATGTTATACAACCCAACGAGGGGTAATTGCTTGTTACCCTGAAGGTAGCCGGTCCAAGTTACGGTCGGGATAATAGCAACCAGCAGGAATGCTAAAACAAGAAGCGTGTAGTAACTACCGATGTTTAGTAAGTTTTTGATAGCTGGCATCAAGGCAATAAGGAACAATGAGACTACGAAGGATAAACGTATTAACTGGGATTGTACTACCTCGAGTTTCTTAACTGCTGATTCTGAGGTTTCGCGTGCTACAACATAAATGGATACAATATTAAATGCAAGCAAAATACTGCCCGCCTGGACTGTAATTGCTGATATGACACCGACGTCTCCAAGGTCTGAAGGGGCTAGGACTCTGGACAGTAAAGGGTACATCAGATAGTTGATAATTGAAGCAATAAGAGACGCACCAGCATAGTACATACTTGTCTTGTAGAAGCTGTCTTTACGCACGGCTCGTCTAGTCATTAGTAAAAGTATAACTGTTTATGGGGTTTTAAATAAAATTTATGACTTGGAGGTGTTTGTCCTATAATATGTTGAGTCAACAATATGCAGTGTAGGTGCATACAATAGAACAGGTTTGGGAGAATAAACAACACAATGAATGTATCAGCAGTCATTCCTACATATAATGGTGCGACTTGGTTACCTCGTTCTGTGCCCAGGGTTGATGCAGCCCTAAAGGCTGCTGGCCTTAAACAGGCAGAAATACTTATTGTTAACGACGGTTCAACCGATGACACACTTGATGTTATTAAAACAATTAAAACTACCTACCCAATACGCATCGTGTCCCAACAGAATGGCGGTAGGTTTGTTGCCCGTAAAACGGGAACGCTAGAAGCAAAGTATGAGCACCTTCTGTTTGTTGATACGAGAGTATTTATCGGGGAACAGTCCCTAAAGCATGTCCTTGAAAACTATGACGAAGATTCAGATAAGGTTGTTTGGAACAGTCACGTATATGTGGATAAAAAAGGCAGTATGTATGCTCGTTTTTGGGATGCAATCGCCTACATTGCTTGGCGCAAGTATTTTGCTAATCCCAGAGATGTTTCTTACGGGATAGAGGAGTTTGATCACTTCCCAAAAGGCACAACATGTTTCTTCATTCCGCGGAAAACACTTACCGAAGCAAACCAGTGGTTCGAGAAGAACACTAAAGATATGAAGAATTCAAACGATGACACCTTGCTTATACGTCATATTGCTGAGCGACATAATATTAACCTAAGCCCAAAGTTTAACTGTCTCTACCACGCTCGTCCTTCACTGAGACAGTTCACTAAGCATGTATTTCACCGAGGAAAAGTATTTGTAGACGGCTTCCTACGACGCGATGGAAACCGTTTCTTCTGGCCACTGGTTGCATTTTTGATTGCGTCTGTGGCGATACCAGTCCTTCTGGTATTGTATCCATCCTTGCTACTGGGCGCAGCCACAATTGTGGTATTACTATGGTTACTGGAGCTATTAATTGCAATAGTACTAGGTACGCCGTTGTACGACGCACTGAGCCTATTTATTCTGACCCCCGTTTTCTCAATTTTTTATGGCGCAGGGATATGGACAGCAGTCTATAACATATACATTAAAAGTAAGTGGAGCAGTAGCAAATAATGAGTAATGACTTGATTGACTATTATGATGAAGAAAAATGGGGAGAGGCTATCCTTACCAAAGATGAGCTCTTTGACCGTGAAAAAAAATCAATATCAATCATAAAAAATATTGAAAAAAAGAATGCAAAATTCCTTGATATTGGATGTGGTGTAGGTTTCTTCATGAGTGAGCTTGAGAAAAGTGGCTCAAAGCTGAACCTGTATGGCGTGGACTATTCAAAATACAACCTAAAAAAAGCCAAGAAGCTACCCTATACCTTCAAGCGCTGCAACATCGAAGAAGGGGTGCCTTTTAATGATAAGTTCTTCGACATAGTGTACGCGGCTGAGATAGTAGAACACTTGGTGAACCCAGACTTTTTTCTTGAGGAATGCAACAGACTACTAAAGCCAGGCGGGCATGTGATTGTTACCACCCCAAACCTGTGTGCTTGGTATAACCGTATCCTTGTATTACTAGGTATACAGCCACTGTTCTATGAGTCGTCAACGATTAATCCGAGAAACGGTGCCGGCCCCCTACGCTTTTTAAAGCAAGGACGAATTCCTGTCGGGCACATTCGTATATACACGGTTAGAGCAATGATTGACTTACTAGAGTCCCAAGGTTTTGAGGTAGTAAAGGTTAGGGGTGCTCACTTTGCGGCCCTCCCAAAAGCCGTTCGCTGGCTCGATGACATTGTTAAACTCTACCCAAGACTAGCTTCTGGTATGGTTGTGGTGGCACGTAAAAAGGCGTAAATATGAAGCAGTTTACACAGAAGATTAAAGGCCTAAAGATACTCAACTCACCATGGGTAGTTGTATTAGTGGCTTTATTCTACCTCCTGTGTACGTTCTATTACATGAATCCGAGTGGTGTTCACTGCACAACGACAGTGTATGGCTTCGGTGACAACACGGCTGGCCCAATTTGGAAGAATAGTTTTCTTCCAAACGCCCCACTTGGTGGCTTTGAAAAAGTTACTAACTTTCCTGTAGGTGAGAGCACCTATAATCCTGTTGGTATAACTTATGGGCTGCAACAGGTTGGTATTTGGGCTTCTCAGAAAGTTGCCGGGCCTGTTTGTGGGTATAACCTCTTTAATATAGTGGGGTTCATGAGTTCGGCACTGATCATGTTTGGCCTCGTATACTGGCTTACTCGATCTCGGTGGATAGCGTTATTGTGTGGCTTTGCTGCGTCATTTACCCCTTACTACCAGGTTAAGATTGGTGGCCATCCAAGCTACGGTTACCAGGGCTTCTTTGTGTTAATACTGTGGCTATATCTGAGACTGATTCGTTACCGGAAACTGAGAGATGCCATATTACTAGCCGTGACGGCTACTGCCTCATTCTACTTTGACCCATACTTCCTGCTACTTACATCAGTACTGTTGGCGGCAATCACACTCGCCTGGCTGGGCTACGCGCTCTATAATAAACAGCTAAGCAAGGCATCATTTGCTATCAAGACGTCCAAAGTATTTGTTATTGCTATAACAAGCTTCTTGGTCCTAATTGCGCCGTTATTTATATTCTATTTGTCACATTCTGCCACAATACATGGTTATGTCGGTAGTCTGCGTGGCAATGTATTCCAAGAAGCAAAGACGTGTAGTAATTACCCGACTGACTATTTGGCACCGTTCTTCGCAAATCCAATTGGCCCAAAGGTTATCGGCCCGCATTATTCTCAGTTATCCGTGGGGCTTGGCGAGGGATTCCCGTGTGGAATAGGTGAAGACTCTATTGGTTTGAGCATCACGGCACTAATTATAGTTAGCGGTGGTCTTCTGATATGGGCGTGGACAAAATACCAAAGACAGAAGAATAGTGCAGAGAACGTCACTCCCTTACCTTTTGGTTTTGTAATCTTGGTTTTATTGGCAGTTGGCTTTATTGCGGCTTGGGTGGCGCTTCCGCCAACAAAAATACTAGGCGTGATACCAACAGGCTCGTATATTATGCTGTCCGTAACGGATACTTGGCGGACGATTGCAAGGCTCTACGTGATTGTAAATATCTCGCTCATTGGTCTGCTTGGGATGTCACTCTTATTCTTGAAACAAAACATTAAGTCACGAGTATTCAAACGAGCTGGGTATATAGTTATAGCTCTACTAATTTTTGGGGAATACCAAGCATTCCCGGTGCTTCACGGCAATACGTTTGGGACATTTAACTATAGTACGGATGCAAATCAAGCGTACTATTGGTTGCGCGACAATAAGGATATAAGTGCCATTGCAGAGTATCCCCTAGAGAGATATGGACAGGAGTCCGACATAATGAGCTACTACCTTACAATGCAGAGAATTCACAGGAAACCCATGCTTAATAGTGTGCTTCCGTTGAGCCCGCAAGAGATCATCAGATCTGGTATTAAAGACCTAACAGACCCTCAGAGCCTAGCTGTACTTAGCTCTCTTGGTGTAAACACTATTGTTATACATGGAGTAGGGGCTAATACGGTTGCATCAATCACAGGCCTAGAAGTTATCTACAGTAAGGATGATCCGATAAATATTGCCAACAGGCTACCGTCTAACTCTGCAGCTAAAGACGACAGGATGGTGATAGCAAGAATCAAAGGAACACCAAAGGCCTACTCTGTGCCTTTAGGCATTCAGGGAAACATTGCAAACTCAACACTAGGAAGATCAAGTGCCGACTGGCAATATGAACTTCTGCAAGATGCAAAATTAGTAAAATTAGAAGACGTACTGCTCCCTGGGAACAAGAGCGATAGCTATAACTCAAAAAGAATTTGCTTCCAAATTAAGATGGCCGCGACCAATGACTCTGATAGCATTGGGTTTTACGACGAGAATAACAGACTTCTTCGAAGTATAAATGCAACGGGAGAGTACCAGTCCGTTGATATGGAAACAGATGCTAAAGTAATTACATTGAAGGGTCATCTGGGGCATAATATGCGTATGAGGAACATAAGCTGTGCTGAATAAAGATTCAAAAAGAATATGGGTTGACTTAACTGACATGTTGCATTGGTCGGGTAGCCTGACCGGAATACAGCGGGTCGTCTACAACTATGCAGAACGATATGCTTTGGGAGGCGCTTCCTTTTTCGCATACAACAAATACCAAGGTAGATTTATTGAAATACCATTTGAAAAGATTAGAAGAACTGAAGGGGAGGCTCCACAGCAACTTGCTAAGCGACAAGTTGTAAAGAAGCGACTCTCAGCTTCATACAAAAGATTACCCAAGACCTTGCGTGCAGTTAGTAGCCCGGCTGCTCGTATATCACTTCAGGCTTTTAGGAAGGTCGCTTCGCAACTATTGGATGGCAAAGGTGCTCACAATCCGTTGCTCAGAGCTTTACCACCTGCACACTTCAGCTCGAATGATACAGTTGTGGTATTTGGTGCGGGTTGGAACGAACGAGACTTCGCAGAAAAGCTTGCAGAAAAGAAACAAGAGCTGGGTTTTAAGGTTGTCCACCACATAAACGACATTCTTCCTATCACGAACGCTCATTTATTCGCAAAAGAGTTAACAGTGTCCTTCCCGAAGTATGTCGATGTAATTCTTCAGTGTGCTGACCTACTGACGGTAATATCAGAAGCAACAAAAAACGAGATTATCACATACTGTAAAAAGACCGGGTTCAAAACCCCAGAGATCAAGGTAGTTCGTCTTGGTGAGGATATCGTTTCTGAAAAGTCACGCAAGCCTGACAATGACAGAATAGCTGACAAGTACATCTTTGCCCTGGGCACGTTCGAGATCAGAAAGAATTATATTTTGTTATATCAAGCGGTCAAGTTAGCTCAAGAAGCAAAAATACAGATCCCGCAAATTGTAATTGTTGGCCGAAAGGGTTGGCTTACATCCGACCTCCAGTACGTTCTGGATCATGACACGACGGTCTACGATAACATTGTTCATCTATCCAGTACATCGGATTCCGAGCTCAAGTGGTTATTTGAAAACAGTATGTTCAGTATCTTTCCGTCACTATGCGAGGGCTGGGGGTTGCCCATCGCAGAGTCTCTACAAAGTGGTAAGTTTTGTCTCTCATCCGGCTTATCTTCTATGCCAGAAATAGCAGGCGATCAGATTGATTACTTCTCTCCATATGATCCTGCAGATTGCTTGAGGAAAATAGTTGAGTATGTGGATGGCGATAAGTATCTAGAGAAGAACAGACTAATTGCAAGTATGTACGTACCATATAGCTGGGACGCTTCATTTACGGCACTCCAGAAAATTGTAAGTAAGGTCTAGTTAACCTTTACGTAGTAGCTGAGTCCGGTATCGTTCAGCCATGTAAGCCCATTAGCTATTATGTTGAATCGCTCATTGTAAGTACCTGCCGAGGGAGCAGTTAGCCAGAATTCAAACGTACCTGTTTGTCCTGGTGCAACACTTGCTTCCTTTAATTTCGTAGGACGTGTGCCACTGAGCCAGTTACTGCCTGGTGAGAAGGCGCTGGCTCGTTCTTTAGGATTTTCAGTTCCTACAAGCAAAGCATTGGGTCCGCTATTTGACCACGTCATATTGCCGGTATTCTTCGCCGTAAAGCCAACATATGTTTTCTGGCCAGGTGTTAAGCTAGACAAGTTTACTATCGTTGTTTTAGACGCGTCGGCGTAACCATACTGGGATGTCATTTGCCACGTATATATTGGTGTATTGACGTTTGTGTAATAACTTAACCCAGTATCGTTCATCCATGTAATGCCGTTTGCGATGACCCCAAATCGTTCGTTACGAACTCCCGGCTGCGAGGGAGCAGTTAACCAGAATTCAAACGTACCTGTTTGTCCAGGAGCAACAGATGCTTCTTTCATGATTGCGGGACGAGTAGGGCTGGGCCATGAGCTACCTGGTGAAAAGACACTGCTGCGCTCATAAGGGCTTAATGTTCCAGCCGTTACGGCGTTAGGCCCGCTATTTGACCACGTCATATTGCCGGTATTCTTCGCCGTAAAGCCAACGTATGCTTTGTCCCCAGGGAAGAGGATGCTTAGGTTTCGTTGTGTGGTTTTGCCCGAGTCGGTATAGCTGTATTGAGATGTCATCTGCCAGGTATAGGTCGCAGGAGCAACGTCAGTGTAATAGCTTAACCCCGTATCATTCATCCACGTTATACCGTTTACAACAAGGTTAAACCGCTCATTGCGGACTCCGCCTTGACCTATGGCAGAAGGGGCTGTTACCCAGAATTCAAACGTACCCGTCTGTCCCGGTGCAACAGACGCCTCTTTCATCAAAGCTGGTCGTGTTGGGCTGAGCCAGTTACTGCCAGGAGAAAAGACGCTTGTACGCTCCTTGGGCGACTCGGTACCAACAGTAATTGGATTTGGACCTGAATTTGACCACGTCATGTTACCAGCGTTTCTCGCTGTAAACCCAATATACGCTTTCTCGCCAGGTGCTAATGAAGCGAGGTTTTTTACCGTAGTCTTACTGTCATTTGTATAGGCGTACTGCGATACAACTCGCCATGAATAATCAGGGCTAAATGTACTGCCAAACCAATCGTTGTACATGCGCCAGTAATTACGGTTTCCATACGCGCTGCATCCATCACCACTACCATAAAGATTATTTAGGGCTGCTTGATTAGGCTGGTAGGGAGTGTAGTTGTATAGACCCGCGGTTGCTTGATTCTGAATATAAACAGTGGATCCACCACAACCTGCGTTCGGGTTAAATTGGATGTAGTTATTACGATTTGCTAGATAGTTGAATGAGCCAGGGCTTTTGGCGTAATTCTTAAACTGTCGTGCCGCAGCGTAAACCTGGTTAAAGAACCCGTAATATTCTGCATCACAAGGTGCAGTATCAGGGCAACCATAGCCAGTTGCACTTCTGTACTGAGAGCTCCAAGGCCAATCGTCGGTTACTAGTGATTGTTCTTTTTGTAGCAAAACGATTAGGGCTCGAGGGCTTACATTGCAACTTTGTGCCACCTCATAAATAATTTGGGCTGCGGACTTGTTACCGGCACTGAAACCATTACATAGCGCAGTTTCTGCCGGCTTAGAGGTTGTATCTTGACGGAAGTCTTTTAAGCAAACATACGGTGGGGGGTAACCCTTACTTGTGCCATATGCTGCTCGTGTCGTTCCACCATAAGGTTGTGTGCCATTTGTATCACAACTTGGGACCTTGGCATTTAAAAAGATTTGGATGTCGTTAATAGACAGCGAACCAGCATTGAAAAAAACACCGTCGTCAGTAATGCGTCCTGCCTGAAATTCAGTTCCAGAAAGAGCCGAGACCTTGGTATTGAATACAGGCTGTAGCAGAGAAGCTACCAAAGCAAGTAGGACTAGTGAAAGAATGGTTCCCCTCAGTCGACGCAGTGCCATTACTGCACCTCAAAACTTCTGGCAGAAGAACTACCGCTAGCAGTTGATGAAGAATAGGAGACTACCACTGACCAAGAACCACTTGAAAACTCACCCTTTGGTACTGAAAGGTTAGTACAGCGTGTTGTAGTCGCATCTTTTACGCCAGGAGATGTTTTTGTGATCTTTTGAGCTCCTTTTGCGAAAGTAAAGGTACATGTGCCACCATTTTCGTAAATTGCGGATACAAACGCGCGGACCTCAATGTTCTGACCGTACTGTCCAGCGTCGATAATAGTGGGCACAACAGTCCGTAAGTTTGATGCCTGTTGCTGAGTGGCTTGCTCGTCTTTTTTTACGATCTCATTCTTGGCGTCTTCAGCTTGCTGCTTTTCTTGATCAGTAGCTGGATTTAGATCTAGTTTTTCTGTGAACCCAGGCGTTGGTTGTGGGGTAGTGTTTGGTGTGCGCATTTTTACCCCAACGAACACCGAAACAGCGGCCAATACAACCAAAACGGCTACAGTTACTAGTAGCTTCACACGTTTTTTCTGTTGAGTTGATCGGTATTTCATTTTATTTTCCAGAGTGTTGAAATCATATCATAAAATAAGCATTAGAGCAACGACTTGGGTTGGAATTATGTTAGAATTTCGGCCCCTCCACCTTATGTAAAATTGGTGGGCACGTCTAGCCTGCATAGCTTGTAGAAACAGCGACTTCAGGCTAAACTATCCCCTTATGAGACTGAGCGTTATTGGGACAGGCTATGTCGGTTTAGTGACAGGAACATGTCTCGCAGAAGTGGGCCATGAAGTTACGTGTATAGACATTGACCGTGAGAAAATAGACAAGCTAAAACGAGGGCAAATCCCCATCTATGAACCCGGGCTAATGGATATGGTCCGCAAGAACTACGATGCTGGCCGTTTACACTTCACGACCGATCTCTCTGATATGAATAGCCCACAAGCCGTGTTTTTTGCACTCCCTACGCCACCTGGTGGTGACGGGCATGCAGATTTGAGTTTCGTACTGCAAGCCACCGAAGATGTATCAAAAGTAATAAAAAACTATACAGTGTTCATAAATAAGAGCACAGTTCCAGTGGGTACTGCTCAGAAAGTTCAGCAAGTAGCAGCAAAGCATACGAGCGTACCCTTTGATGTGGTGTCCAACCCGGAGTTCCTGCGTGAAGGTTTTGCAGTAGACGATTTCATGCAGCCTAATCGTATTGTGGCTGGAACTTCATCTGAAAGAGCCATTAAGGTTATGAATGAAATATATAATCCTTTCAAAATGGCCGGCACGCCTATTCTATTTATGGATGAAGCGTCATCTGAAATGACAAAGTATGCTGCCAATTCTTTTTTAGCTGCCAAGATTAGTTTCATGAATGAAATAGCAAATCTCTGTGAGTTGGTGGGCGCTGATGTAGATTCAGTAAAGGATGGCATAGGTAGTGATGAACGAATTGGCTCACGGTTTTTAAATGCCGGTATTGGCTATGGAGGTAGCTGTTTCCCTAAAGATGTAATGGCACTAGAAAAGGTGGCACATATGCATGACTATGATTTCAAGTTGCTCAAAGCTGTTATGGATGTAAACTCTCGGCAGAAACAAGTCCTAGTCGAGAAGATAGTTGCCCACTATGGTAATAAGTTGACCGGAAAGGTGTTCGCCGTTTGGGGTCTTGCATTTAAGCCAGACACAGATGATATTCGTGAAGCACCAGCGATTGATATTATCCGTGAACTAGTCGGCAGGGGGGCGAAAATTAGAGCATACGATCCAGAGGCAATGGATAATACGCGTAACATGTTGGATAGTAACGTACAGTACGCTAAAAACTCAGTAGATGCCTTGACGGGGTCAGATGCATTGATAATCACCACTGAGTGGAAAGAATTTGCTGCGGTTGAACCTGATTTGTTGGTGCGATCACTAAAGGATAAAATGGTATTCGATGGCCGTAATATGTTTAAGCCGCGGGAAATGGCAAAAGCTGGCTTGCAATACTCTAGTATTGGACGAACGACAGTATTGCCAAAACTAACCGAGAAGGGAAAGTGATGAGAAAAAAAGTATTAGTTACGGGAGGGGCTGGGTTCATTGGTTCTCACTTATGCAAGCGCTTGCTTGATGATGGTCATGAAGTCCTGTGTGTTGATAACTTCTTTACAGGGAACAGGCGTAATATCAGAGACTTGTTGGACGACAAAAATTTTGAGCTGCTTCGACATGATGTCACTCTGCCACTTTATGTTGAGGTTGATCAAATCTATAACTTGGCTTGCCCAGCATCTCCTGTGCACTATCAATTTGATCCAGTCCAAACTACCAAGGTTAGTGTTCATGGGGCAATTAATATGCTTGGCTTGGCAAGGCGTACCAAGGCGAGGATTTTGCAAGCATCGACGAGCGAGGTATATGGAGATCCTGAAGTCCACCCACAACCAGAATCGTACTGGGGGAGGGTAAACCCTATCGGGATTCGTTCTTGCTACGATGAGGGAAAGCGTTGTGCAGAAACACTTTTCTTTGACTATTATCGACAGAGCCAAGTTGATATACGGGTAGTTCGTATCTTTAATACTTATGGCCCAGACATGAATCCAAACGATGGTCGAGTTGTTTCAAACTTTATTGTTCAGGCTCTTAAGAACGAAGACATAACGATTTATGGTGATGGTTCGCAAACACGCAGTTTTCAGTATGTTGACGATTTAGTTGAGGGAATGATTCTTATGATGAATAACGAATCAGGCTTCGTTGGCCCGGTAAACATCGGCAATCCAGACGAATTCACAATTAAAGAGCTTGCAGAAACAGTACTCCGTCTGATCCCTGAAAGCACTAGCAAACTCGTATACAAAGAGTTGCCACAAGATGATCCAAAACAACGCCAGCCAGAAATTAGTCTTGCTAAAAAAGAGCTAAACTGGGAACCAGTAACCATGCTGGAGGCGGGACTCAAGAAGTCTATACCCTACTTTCGCACCGTGCTTGAGGATTAGCGAAAGGTGTTGTTTTATTCTGTTAAGACTGGGATAACAGGCTCTAGCTTGTTAAACTCATAGCATGATAACAGTGATAATTGCCGGGGGGTCTGGTACACGATTGTGGCCACTATCTACCCCAGAATACCCAAAACACCTTCTAAAAATTAATGGAGACAGCAACTCTCTCCTCCAAAATACGTACGAGCGTGCTAAGCGCATTAGTAATGCAACTTACGTTATTACTGAAGTTGGTCACGCTCACCATATAAAAGAACAACTGCCGGAACTTACTAATGATAATTTTGTTATTGAGCCTGCTCGGCGTGGTACCGCAAGTTGCATTGTTGCCGCACTCGCACATATTAACGGCAAGCATGATGCTGATGAACCAATTGTTGTTCTATCTGCTGATCACTTCATAAGAGATGCGGAGGGATTTGCGCACAGCTTTAAGGTTGCATCTGAAGCTTCAACACGTTCGGGCCGCGTGGTATTGGTTGGGGTAGAACCCGATCACCCAGCCACTGGGTTTGGGTATATTCAGAAGGACGGAATCTTTGATGAAGAGGCGTTTGTATATAATGTGCACTCGTTCAAAGAAAAACCCGCTCATGATGTAGCACAAGAATATGTGCGTAGCGGTAATTACCTTTGGAATTGTGGCTACTTTGTGGGATCACTCAATACCTTCAAGACAAACATGGAAAAACATGCGCCGATACTTCTCGATAATTTTGAAAAACTCGTTGCCACTGAAGGCAACGAAAGCTATAAAAATGTTTATCTCGGTTTTGAAAACGACGCGATCGACTATGCACTGATTGAAAAAGTTCCAGATTTACTGGTGGTACCCGCAGCCTTTGATTGGATGGATTTGGGCTCGTTCGCTGATATTCATAAAGCAGTTGAAAGCGATGAAGCGGGCAATAGTGTGCACGGTGACAAAGTTGCTTTGATAGATGTTGAGAACTCGCTCGTACAAAATTATGGTGACAAACCCCTGGCTGTCATTGGTCTGGACAACGTGGCTGTTATAAACACACCAGACGGTATATTGGTGACCCGCAAAGATATTAGCCAAAAGGTAAAGGATGCTGTAGCTCAGCTTGGTGGTAGCAACTAACATGAAGAAATTGATAGCCTTTGACTTAGACGGTACCCTAGCGCCAAGTAAATCTTTCCTCCACGATGAGATGGCAGTAACGCTCGATAAGTTGCTGGACCACTTCCAGGTGTGTGTTATATCCGGTGGAAAATTAGGTCAATTTGAAACACAGCTTTTAAAGGATCTAAAAACTAGCCCAGAAAAACTACAGAAGCTTCACTTGATGCCTACATGTGGCACACAATACTATACCTACAATATAGCCACTGAAAAGTGGGATCAGGTGTACGCCGAAAACTTTACTGAGACGGAGAAGAAAAATATTATCAGTGCCTTGGGAAAGGGTGTTGATGAACTAGGACTTCGTGAAAAAGAAGTTTACGGAGAAATTATTGAAGACAGGGGTAGTCAGATTACTTTCTCTGCACTTGGCCAGGACATCGTTGCTCAACTCGGAGACAAGGGCGTGGAGTTAAAAGAGGCCTGGGACCCGGACAGTAAAAAGAAGAACGAACTCCGAGACTACGTAGCAAACTTGATTCCAGATTTTGAGGTACGTGTTGGTGGGGGGACATCAATAGATATTACTAAACCAGGAATCGATAAAGCTTACGGCATGCAAAAACTTATGGATATTCTTGAGATTTCCAAAGAAGATATTCTATTCATGGGAGATCGATTGCAACCAGGAGGTAACGATTACCCAGTGTTGGAATACGGTATTGACTCTATAGAGGTCTCGGACTGGCGTAACACCAATCAAATACTTAACGGTATCTTACACGTAATTTAGTTAGCTATTCCAACTCCAAGTGGCGTTACGTACATTGCTAAAATATACAAAAAATGGTATAATTTTAGTATTATGAATATTATTGGTGCTGCTCTTGGTAGTTACGAGATCACGGTTAACTCTTTAGAGGCTGACTGTTTAGTTGGTCATTCATTTGGGACCCCTACCGAAAGTGGGAGCGTGAACCATGCTCTTGCGGAACAGATACTACTTCAGTCAGATGAACGACCTGTTATTGTAGACCGTACCTTGGCAGATGCTTTTCCAGAGCGTGATATCATGGTTGATTATATTGTAGAAGGACCCATTTCAAATACCACTGGCACGCAAGGCGGGACTTGGCAAACCCTGCTTGGTGCAAGGGACTTCATGAAACAAGAAGGATTATCAGTGGCCCTAATGTTTGCACAGGCTAATCACATAGGTAGGGTATTGATGCAAGCAGAGAAGCTAGGTATTGATTATGTAGTTCCTGAGAATCTTCCTCGCAACTTTGATGCCCATTCAGAACAGTGGTGGACGAGGTCAAAAAGCTTATGGGTGCCAAGAGAAGTGATAGGTTCACTTGTATTAAAAGCCCAGAAGAAACTGTAGCTATTCAACTGTAACTGATTTGGCAAGGTTGCGGGGGCGGTCTACGTTGTGACCGAGCTCAACAGCGATGTAGTATGAAAACAGCTGCATTACAACTGCCATGAGTAATGGTTCTGTTTGCTCTAAAGTTTTGGGGATGAATATGACATCGTCTGCAAGTTTTGTAGCATGCTTGTCACCTTCTGGGGCGATAGCTACGAGAGGACCCTTACGTGCTTTGATCTCTTCCATGTTAGAATAGGTTTTCTCAGCCAACTCAGAATTATTGATTAGCGCAAAGGTAGGGAAATCTTTGCTAATCATGGCCAGTGGGCCGTGCTTCATTTCGCCTGCAGAGTAACCTTCTGCGTGAATATAGCTGACTTCCTTGAGTTTAAGGGCACCTTCTAGCGCACAAGGGAAGGCGTAATTACGACCAATATATAGGAAGTCCTTGTAGTGGGCGTACTTTTTGGCAACTTTTTCTATCTCTGGTGCTTGATCTAGGATTTTTTGAACCTTATCTGGTAAGGCTGTAAGTTCTTCCAGCATTGGTTTGTAGAGGGCGGTGTTGCCCTTGCTCAGCTCCAGCGCAATCAGTGTTAGCACAGTGACTTGAGCCATGAAGGCTTTGGTACTGGCGACAGCTTGCTCAGGACCTGCGTGGCAGTAGACACCCGCATCCGTCATACGGGAAATGGTTGAACCAATGGAGTTAACTACACCAAGAGTCAGTACCCCATAATCTTTTACCTTTTTAAGTGCTGCGATAGTGTCTGCTGTTTCTCCAGACTGTGACACCACAATCAGAGCTGTGCTACGAGAGAAGGGTTCTTTGCGGTATTTAAACTCAGATGCTAACTGAACCTCGACAGGAATACCGGCAATCTCTTCAATAAGATATTCACCAACAAGCCCAGCATAGTAAGAAGTGCCACATGCCACAATCACGATACGATCTACAAACTGGAGTTGTTGCCGAACTTCAGCCAAACCACCTAAGTTAACAATATTTTCTTCTAGTCGGACTCGGCCACGGATTGCAGACTGAATTGTCTGAGGACCTTCGTAAATCTCCTTGAGCATGTAGTGTTCGAAGTCACCGAGCTGTGCTTGCTCAATATCAAAGTCCAGTGTTTGAGCAACCTTGTCTACTTTGATGGCTTTCTCTAGATCGGTAATGTGATAAGTATCACCGTCCAAAACAACCATCTCATAATCGTCAACAAAGATAACATTTTTAGTCTTGTCCATAACAGCTGTTGGGTCGGAGGCAAGGTAGAGCGCATCTTCGCCTATACCAACAATGAGTGGACTACTCAGCTTGGCTGCAAACAGTTTACCTGGTTCGTGGCTACTAACCATAGCTATGGCATAGGCACCAGTCAGCTCTTCGAGTGTTTGTTCAAAGGCCTTGGTAAGGTCTTTTGACTTGTTGTAATAGTGGTCAATAAGATGAGGAATAACTTCAGTATCTGTCTGAGAGGTAAAAGTGTAGCCATCTGCTTCTAGCTGAGACTTCAGGGAAACATAGTTTTCTATAATACCGTTGTGTACCACAAAAATGGTGCCGTCAGTGTTGCTGTGTGGATGAGCGTTAGTAGTAGTTGGTGATCCGTGTGTGGCCCAACGTGTGTGGCCAATTGTTGCAGTTGCTGAGTCTGAGTCTTGGTGTCCGGCAAGGGCTACTTCGAGGACATCTACCCGCCCGGCTTGCTTGACGAGTGTGGGATGTTTCTCGGTAGTCACGAATGCGACACCAGCAGAGTCGTACCCACGGTATTCAAGAGCTTTCAATCCGTCAATAACGGGTTTAACAGTATTGGATTTGCCGATACAACCTACGATTCCGCACATATATGAGAGATACCTTGTTTAGAGTAACGGGGTCTATTGTAGTACGTTTTTGAGTGCTGTGCGCATATTATTGTGAAATTCCACAACAGAGAACTGCTGAGCGACAGTTTTTATATCATTACTGTTATATTTACTTGGATCAAAGGTTTGTAGAGCCGTCTTCAGAGATTCTACAGTTTGTTCAGTAAAGAATTCACCGGTTTTGCCTGGAACTACGTAGTCGAGGGCTCCGCCGGCTTTGTAGGCGATTACTGGGGTACCGGTAGCCATGGCCTCTACGGGTGTGATGCCAAAGTCGTCTTCGCCAGTAAATATAAAAGCAGTAGTATTCGCCATATAGTTATCACGAGCTTCATCCGATACATTTGTATCGAAAGTTACAGAAGGCCCAGCTAATTTTTGGAGATGAGCATTTTCTGGCCCGTTAGATCGGAAGAGCAC
>JADMIO011127000.1_pt1 | contig 18267 bp, 14 predicted proteins | sample 8958161 | NCBI WGS metagenome assembly JADMIO01 (sample SAMN16585339, study PRJNA669376) | soil metagenome | isolation source: Crop rotation soil | place: USA: Cullars Rotation, Alabama | collected 2011 | reverse complement strand
CGCGACAACTTGTCCACGTGGAATTCTAAGCTTAGGATCCCAATGTGCTGGAAAGCGGATGCCTGAGCTGTACGGTCAGGTTGGATGTAGTGCCGACGGCGGAACGTCTCGCCGCTTGCGGGTTCGACCACGTGGTTCTGGGCCTACCTCCTGGCGTCGCAGCAGGGATGGCAGTCGCGGAACTCCGGCGCGGCCTCACCCAGCCGGCCCTCATGGACAACGCCATCCTGGCTTTGGACCCCGTGGATCTTGAGGATCACATCTGGGACCGTCACACCCTTTTTGAATCCGGCTTCACCTCGATGCCGGAGGATGACCGGACCAGTGGCGAATTCCTGATCGGCGAGTTCGGGCAAGTGGACACCGTCATGTTGCACCCCGGGCTGGGGGCGGAACTGTCGGGAAATCCTCGTGTGGGATCCGAAGAGTGGGTGACCGGCGTGGAGTTGCTGCGGCAGCTGGCACCGCACGCTGCAGCAATCGGTGCAGCCGATGACTTCAGATCGGGCTGCTTCGACGACGCCGAAGCGGCCGCACGTACCCGGCCCGGCGTGGTCCGCCTACCCTTGGACGATTCGCCCGGTTCCTTCCGCACGGTCCTCCACAAGGCCGGGAGGCCCCTGCATCCAGGTCGTTTCCGTGAAGCACTTCCCCAACTCGCGGCCGGAACCCACTGGCTCCGCGGACGTTTGTGGATCGCCTCGGCCGCCAAGACGCGGATTGCGGTACAGGGAATTGGGCCGCGCGTCTGGCTTGAGAGCACCGGGACATGGCTGGCGGACGCACCTACCGCAGGCCGCCCCGGCGAGGTGGGGTACGACGTCGACGCCGTCCTCGACTGGCACCCGCACTACGGCGACCGCGGTACGGTCCTGGCCATGACCGGACGTTCCGGGGACATCGACCCCCAGGAAATCCGCAGTCTCCTGGAGGGCTGCCAATTGACCGAGGCCGAGATGGAACTCGACTTTGGCGTCTGGGAGGACCCTCTGGAACTTAGCGAAGCACTGTAACCAGCCACCCGAAAAGCCAATCCACCAACAAGAAGGAGAATAACCATGAAGGTCAGGAACTCACTGCGTGCCCTCAAGAAGATTCCGGGCGCACAGATCGTCCGGCGGCGTGGGCGCACTTTCGTCATCAACAAAAACAACCCGCGCATGAAGGCCCGCCAGGGCTAACCCGACGGCAGTGTAAAAGGCCGTTGTTTAATGGGTGAATGCCAATCCTGAACAAAGACATGTCCCTGTGCATTTCGCTCGCGGCCCGGCCCAGCAACATCGGGACCCGGTTCCACAATTATCTGTATGACCTGCTCGGACTGAACTTTGTCTACAAGGCATTCGCCCCGGCGGACATCACTCTTGCAGTGGCTGGCATCCGCGGCCTCCCCATCAGGGGCGCCGCGGTGTCCATGCCCTATAAGGAAGCCGTCATCCCGCTTGTGGACGTGATGGATCCGTCGGCAAAGGCCATCGACTCGGTCAACACGATTGTTAACAACGATGGCGTCCTGACCGCGTACAACACTGATTACATCGCCATCGCGCGGCTCCTGAAGGACCACAAAGTTCCCAGCAGCCACACCGTGCTTCTTCGTGGAGCCGGCGGAATGGCGAAAGCGGTGGCTGCAGCTCTCAGGGACGCCGGCTTTACGTCCGTGACCATCGTGGCCCGGAACGAAACTACTGGGCGTGCGCTCGCGGACCTTTACGGTTTCGGCTGGCAGGACGACGTCAACGGCTCCACGGCCGATCTCATCATCAACGTCACCCCCTTGGGCATGGCGGGTGCCGATGAGCAAGCCCAGTCCTTCGACGACGCAACTATTGCCGCCGCGAAGATAGTGTTCGACGTCGTGGCACTTCCCTCCGAGACGCCGCTCATCACAGCTGCCCGCGAGGCAGGTAAGCCGGTGATCACGGGAGCCGAAGTCATCGCCATCCAGGCCGAAGAGCAGTTTGTCCTGTACACCGGCGTGCGCCCAAGCGCTGACCAGGTCCGCGAAGCCTCGGAATTCTCCCGCCGCTGACGTGGCCTAAAACGTCACGGGTTCCACGACTACGGCCACTCTCTCCTCGCCGATCCTGGTGAGGACCAGAGTGGCCGTTTTTGCGGGCTTGGTGTCGCGCTTGGATGGAAGCAGTTGTTTCCGCAGTTCTTCGGGAGTGACTGCCGTGCCGCGCTTCTTGATATCCAGCACCGTGATGCCATTCGTTTTGACCCAGGCTTTGAGGGCTTTGACGTTGTAAGGCATCACGTCCAGCACCCTGTAAGCCTTGGCAAACGGCGAGTCATGAAGTTCTGGAGCGCAGATGTAGGCGATATGTTCGTCCACCAGGTGCCCGCCCAGGCGTTCTGCGACGTCGGCCACCAAGCCTGCGCGGATGACAGCACCGTCCGGTTCGTAGAGGAACCCTTCAACAGGCCCGACGGCGGCCACCGGACCGCCGTCGAAATCCTCGCCGCTGGTGAGCTCAGCAGCGCCCTGGGAACCGATGACAAGTGCCGCGCGCCGGATCCCGGGGCGGGCCACCGCGTTGAACCACAGGGTGACCTCAGTGACGTCGCCGCCCACGGAGACCCACTGCGCCTCGCACTTCGCCGGAACGGAGTCGTGGGGAATGCCGGGACCCATCTTCACGCCCACCGACCGGCCGGCTGCAGCCAGGCTTTCAACAAACGACAACGGGGGAGAGAAGGCTTCCGGATCCCAGATCCTCTTGGTCCCGGACGTCGAGGTCGTGCGTCGTGCGGGATCCAGCCACACGCCGTCGATCCCGTCCAGGTCCACTGACGTGGCATCCGAATGCACCACTGTGGCGTGCGGGAAGGGCATGAGGTTGATGGTGGCGCATGCGGCAGTGGTTTCGTCCATTTCCACGGCGGTCACGGCAATGTCCATCGAGGCCAAGGCCATGGAGTCGGCTCCAAGGCCGCAGCCCAGGTCTGCTACGTGGGAAATGCCGGCCTTGGCGAAACGCTCGGCGTGCCGGGCCGCGACATTGAGGCGGGTCGCCTGCTCAAGTCCTGCCTGGGTAAACAGCATCTGCCGGGCAAACTCACCGAACTTGGCCTCCGCGCGGGTCCGAAGCCGCGACTGCGTCAACACCGCGGCCACCAGCTCAGGGGAGTGGCCTGCCTTTCGGAGATCGGCGTTCATGCTGAACGCATCCGCTTCGCGGTAGGGTCCCAGCGAGGCAAGGAGTTCCCATCCTTCAGTGGTCAGCAAGGGTGCGATCTGTTCCTGCGGTGCGTGAGACATGGGATCAAGCCTAATGGCGCGCGCCTTGACGCCGTGAGTTCGGAACCAGCCCGATAGGGTTGTTTTCATGGAAGACAACGCAGCTCCGCAGCCCTCCGACACGAACAACCCGGGTGGGAACCATTCCCCTGCCCCAGGAGCCGCAGAGTATTCCTCCGGCCGTTCCCTTGTGGCATACGCCCGTCCTGCCTTGATCGTGGGCGCGGTGATCGTTGTCATCTGCGTTGCCCTGCTGATCGTCATCTTCGCCTTGGATTCATTCAACGCGGCGGCCTACTCCGTTACGGGCAAGAGCGTGAATGACGCTACTGACGAAGCCCGCGATATACGGGAGCTGTACAGCGGGGCCCGCATTGGCGGGATTATCGCCTTGGTGATGTCCGGCGTCGTTGCCCTCGCGGCTGCCGTCGTGCTGTATGTGAATCGCGGATCTGCGGCTGCGGATGAAGACGACGACGGCGAAGACTACGATCTCGATGACCTCACCGGGCGGTAACGGGAGTTCACCAACGACGAAATTCTGGCACTCACCTTGACCGAGTGCTAACGCTTACATAGAGTCTTGTTAGCACTCTCCCTCGGAGGGTGCTAATCACGCCAGGCGTCCACCGGCACCGCGACGACGGTTGCACGCCACGGCACCCTAGTTCTTAGTCCATGAATCAGCTCATGAAAAGGAGAGTCCGAGTGTCGGTCTCGATTAAGCCTCTTGAGGATCGTATTGTTGTTCGCCCGCTCGAAGCAGAGCAGACCACGGCTTCCGGCCTGGTAATTCCGGACTCCGCACAGGAGAAGCCGCAGGAAGGCGAAGTTGTTGCAATCGGCCCCGGCCGCTTCGATGACAACGGCAACCGCGTGCCGGTTGACGTAGCTGTTGGCGACGTCGTTATCTACTCCAAGTACGGTGGAACCGAAGTCAAGACCGGCGGCAACGAGTACCTCGTTCTGTCCGCCCGCGACGTCCTTGCGATCGTCGTAAAGTAACTTCCTGGAGCCCCGCACCGCAGCCGCGTTGGAATCATTCCGACCTTCTGCGGTGCGGGTTTTCTGTCTTGAAAGGACACAACCATGGCAAAGCAGCTTGCTTTTAACGATGCTGCCCGCCGGTCTCTTGAGGCCGGTATCGACAAGCTCGCCAACACTGTCAAGGTGACGCTTGGCCCGCGCGGCCGCAACGTCGTGCTGGACAAGAAGTGGGGCGCTCCCACGATCACCAACGATGGCGTGACGATCGCCCGCGAAGTTGAGCTTGACGACCCCTACGAGAACCTTGGCGCGCAGCTGGCCAAGGAAGTAGCCACCAAGACCAACGACGTCGCCGGCGACGGCACCACCACCGCTACGGTCCTGGCTCAGGCACTGGTCAAGGAAGGCCTGCGCAACGTCGCCGCAGGTGCCGCTCCTGGCGAGATTAAGCGTGGCATCGAGGTTTCCATTGAAGCCATCGCAGCCCGCCTCCTGGAGAACGCAAGCGAAGTGCAGGGCACCCAGGTTGCCAACGTTGCTGCTATCTCCGCCCAGAGCGACGAAATTGGCGAGCTGCTCGCCGAGGCGTTCGGCAAGGTGGGCAAAGATGGCGTTATCACCATCGAAGAATCCTCCACCACCCAGACCGAACTCGTCCTCACTGAAGGCATGCAGTTCGACAAGGGCTACCTCTCCCCGTACTTCGTCACCGACGCAGAACGCCAGGAAGCCGTCCTCGAAGACGCCCTGATCCTGATCAACCAGGGCAAGATCTCCTCGCTGCAGGAATTCCTGCCGTTGCTGGAGAAGGCGCTGCAGGCGTCCAAGCCACTGTTCATCATCGCCGAAGACATCGAAGGCGAAGCCCTCTCCACGCTGATCGTCAACCGTATCCGCGGCACGCTCAACGTTGTTGCCGTCAAGGCTCCGGGCTTCGGCGACCGCCGCAAGGCCATGCTCCAGGACATCGCTACGCTCACGGGCGCCCAGGTTGTTTCCCCGGACCTTGGACTTTCGCTGGACACTGTTGGCCTCGAGGTACTGGGTACGGCACGCCGCATCACGGTCACCAAGGACAACACCACCATCGTCGATGGCGCCGGAACCGAGCAGGACGTTGCCGACCGCGTGGCCCAGCTGCGCGCCGAGCTCACCCGCACGGACTCCGACTGGGACCGCGAGAAGCTGCAGGAACGCCTTGCCAAGCTGGCTGGCGGCATCGGTGTCATCAAGGTTGGCGCAGCCACCGAGGTTGAGCTGAAGGAAAAGAAGCACCGCATCGAGGACGCCGTTTCCTCCACGCGTGCGGCCCTTGAAGAGGGCATCGTTTCCGGTGGCGGTTCCGCCCTCATCCACGCCCTCAAGGCACTGGACGAGTCGCCCGCCGTCAAGGCCCTGGAAGGTGACGCGGCAGCTGCTGTTGGCATCGTCCGCCGTGCCTTGATCCAGCCGCTGCGCTGGATCGCCCAGAACGCTGGCTTCGACGGCTTCGTCGTCGTTTCCAAGGTCTCCGAACTCGAGGCCAACCACGGCTTCAACGCCAAGTCCGGCGAGTACGAGGACCTGATCGCTGCTGGCGTGATCGACCCCGTCAAGGTCACCCGCTCCGCACTCCGCAACGCCGCTTCCATCGCTGCCCTGGTTCTCACCACCGAGACCCTGGTTGCCGAGAAGCCGGCCGAGGAAGAAGACGCACACGCAGGCCACAAGCACTAATCGCCTGTTCGAAAAAGCCCTGGTCACCTTCGCGTGGCCAGGGCTTTTTTCTGCCCTGAACACGCCCCACGCAACCCAAGGAGGGTGAAAACAGGGGTCTGCGAACCAAGGAAGGTCAGGAACCCGCACGGTTCCTCTCGGACGCGGGGACCTATTGTGGGACTTACGACGGCGGCGGTACCCTGACGCTAATACGGCGGCTTGGGTGCGCCAACCGGGTAGCTCCCGGTCGCGGAATGAGTGTTCACTATGTCGGTCACAGCCTTGGATCTGGGACGCTCGGCGTTCTCCGAGCATCGCTGGAGCGATGCGCTGGACTGCCTTGCCCGGGCCGATTCCGAAGGTGGCTTGCCTGCCCGGGACATGGAACTGGTGGCATCCGTGGCAATGCTGCTGGGCCATGACGATGACGGAGTGAAATACCTGACGCGGGCCCACGAGGAATTCCTGACACTGGGCGACATGGCCGGTGCGGCGCGCTGTGCGGCGTGGCTGGTGCTGTTCCTCATGGACATCGGGGAACCCGCGCGAAGTTCCGGTTGGATGTCACGCGCCCAGCATCTGATTGCCGAAATGGAAGAGCCCACAGAAGCGGAGGGCTACCTCCTCATCCCATCCGCTCTTGGTTCACTGTACGGAGGAAACCCCGCGGCCAGCCACGAGCTGTTTGGCCGGGCCTTTGAAGTGGGCCAGCGTTTCCACGACCGGGATCTCATGGCGTTGGGCCAGCTGGGCTTGGGCACGGCTACGATTACCCTCGGCTCACCGGACGAGGGATTGCAGCTCCTCGATGAAGTGATGTTGTCCGTCACCGCCTGCGAGGTCTCGCCCATACCTTCCGGGATCATCTACTGTGCGGTGATTGGAAGCTGCAGGCTGGCCTTGGATGTCCACCGCGCCCAGGAATGGACGGCAGCCTTGGAACGGTGGTGCGGGGACCGGCCGGACATGGTGATGTTCAGTGGGCAATGCCAATCGCACCGCGCAGAGCTGTTCATCCTGCATGGCGCCTGGAACGATGCCTTGGCCGCGGCCCGCATCGCCCAGGACCGTTCCCGTCGGGGCGATCCGGAAGCGGCCTGGGGAGCTTGGTACCAACAGGCTGAAGTCCTCCGCCTCAGGGGCAGGCTGGACGAGGCCGACGCAGCCTACGCCAAGGCAGGGGAGACCGGTTACGAGCCATTGCCCGGCCTTGCGCTTCTACGCATGGCCCAGAACAAAACGTCCCAAGCGCAGGCCATGTTGCACCGTGCAATGTCCGGAGCGGATCCGGCCAACCGGTGCAGGCTGCTTCCGGCCGTGGTCCAGGTGGAGCTTGCCGCGGGGGACCTCGTCGCAGCCAGGGCGGCGGCGGATGAACTCGCAGCGCCGCTCCACGAAGCCAGCCGCCCCTTGGAACGGGCGCTATCAGCGCAGGCCGAAGCCAGCGTTCTCTTGGCCGAGGGGAGTGCCGAGGCCGCACTGATGTCCGCCCGGAAGGCCTGGCGGCTTTGGTACAGCCTCGAGGCTCCGTACGAGGCCGCCCGGTGCCGGGTGTTGGCTGGTCGTGCCTGCGTCGGATTGGGCGATCCCGACTCTGCAGACATGGAATTCGAAGCCGCCACCGCCGAGTTCGCTGAACTCGAAGCAGTGCCGGCCATGACCGAGGTGCTCGGGCTCAGTGCGGGAGCCGGCACGGTGAGTGGCGGCGGCGATGGTTCCATGCTCACTGCCCGTGAGCTTGAAGTCCTGCGGCTCGTAGCTGACGGAAAAGCCAACAAGTCGATTGCGCGGGAACTGTACCTCAGCGAAAAGACCGTTGCCCGGCATGTCAGCAACATCCTCAACAAACTCTCCCTGCCATCCAGGGTCGCCGCGACCAAATATGCCTTCGAACACCATTTGACCAACTGATGTTCTCTCACATCCCACAGCTTTTCTCCCGATGTTCTCTCACATCCTGCGGGGTTTCCCTGGATGCTCTATCACTTCCCGGGCATGCGCATTAATACCCATGCCCCATCCAACGGAATGCGTCATTTGGCCGACGCGGCGGAGGACACCGGACTCATAGCTTGGGCTTATGAACATTCCACTGCTCGCCGGCACCGTATCCACCGTGCTCTTTGCATCCAGCATGCTGCCCATGTTGGTGAAGGCAGTCCGAACCAAGGATCTGGCCTCCTACAGTTTGAGCAACATCACCCTGACCAACATCGCCAACGCCGTGCATTCCTTCTACGTCTTCGACCTTCCGGCCGGACCCGTGTGGCTGCTTCACTCCTTCTATGTGGTGACGTCGGCCTTGATGTTGGTGTGGTGCCTGCGGTACGGGAAGGTTCCCGCTGAAACCCCAGCAACTGAAACCCCGGCAACGCGGGATCATCCAAGGCCCATGGCGGCTGCCGCCATCGCCCACGAGTGACTTCGCGTTGGATCAATAACGAGACAGGAACAGTCATGAAGAAAGAGAGTGACCCACAGTTCGATACCGTCATCGTGGGCGGCGGCCAAGCCGGCTTGGCCCTCGGCTATTGGCTGGCCCAACGGCACCACAACTTTGTCATCCTTGACGAGAATGCGAGGACTGGCGATGCGTGGCGCCAACGGTGGGATTCGCTTCGGCTCTTTACGCCGGCCAAGTATGACGGTTTGCCGGGCGCACCTTTTCCGGGAGACCCCTTGGCGTTTCCCAGCAAGGATGAGTTGGCGGACTACCTTGAAAAATATGCACGGCGCTTCAGTCTTCCCCTGGTTCACGGAGTCCGTGTTGACGAGGTGCGGGAGCATGGCGGCCGTTTCCTTGTGAGCTCTGGCGATCGGTCCTGGACTGCCAGCAACGTAGTGGTAGCTACCGGTGGATATCGCGTTCCCAAGCAGCCGGCATTCGCCAATGAGCTGGATCCGGGCACCGTCCAGCTTCACTCACAGGACTACAAGAATCCCGGACAACTCCAACCAGGGCCGGTCCTCGTCGTAGGACTCGGCAATTCCGGCGCGGAGATTGCCCTTGAGGCCAGCAGGACACACACCACGTTGCTGGCGGGCAAAGCCAGTGGGGAACTTCCTGTTCGCCATGGACGCGCTGCAGCCCGGTTTGTCCTGCCTGTGGTCCGTTTCGCAGGACTGCACGTCCTGACGCTGAACACTCCGGTTGGCCGGAAGGTGGCGCCGGCATTCAAGACCATGGCGGCACCTTTGATCCGGACGCGCACCAAGGAACTGCGTGGCGCGAAGGTGGAACTGCTGCCAAGGATAGCCGGGGTAAAGCAAGGCAAACCGGTGCTTGAAGAGGGCCGGCCATTGGACGTCGCGAACGTTATTTGGTGTACCGGATACCGCGAGGACTACTCGTGGCTGAAGCTCCCGTACCAGGACGGGGATGGAGCTCCGGCCCACAAGAGGGGAGTGGTGGAATCTGTGCCCGGACTCTACTTCATCGGCCAGGAGTTCCTGTTCGCGGCAGTCTCGGCAACACTTCCGGGAGTGGGCCGCGATGCCCGCTATTTGGCACAGCGGATCACAGCGGAACAGCCGCTGGCAGCAGAGCCTCGCCCGGCTTTGGCCTAGTTCCCCGGGGTTCAAACAGACCTGCCCGAGCACAGGCCACGCACAGTTTCATCTTTGCAAATGCATAGTCCAACCTGAGCTAATGGACAATCGTAAGGCGGTTCCACAGGCTGGCCCGACTGGGGCGGGCGCCCGGAACGGCGTATGATGGATGCTTTGTGCAATAGCCTTGAGGAACTGCCTAACGTGACTACATCAACGATCCGACCGCCCGCCCGTCCCAACAGGCGGGCTACCGGTCCCGTTGTAAAGTCCACTTTCCGACCCGAAATCCAGGGCCTCCGCTCGCTCGCTGTCCTCATGGTGGTGAGCTACCACATCTGGATTGGGCGGGTATCAGGCGGGGTGGATGTCTTCCTGCTGATCTCGGCATTCCTCATGACGCTCCAGTTCACGAGCCGCTTCAAACAGCGGCGCCCGATGGACTTGTTGCGGCATTGGCTGCACCTGTTCAGGCGCCTGCTGCCCGCAGTGGTCGTTGTCCTCCTGGGAACACTGGCTGCTACCTTTGCTTTCCTGCCTCCCACCCGCTGGGTGGAAGTGGTCCACCAGGCCTGGGCCTCACTGTTCTACTACGAGAATTGGCTCCTGCAGACCCTGGCGGTCAACTACTACGCCACCGACCACAGCCTCGCCAGTCCCGTGCAGCACTTCTGGTCGCTTTCCATCCAGGGCCAGGTCTTCGTTCTCTGGCCAGTGATCTTCGCCGTGATAGCGGTCATCTGCCGCAAATTCGATCTCCGATACCGGGCCTCGCTCGCTTACGTATTTGCGCTGATCTTCGTCGTGTCCCTGACGTACTCCACTATTTTTACGGCCAACAACCAGGCGGTGGCCTACTTCGACACCTTTGCCCGGCTTTGGGAGTTTGCGCTCGGAACCCTTGTTGCCTTGATCCTGCCTGCCCTGGACTTTTCCAAACCCGTCCGTGTGGTGATGGGGTGGATCGGCGTGGCTGCCATGCTCAGCTGCGGCATTCTGCTGCAGGTCCAGACGGCGTTTCCTGGCTTTATAGCGCTCTGGCCCACTCTGGCTGCGGTTGCTGTGATCGCTGCGGGTCAGACCGGTAGCCGCTTCGGAGTGGATCGTATCCTGAGCTCCAAATTCCTGGTCAGGCTTGGCGATAACTCCTATGCCCTCTATCTCTGGCACTGGCCCATTCTGGTCATCGCCTTGGCCTGGAGTGGCAAGGACCATGCCGGCTGGCTTTCCGGCACCGCCATCGTGGCGATGGCACTGGTCCTGGCGTTCCTGACTACCAAGTACGTGGAGAAGCCCTTCCGGGAGTGGAAGTGGCCCGAAGTGAAACGCCGCCGCGCAGCCATTTCCATCGCTGTTTGCCTGGCCTTGGCGTGCACGCCGTTGCTTGGCTTCGAGTACAAGCAATATCTGGACCAGAAGGCCGCCGAAACGCAGGCGTTCAATGACAACCCAGGAGCGCATGCACTCCTTCCCGGGTACGTGGACCAGGTCAGCAAGGATGCCAAGACGCTGCCTACGGCAGAGCAGCTACCTGAGGATTGGGCACACCTGGGTGGGACGTGTGAGGGTGATTCCCGGCCGGAGGACAAGTCGCTGCAGGAGAATTGCCAGCAGAACGGCGTGGGGGACGACGCCACCAAGAGCATCATTGTCTTGGGCGATTCCCATGCCCAGCAATGGCTGGCCGCACTGGGCCCCCTCGCTGAGGCTGAGCATTGGAAAGTCACGGCTCTCCTGCTGGGCGGATGCCCCTTCATGCCGGACAACGCCGACGCTGACCAACACTGCAACGATTTCAACTCGGCCGCTTCCAAGTACGTGGCAGCCCACACGCCGGATTCCGTGTTCATGGTGGGCACCAAGGCGGCCCCGTCATCTCCGGATGAGGAGTTGGTGTACGGCTTTGAACAGACCGTCACCAACTTCAACGACCTCGGCATCCAGGTGGTTGCCATCCGTGACAACCCACGGTTTGACCACAACGTCACCGAATGTGCGCTGTCCAAGGGCGTGGACAGCAGCGAGTGCAAGTCTGACCAGCATGACGTCCTGGCCGCGGAGAGCCCCTTTGCAGCTGTACAGGGAAAGTTCGGCAATGCCGCATTCCTGGATATGACGGATCTCCTGTGCGACGGTGTCCAGTGTCCCAGCGTCATAGGAAATGTGTTCGTCTACTTGGACGATAATCACCTGTCGAAGACCTACGTCACCAGCATGGGTGAAATGTTCGACGAAAGGTGGTTTGCCGCGACGGGGTGGACGCGATGAGCAACAACATGGAACGCACGACGGCGGATCGCGGCTTCCGCCCTGAGGTCCAGGGCCTGCGCGCCCTGGCTGTACTGATGGTGGCTGCGTACCACATTTGGCTCGGCCGGGTATCCGGTGGAGTCGACGTCTTCCTGCTCATTTCGGCTTTCCTGCTTACCCTGTCGTTTACACGGAAGCTCGAAAACCACAAGCCCCGGAGCCTCCTGCGGCATTGGCTCCACGTGTTCAAGCGGCTGCTGCCCGCCGTCGTCGTTGTCTTGTTGGCAGTCCTGACCGCCACGTGGGCCTTCGTCCCGCAAAGCCGGTGGCCGGACGTGCTCGCCGAGGCGTGGGCCTCGTTGCTTTACAGGCAGAACTGGCAGCTAGCTGACTCTGCCGTTGATTACTATGCCCAGGACCACTCCGGGGCCAGTCCTCTGCAGCACTTTTGGTCCTTGTCCGTCCAAGGCCAGGTGTTTATCCTGTGGCCGCTGATTTTCGCGGCCGTGGCCCTGCTGCAGCCGCAACTGGCAAAAATGTTCCCGGGGCGCAAGGCCTTGGCCCACCGGCAGCTGCTGTTCGTGGCGTTCGGCGTGGTCTTCGTGGCTTCGCTGGTGTATTCCATCGACCAGACGGCCCACAACCAGGCGTATGCCTACTTCGATACCCGTGCGAGGCTGTGGGAATTCGCGCTGGGGTCCCTGCTGGCATTGGCTCTCCCGTACCTCAAACCGGGACGCTGGCTTCGGGTAGTCCTGGGTTGGGCCGGTCTGGCCGCCATGCTTTCGTGTGGACTGATCCTCACTGTCGACCGCTCCTTCCCAGGCTTCGTGGCCTTGTGGCCGACCCTCGCGGCAGCGGCGGTTATCGCCGCCGGCCAGAGCAACAGCCGCCTGGGTGCGGACCGCGTGCTCAGCTCAAAGCCCTTGGTCCTGGTAGGAAACAATTCCTACGCCTTGTACTTGTGGCATTGGCCTGTCCTGGTGTTCTTCCTGCTCCTCACGGACACCACGAGCCCCAACCTCCTGCAGGGCCTGGGCATCATGGCCGTATCCATGGTGCTGGCTATCGCCACCACACGGTATGTCGAGATGCCGATGCGCCGCTGGGAGTGGCCGGACGCCCGGTCCTGGCGGGCCGCCGTCGTGATTGTTTCCTGTGGTGCGTTGCTGGCGCTGCCGGTAACTGCCTGGCAGGGTGCCATCGCCGCGGAAAGCGTGGCGATAGCCGACCAGCCCAGGGAACTTACGCCCGGTGCTGCAGCACTTTCGCCTGAGAACGCGGGGCAACCGACGCCTGAGGCAATGATCATTCCCGCACCGGCCGCCATGAAAGATGAATGGGCTGACATCGACGGGCTGTGCACAGGCGCCAACGTCCCAACGGATCCGTTGCTGCAGGGTTGCCTCCAGAATGATGAACCCGAGGTAGTGACCAAGAGGATCGTGGTGCTCGGTGATTCGCATGCCCAGCAGTACATGGCCGCCCTCGGTCCGATCGCCAAGGAGCACGGTTGGGAAGTGGTCACACTGCTGAAGGGGAATTGCCGCTTCGGTGCCGAATCTCCCGAGCGTGCTGGCGACTGCAACGACTTCAACAAGGCAAGTGCCGCTTACGTCATGGAACATAAACCCGATGCTGTGTTCACCGTGGCGTCATTGACCCACGTCACGGCCCCGTTCGAGACCGAGGTGCCTGGCTATTTGGAAGGCATCAAACCCTTTACGGACGCAGGAATCGACGTCGTCGGCGTGCGGGACAACCCGCGGTTCAGCATTAACATGCCGGAGTGCGTGCAGAAGAAGGGCCCCGAATCGCCTGACTGCAACCCTCCCTTGGAGGATTCCCTGGCGGCTTCCTCGCCCTTGGACGATTACGTGGGTAAGGTGGATCGGTTGTACCTGATGGACATGAGCGACTTCATCTGTGCAAAGGGCACGTGTCCGGCAGTGGTTGGGAATGTGTACGTCTACAAGGACGACAACCACCTCACCAAGACCTACGTGCAGAGCATGATTCCGATGTTCGAGGAGCGGCTCCTCGCCGCGACGGGCTGGTCAGAGCGCTAGCCCCGCCGCCCGCGGGAGCATGAAACGCACGACGTCGGCCTGCCGCCAGTGCCGTTGCTCACACTCAGGCGTCGCGGAATATGGCGATCGCCGCGGAGGTTCTACTATTTATTCAATACCCGAAGCACCTTTGCCTTGCAGTACCTCATGCACAGGCCAGTACTTTATGCACAGGCCAGTCCCGTAATGACGGGCTGGTCATCAGTTGCAACCCCTACCAGTTATAGCCCCCGGAACCCAGGTAAGAGGCCGCACTCATGACCCAGCCCGAACACGATCCCTTTGGCTTCGTAGGCCTGACCTACGACGACGTCCTGCTCCTCCCCGGGCACACTGACGTCATCCCCTCTGACGCGGACACGTCCTCCCGCATTTCCAAGCGGATCACGGTGCAGACGCCGTTGCTGTCTGCTGCCATGGACACCGTGACTGAGTCCCGCATGGCCATCGCGATGGCCCGCCAGGGTGGCTTGGGCGTGGTGCACCGCAACCTGTCCATCGATGACCAGGCTGAGCATGTGGACCGCGTCAAGCGCAGCGAATCGGGCATGATCACCAACCCGCTGACCATTGGCCCGCAGGCCACGTTGCAGGAGCTGGACGAGCTGTGTTCCCGCTACCGTGTCTCCGGCCTTCCCGTGGTGGACACGGACGGACGCCTGCTGGGCATCGTGACCAACCGCGACACCCGGTTCATTCCGGAATCGGAATTCCCGCTGCGCAGCGTCAGCGATGCCATGACAAAGATGCCGCTCATTACCGGGCATGTGGGCATCAGCCGCGAGGAAGCCTCGCACAAGCTGGCCACCAACAAGATCGAGAAGCTCCCTCTCGTTGACGAGCAGGGCCGCCTCAAGGGCCTCATCACCACCAAGGACTTCACCAAGGCAGAGCAGTACCCGCTGGCCACCAAGGACGACGAAGGCCGCCTGCGCGTAGGTGCTGCCATCGGCTTCTTCGGTGATGGCTGGGAACGCGCCATGAAACTCATCGACGCCGGCGTGGACGCCCTGTTTGTGGATACCGCCAACGGCCACTCCCAAGGTGTGCTGGACATGATCCGTCGCCTGAAGTCGGATCCGATTGCTGCCCACGTGGACATCATCGGTGGCCAGGCTGCAACCCGCGAAGGTGCCCAGGCACTGATCGATGCCGGTGCCGACGGCATCAAGGTAGGTGTGGGCCCGGGCTCTATCTGCACCACCCGTGTCGTCGCCGGTGTAGGCGTTCCGCAGGTCACCGCCATCTACGAATCCGCCAAGGCTGCCATCCCGGCGGGCGTGCCGCTGATTGCCGACGGCGGGCTGCAGTACTCCGGCGATATCGGCAAGGCCTTGGTCGCCGGTGCTGACACCGTGATGCTGGGCTCGCTCCTGGCTGGTTGCGAGGAGTCCCCGGGCGAACTCATCTTCGTCAACGGCAAGCAGTTCAAGAGCTACCGTGGCATGGGCTCCCTTGGTGCCATGCAGTCCCGTGGAAAGAACACGTCCTACTCCAAGGACCGCTACTTCCAGGCCGACGTTTCCGGCGATGACAAGCTCATCCCGGAAGGCATCGAAGGCCGCGTGGCGTTCCGCGGACCGCTGGCTTCGGTGGCCTACCAGCTTGTGGGCGGCCTTCGTCAGACCATGTTCTACACCGGCGCTCCCACCATTGCCGAGCTCAAGGCACGCGGCAAGTTCGTCCGTATCACTCCGGCTGGCCTGAAGGAATCGCACCCGCACGATATCCAGATGACCGTAGAGGCGCCGAACTACGGTTCCCGCTGACCACTCCTGTTCCCCGCGGACGTTTCCGCGGGGAACAGCTGTTTAAGGGCGGCAACGGAATGTCTGCGGGGAGGAATAGGCTGGGGACATGTCCGAAAAGCCCGCACAACCGCGGCACCCGGAGTCGGTCCGCCTGAACTCAGTCCAACCCGGCAAAGCGCCCCGCAAGCTTGCGCTCCGGCCGTACGCCCGCGCCGTCGGGCAGGTTCTGAAGGTGAGCTTCAAGGCATCACCCGTGGCGGTCATCATGAAAGTGGCCGGGTCACTGATTTCGGCCACGTTGCCGCTGGTTACCACCTACTTCGCCGCGTTGACCACCACTGCGTTGGCCGCCGGTTATGCGGGGGATCCCGACGCCGGTCCGCGGGCGGTCCTGTACGTCATCATTACGGCAGCGCTGGGGCTGTTCTGGGGCGCCTTCAGCAGCGTCGACCGGTACATCCAGCAGTTGATGAGCTTCAAAGTGGGCGCGATCGTTGGCGACATGATGTATGAGCGCTTCCTGGCACTGGAGTTCTGGCGCTATGACGACAAGGAAACGGTGGACCTCTACGATCGCGCCAAGCGATTCTCCGATTCCTATGCGCGGGTCCTGGACCGGATCGCTGCGATTTTTACTCAGTTGGTTTCAGTCATCCTGGCAGTGGGGGCGCTGCTGCTGGTCAGTTGGTGGATCGCGGTCATTGTCCTCATTGCGATCGTCCCGAGCGTCTACCTGCAGTTCAAACTCTCGCGCGAGCAAATAGCCCACTGGAATACCCAGGTGGATTCGCGCCGGCAACGGCGCATGATCGAGACCAACCTCCTGCGGCCCCAGCACATTGCCGAGATGCGGCTCTATGGAATCGTAGGCTATCTGATGGGCCTGCGTTCGCGGCTTCGCGACGCTGACGAGCGCCGGCGCCTGGACTTCCAAAAGCGCTACATCCCCAAGCAGCTCGCAGCGGACGCCCTGCAGTACGGGGCCGAGGTTGTTTCGTTGATCTGGGTGGTGGGACAAATCATTGCCAGGGCGCAACCCGTAGGGCAGTTCCTCTATATCCAACAGATCGTCAGCCGGGCCCTTTCCACCGCCAACAACCTGGTTTCGTCGCTGAGTTCCATTGACGAAGACCTTGCCAACCTCAAAGATTACGAGCTGTTCATGGCACTTCCCGTGCCCAGCGGCCATGAGCCTCCTTTGGTGAAGTCGCCTTCCGTTGTGGAAATGCGGGACATCCGCTTCAGCTATACCGGGAGTGACATTGAGGTTATCAAGGGCATTTCCCTGACCATCAGGGCAGGCCAGCACATTGCAATCGTTGGTGAGAATGGTGCGGGAAAGTCCACGCTGATCAGGATCCTGGCAGGCCTGTACCGGCCGGATTCAGGCCAGGTATTGCTTGACGGCGTCGATCTCACCGGAATCGACGTGACCAGTTGGCACCGGCACTTGGCGGTCCTGAGCCAGGAATTCCTGAAGTATGAATTCGCCACTGCCGCGGAGAACATCTACCTGGGCGATGTCCGCCAACAGCGGGACGATTCCCGCATTCGGCGTGCCGCATCAGATGCCGAGGCCATGGAGTTCATCAACAAGCTACCCAACGGCCTGGAAAACCATGTGAGCAACTGGATGGAGGATCCCCGGGGACGCAAGGGGAGCGGCCTCTCCGGTGGGCAATGGCAGCGACTGGCCATGGCGCGTAACTTCTACCGGGATGCTTCCTTCATGGTCATGGACGAACCGACCTCGGCCATAGATGCTTTGGCGGAGCACCGGATCTTCACGCGGCTTTTCGCGGACCGGAACAGCACCATCATTGCCATCAGCCACCGGCTGGCCACCATCGAGAAGGCAGATGTTGTGTACATGCTCGAAGATGGCCGGATCGCCGAACAAGGGACACACAAGGAGCTTGTGGCTTTGAGGGGCCGCTACTTCCGGATGTTCGAGTCCCAGCTCACCGTGGAAGAGACCAGCCAGAACACCCCCTAATAGCCGGTTGGAAACAGAACCTGGTAGGCGGTTGGAAACAAAACCCGGGAGCCGGTTGGAACAAAACGGTTGCTTGGTTTTGGTGGGATAAACTCGAGCAGTGACTTATGAGATTGAGATTGGCCGTGGCAAGCGTGGGCGTCGTGCCTACTCCCTGGATGACATCGCGATCGTTCCGAATCGTCGGACGCGCGACCCGAAGGACGTCTCTGTCTCCTGGCAGATCGACGCCTATAAGTTCGATATGCCGGTGATTGCCGCTCCCATGGACTCCGTGATGTCGCCGGATACCGCCATTACTTTGGGCCGGTTGGGTGGTCTCGGCGTCCTGGACCTTGAAGGCCTCTGGACCCGGTACGAGAACCCACAGAAGGTGCTCGACGAGATCGCCGGCCTGGCCAACGAAGCCAGCAGTCCGGCAGTCACCCGCCGGATGCAGGACCTGTACCAGGCGCCCATACAGCCGGAACTCATCAGCTCCCGCTTGGCCGAGATCCGTGCCGCAGGCGTCACTGTGGCGGGCTCCCTGACCCCGCAGCGCACCCAGGAACACTACAAGACCGTGGTGGCCGCCGGCGTCGACATCTTCGTCATCCGCGGAACAACGGTCTCCGCTGAGCACGTATCCAAAAACCACGAACCGCTGAACCTTAAGCAGTTCATCTACGAACTCGATGTCCCTGTGATCGTCGGTGGAGCAGCTGGTTACACGCCGGCCCTGCA
>JADMIO010800042.1_pt1 | contig 18270 bp, 18 predicted proteins | sample 8958161 | NCBI WGS metagenome assembly JADMIO01 (sample SAMN16585339, study PRJNA669376) | soil metagenome | isolation source: Crop rotation soil | place: USA: Cullars Rotation, Alabama | collected 2011 | reverse complement strand
CTTTCCCCTCGCCCGCGCGGCGCCGGCCCGCACCGGGGAGATCGAGGCCGCCCGCCACCGGCTCTCCGCGCGCTCGCAAATGGGCCGGCTGTTCAAGGTGCTGGCGTTCAGCGCATTTCACTGGGGCGAGCCCGCAGGCTTCTGAGTCCCGAAAGCCGTTCGGGCCGAGCTTGTCGAAGCCCTCTCATTCCCTTTACTGGCGCCAAGAGAAGGGCAGGGCTTCCACAGGCTCAGCCCGAACGGATGTTGAAATGACGGACGTATCCAGCTTCACCTATCGCAACGCCACCGCCGCCGACGCGCCGCTCCTGGCCCGGATCGGGGCGGCGACGTTCACCGAGACGTTCGGCCATCTCTACAGCCCCGAGAATCTCCAGTTTTTCCTGAAGACTCACAGCGTCGAAAACTGGACGACGGAGCTGACCGATCCCCGCATCACCATCCGCCTCGCCGAGCAGGACGGGCAGGCGGTCGGCTTCGCCAAAATCGGGCCGCCCGGCCTGCCGTTCGAAGTGACCGGGCCGACGGCGGAGCTCCGCCAGTTCTATATATTGAAGCCCTGGCACGGCACCGGCGTCGCCCAGGCCCTGATGCAATGGGTGATGGAGGAGGCGCGGACCCGGGGCGCTGCGCAGATCTTCCTCTCGGTCTTCACCGACAATCACCGGGCCCAGCGCTTCTACGCCCGCTACGGCTTCGAGCAGGTCGGCACCTATGCCTTCATGGTCGGGGATCATGCCGACGAGGATCTGATCATGCGGGCGCCCTTGTGAGCCTCGCCTATCGCGATGCCGGCCCCGCCGACGTGCCGGCGCTGGCCGCCATGGGCCGGCGCTGCTTCGTGGAGACGTTCGGCGCCTATTTCCCGCCCGACGACATGGCGCTCCATCTGGCGCGCAAGTTCGGCCCGGATGCACTCGCCGCCGAATATCTCGATCCGGCGCTTCGCATCCGCATGGTCGAAGCCGGGGGCGAGGTGGTCGCCTATCTGAAAACGGGGCCGATGGACCTGCCGGTGCCGCACGAACCCGGAGCGCTGGAGGTGAAGCAGCTCTACGTGCTCGAAGCCTGGCAGGGCGCCGGCGTCGCCGCGGCTTTGATGGACTGGGCGGTGGAGACCGCCCGTGAAGCCGGCGCCCCGGCGCTCTATCTCTCCGTCTGGGAGAAAGGCGGCCGCGCGATCGCCTTCTACCGCAAGCACGGCTTCGAGATCGTCGATCATGCGCCCTTCCGGCTCGGCACGGTGGATTACCAGGATCCGGTGATGAGGCTGGCCCTGTGAGCGTCGAGGTGATCCGCGCCGCGGCGCTGGAGGGCGTTCCGCACGGCTTCCTCGGCCGCCGGGGCGGGGTCTCGACCGGCCTCTGCGCCGGGCTCAATGTCGGCCTCGGCTCCGGCGACGACCGGGCGGCGATCCTCGAGAATCGCCGGCTCGCGGTCGCCGCCGTGGCGCCCGGCGCCCGGCTGGTCACGGTGCATCAGGTCCATTCGCCCGCCGCGCTCTACGCCGACGCGCCCTGGCCCGACGATGCCCGCCCGAAGGCCGACGCCCTCGTCACCGACCGGCCCGGCCTCGCCTTGGGCATCCTGACCGCGGACTGCACGCCCGTCCTGCTCGCGGACCGGGAGGCCGGCGTCATCGGCGCCGCCCATGCCGGCTGGAAGGGCGCCTTCGCAGGCGTGATCGAAGCGACGGTTGCGGCGATGGAGGCGCGCGGCGCCCGGCGCGCGCGGATCGCGGCTGCGATCGGGCCGGTCATCGCGCGCAAGAGCTACGAGGTGGACGACGCCTTCTACCGGCGGTTCCTCGAGGCCGAGCCGGCGAACGACGCGTATTTCTCGCCCGGCCGCGAGGGCCATCACCAGTTCGACATCGAGGCCTATGTCCTCGCCCGCCTCGCCGCGGCCGGCGTGACCCGCGCCGAGGCGCTCGGCCTCGACACCTATGCCGATCCCGACCGCTTCTACTCCTACCGCCGCGCCACCCATCGCGGCGAGCCCGATTACGGCCGGCAGATTTCGCTGATCGCACTGCCGGACTAGCGCCGCGCCCCCGCTTTCGGCTAAAGCGCCCGCGGGCAACGGACCTCACCCCTGGGCCGCGACTCCGCGGCCTTGAGCTTGGCTCCGGCGCGAGCCGGCTCGGTCTCCAAACCGCAACGCGTCACGCGACAGGAGACTTTGACATGGCAGACGAATCCGATCTTACCGGCGCCACCCCGCGGCGCCGCCCCAGGCAGGGCGCGCTCGAGATTGGCGGGAAAAAGCTGAAGCCCTCCACCCTGATGATGGGCCACGGCTTCGACCCCGCCCTCTCGGAGGGCTCGCTGAAGCCCCCGATCTTCCTCACCTCGACATTCGTCTTCGAGAATGCTGCCGCCGGCAAACGCCATTTCGAGGGCGTCACCGGCAAGCGCCCGGGCGGGGCGGAGGGCCTCGTCTACTCGCGCTTTAACGGCCCCAATCAGGAGATCCTCGAGGACCGGCTGTCGGTCTGGGAAGAGGCGGAGGACGCACTCAGCTTCTCCTCCGGCATGTCGGCGATCGCGACCCTTTTGCTCGCCTTCGTCCAGCCGGGCGACGTCGTCGTCCATTCGGGCCCGCTCTACGCCGCGACCGAGACCCTGATCGCGCGCATCCTCGGGCGGTTCGGGGTCAGCTGGCTGGATTTCCCTGCCGGCGCCACCGAGGACGAGATCGCCGCCGTGGTCGAGCAGGCGAAGGCGAAGGGCCGCGTCCCGCTCATCTATCTGGAAAGCCCGGCCAATCCGACCAACGCTTTGGTCGACGTCCAGGCGGTGGCCCGGGTCCGCGATGCTGCCTTCCCGGCCGACCAGCGCCCGCCGATCGCGATCGACAACACCTTCCTCGGCCCGCTCTGGCAGAACCCGCTGAAGCACGGCGCGGATCTCAGCGTCTATTCGCTGACCAAATATGCAGGCGGCCATTCGGACCTCGTCGCGGGCGGCATCACCGGCTCGAAGGAGCTGATCAACACGATCCGCATGCTCCGCAACACGATCGGCACGATCACCGACCCGAATACCGCCTGGATGCTGCTCCGCAGCCTCGAGACGCTGGAGCTGCGCATGACCCGCGCCGGCGAGAATGCCGACAAGATCTGCCGCTTCCTCCGCGATCACCCGAAGGTGGAGAGCGTCGGCTATCTCGGCTTCCTCGAGGAGGGTGGCGATGCGCGGCAGGCGGACATCTACCGCCGCCACTGCACCGGCGCCGGCTCCACCTTCTCGCTCTATCTGAAGGGCGGCGAGCGGGAGAGCTTCGCCTTCCTCGACGCGCTGAAGATCGCCCATCTCGCGGTCAGCCTCGGCGGCACGGAGACGCTGGCGAGCGCGCCGGCGGCGATGACCCACCTCTCGGTCCCGCCCGAGCGCAAGGCCGCGCTCGGGATCGGCGACAATCTGGTGCGCATCTCGATCGGGGTCGAGGATCCGGACGATCTGATCGCCGACTTCGACCAGGCGCTGGCGGCGGTGTAACGAAAAACTCCCTCTCCCCAAAATGGGGGAGGGGTTTTGAGCTAGGCCCTTCTCCGGTCCCGCCAGTCCAGCACTTCCCAGCCCTCCTGCTCCGCAACGCGGATCAGGCGGGCGTGGGGGTTGGTGGCGAAGGCTTCGTTCGCCCAGCGGTGGACGTGATGATCCGACACATGATCCGAGTAGAAGCGGACGTGGACGGCGTCGCGCTCCAGCCCCTGGCGCTGCAGCCAGGCCTCGATCATGTCGAGCTTGCCGAGCCCGTAGCAATTGCGGCCGTCGATCGTGGCGATCGTCCGACCCTTCTCGTCGACGCGGGTGTCGGTCGCGATGACGTCGTCGAAGCCCAGCCGCTGCGCGATCGCGGCGGCGTAGAGCCGGTAGGAGGCGGTGGCGAGCACCAGCCGCCTTCCCGCCGCCTTGTCCTCGGCGAGTCGCGTGCGCGCCCCCGGAAGGATGTTGGTCCGCAGCTGTTTGTCGGCAAAGCTCTGCACCACCGGCTCCAGCCGCTCCGGCGCGGCCGGGCCGACCAGCAGCCGGTAGTTGATTTCCTTCAGCCGGCCGCGATCGAACAATTTCAGCACATAGCCGAGCGTGGTCAGCAGCACGAGCGGCGCGAACAAGACCCGCCAGGGGGCGAGCCGCCACATCGCATGCCACAGAAACGGGCCGAAGGTCGGCCCGCGCGTGACCGTCTTGTCCATGTCGTAAATGGCGAGCGTCGCCTTCATCGCATCCTCAGAACCATCGATGCCATTCTTCTGTCCATCCTCACCTCGTCATTTGCGAGGAGCGGAGCGACGACGCAATCCAGTTCCCGCCGGAACACCGATCCGGATTGCGTTGCTCCGCTCGCAATGACGAATGGGCCGACATAGCCTCCTGCTCTAACTCCTTGCCGCCCGCCGGGTTTTGCGACATGTCGGGCGCGACATGAGCGTCACTCCCGATCTCAACCAGAACGTCGAGGACGGCCGCTGTGTCCTGCGGTTCAGCGGGAATCTCACTTTGTTGCGCGTCCGCAAGCTGTCCGAGCAGCTGAAGGAGCTGGAAGCGGAGGACATTACCGTCGATCTCAGCGAGGTCGAGCGGATGGATACGGTCGGCGCCTGGCTGGTCCACAAGTTGCAGCGCGACCGGGGCGCGAAGCTGATCGGCGTCAATCGCGAGCAGCAGACCCTGATCGATCATGTCGCCGCCGCCGACCAGCCCGTGAAGGTGAAAAGGGAGACGCCGCCGGCCTTCATCCGCGTCGTCTCCCAGGTCGGGGAATGGACCAACAATTTCCTCGGCACGCTGGTCGGCATGCTCGGCTTCTTCGGGGCGATGCTGATCTCCACCGGCAACATCATCCGCCATCCGCGCCGCTTCAGGCTCAACGCCGTCGTCACCCGCTTCGAGGTGGTGGGCGTGCAGGCCCTCTTCATCGTCGGGCTGATGAGCTTCCTGGTCGGTATCGTCATCGCCGAGCAGGGCGCGGTGCAGCTCCGGCAGTTCGGCGCCGAGGTCTATACGATCAACCTGATCGGCCGGTCGGCGGTGAAGGAACTGGGCGTGCTGATGACCGCGATCATGGTCGCCGGCCGCTCCGGCTCCGCCTTCGCCGCGCAACTGGGCTCGATGAAGCTGAACGAGGAAGTGGATGCGATGCGCACGATCGGCGTCTCGCCGATGGAGGCCCTGGTCATCCCCCGCGTCATGGCGACCGTGCTGATGATGCCATTGCTTGGCTTCTTCGCGGCGATGCTCGCGATCCTCGGCGGCGGCGTCTTCTGCTGGATCTCGCTGGACATCCCGCCGGTCACCTTCATCCAGCGCATCCGCGAGGTCGTGCCGATGACCGACCTCTACCAGATGCTGATCAAGGCGCCGGTCTTCGGCATGATCATCGCCATGGCCGGCTGCTATCAGGGCCTGCAGGTGGAAGGCGACGCCGAGCAGGTCGGCCATCGCACGACCACCGCGGTCGTCCAGGGCATCTTCCTCGTCATCGTGCTCGACGCTTTCTTCGCGGTCTTCTTCACCGAGATCGGCTGGCTGTGAGCGAGAATCCCAGACAGCCGGTGATCGAGGTGCGCGGCCTCAGGAACACCTTCGGCGACCAGGTCATCCATGACGGGCTCGATCTGGAGGTCTGCCGCGGCGAGATCATGGGCGTGGTCGGCGGCTCCGGCACCGGCAAGTCGGTGCTGATGCGCTCGATCATCGGCCTGCAGACGCCGGACGAGGGCGAGATCGAGGTGTTCGGCCAGTCGATGATCGGCCGCGACGAGGAGGAGGCGAAGAATGTCCGCCGGCGCTGGGGCGTCCTGTTCCAGGGCGGCGCGCTCTTCTCCACCCTGACCGTCGCCGAAAATGTCCAGGTGCCGATCAAGGAATTCTATTCCGGCATCGAGCAGGAGCTGCTCGACGAGATCGCCGCCTACAAGATCTCGATGTCCGGGCTCGCCGTCGATGCGGGCGCGAAATTCCCGTCCGAGCTCTCCGGCGGCATGAAGAAAAGGGCCGGCATCGCCCGCGCGCTCGCGCTCGATCCCGAGCTCCTGTTCCTCGACGAGCCGACCGCCGGGCTCGATCCGATCGGTGCCGCGGGCTTCGATCAGCTGATCCACGAGCTGCGCGACGCGCTCGGCCTCACCGTCTTCCTGATCACCCATGATCTGGACACGCTCTATGCGATCTGCGACCGCGTCGCGGTGCTAGCGGACAGGAAAGTGGTCGCGGTCGGAACGATTGAGGAATTGCTGGCATTGGACCACCAGTGGATTCAGGAATATTTCAAGGGGCCGCGCGGCCGGGCCGCCGCGCACCTGGAGAATGAAACGGTAACGGGGGTCGACGCCTGATGGAAACCCGCTCGAACCAGGTCCTTGTCGGCGCGATCACCCTGGGGCTGCTCGCCGCCCTCGTCGTGTTCGTCGTCTGGCTGAGCCAGGTCGGCGGCGGCGGCGACAAACGCTACGACATTTTCTTCAACACGTCGGTGGAAGGTCTCGCCAAGGGCTCGTCCGTGACTTTCTCGGGCGTGCCGGTCGGCCAGATCGAATCGATCAATCTCGTCCCCGACAGCCCGCAATTCGTCCGCGTCCGGATCAGCGTGAACAGCGATACGCCGGTGCTGGAGGGCTCGACCGCGACGATCCGCGGCGTCGGCTTCACTGGCGTCTCCCAGATCCAGATCGATCCGCCGCCGGCGCCGCAGCCGGGGCAGCGCCCGCGGCCAAGGGTCGAGATCCACTGCCCTGCGGAGAATGCGCAATCCGATTGTCCCTATGGCCTGCCGGTGCTGCCGGTGCGGCCAGGGGCGCTGACCAGCATCCTGAACACCGCGCCGGAGCTACTCGAGCGCGTCTCGACGCTGACCGAGCGGCTCACCGAATTGCTCTCCGACCGCAATCAGGAATCGATCGCCGGCATTCTCGACAATCTCCAGGAAGTGAGCCGCAATCTCGCCGCCCGCGGCCCTGAAATCGCCGCCACGCTCGCCGAGGCGCGGGTGGCGATCCACCAGGCCGGCGATGCTGCCGACCGGATCGGGCAGCTGGCCGCCTCGACCACCCAATTGGTCGACCAGAATGGCCGGCCGCTGATCAACGATCTCAGGGCGACCCTGCGCTCGGCGCAGGGCAGCATGGCGCAGCTCGAACGGGCGATCGGCGATGCGCGGCCGGGTATCCAGGCCTTCTCCAACCAGACCCTGCCCGAGGTCGGCCAGCTGATGCGCGACCTGAGGGCGACGTCCGAATCGCTGCGCGAAATCACCGACCGGCTGAACCAGCGGGGGATTGGCGGCGTGATCAGCGGCCAGCGCCTGCCCGATTATCACCCGGGAAGAAGGAATTGACGATGCGTCCGAAGCTCCTCCTCGCGCTTCCCGCCGCGCTCGCCTTGTCCGGCTGCCTCGGCGGCGGCAAGGCGCCGAGCGAATTGCTGACCCTGACGTCGGCCCAGGCCCGGCCGCCCGCGACGCCGCGCAGCGCTGGCCAGGGGGAGGCGATCACCGTTGCGGTGCCGGCCGTGCCGCAGGCGCTGCGCACGAACCGCATTCCGGTCTACGTCAACGAGACCACCATCCAGTATCTGACCGACGGCGCCTGGGTGGAGCAGCCCGGCGCTTTGTTCGCGCGGTTGCTCGGCGACACGATCGCCGCGCGCACCGGCCGTGTCGTGCTGGATCCCAGCCAGTACAGCAACGATCCCGGCAGCCGGATCACCGGCACCCTGGTGAAGTTCGGGCTCGAACCCGGCGCCATGCAGGTGGTGATCGTCTACGACGCCGTGCTGGCCCGCTCCGGCACCAATGGCGCGGTCATGACCAACCGCTTCGAGACCCGCCTGCCCGTGGCCGCGGCCACGCCCGCCGCCGTCGCTCCCGCGCTGAACCAGGCCGCCAACCAGCTCGCCGTCGAAGTGGCGGCGTGGGTGGGCGGCTGACCGGTCAAGCGAGGCTCTTGCTCGCCTGCTCGTACACGTCCTTGCTGAGCCCCGGGGTCGCCACGATCCGTTCCAGCGCGGCGCGCATCAGCTTCGCCCGGTCCTCGCCGAAGCGGCGCCAGCGGCCGAGCGGCGGGACCAGCTTGGCGGCGGTCTGCGGGTTCAGTTTGTCCGCCGCCAGAATCATGTCGGCAAGGAAGGCGTAGCCGCGGCCCGAGGCGTCGTGGAAAGCGCGCTGGTTGACCGAGAAGGCGCCGACCAGCGAACGCAGCCGGTTCGGATTGGCGAGCGTGAAATCGGGATGCCTGGCCAGCGCCTCGACCGCCGCCGGCGTATCGGCGCGGGTGGAGAGCGCCTGCGTCGAGAACCATTTGTCGAGCACCAGACCGTTATTCCTGTAGCGGTCGTAAAAGGCGGCGAGCGCCGCCTCCCGCTCCGGCGCGTCGCCATTGGCGAGCACGCCGAGCGCGCCCTGCCGGTCGGTCATATTGTCGGCCGCGTCATACTGGCGCTTGGCGATCGCCGGCGCATCCGCCGCGCCCGCGGCCGCGAGATAGCCGAGCGCGATGGTCCGCAGGCGCCGCGCGCCCTTGGCGGCCGGATTATATTCGTAGCGGTTGGCGACATGGGTCGCATAGGCGTCGCGCCAGAGGCTCTCCAGCGTGGTGCCGAGCGCGGCCCGCAGCGCCTCGCGGGCGCGGTGGATCGCCTCCGGATCGACCAGCTTCATATGGTCGCCGATGAACGCCTCGCTGGGCAGCAGCACCGCCTCGGCGATGAAGGCCGGATCCAGCGCCTGGTTGGCGAGCGTCTCGCGCACCGCCTCGATCACCGGCTCGTGCGCCGCCTCGCCATTGCTCACGGCCTGCTTGAGCGTGTCCAGCATCAGCTGCTGCATCGCCTCGTAGCGCGCGAACGGGTCGTCGTCCCGGCCGGACAGGAAGGCGAGGTCGGCCGCGCCGCGGTCGGTCTCGACGATCACCGGCGCGGAGAAGTCGCGGTTCACCGACAGCACCGCCGGCTCGGTCAGCCCGTCGATGACCAGTTCCTCTTTCGCGCCGTCGAGGATGAACAGGCGGTCGTCATGCTTCGCCCCGGTCCGCGCGCCGAACAAGGCGAGCTTCAACGGGATCGGCATGGGCTGCTTGGCCTTCTGCCCCGGGGTCGGCGGCACCTCCTGCTCCAGCAGGACGCGGGCGACCGCGCCCTCCTGCACGAGCTGCGCCTTCACCTTCGGCGTGCCGGCCTGGCTGTACCAGAGACGGAACTGGGCGAGATCCTCGCCCGATGCCTCTTCCATCGCCCGCACGAAATCCTCGCAGGTCACCGCCTCGCCGTCATGGCTCGCGAAATAGAGGTCGCAGCCGGCGCGGAACTTCTCGGGCCCGAGGATGGTGTGCAGCATCCGGATCAGCTCGGCGCCCTTGTTGTAGACGGTCGCGGTGTAGAAGTTGGAGATCTCGATATAGGAATCCGGGCGCACGGGATGGGCGAGCGGCCCCGCATCCTCGGGGAATTGCGCGGCGCGGAGCAGCCGCACGTCCTCGATCCGCTTGACCGCCTCCGAGCCCATGTCCGCGGAAAAGCTCTGGTCGCGGAAGACGGTGAAGCCCTCCTTGAGGCTCAGCTGGAACCAGTCGCGGCAGGTGACCCGGTTGCCCGACCAGTTGTGGAAATATTCGTGCGCCACGACGCCGGCGATGCCGTCATAGTCCATGTCGGTCGCGGTGTCGGGATCGGCGAGGATGTAGCGCGAGTTGAAGATGTTGAGGCTCTTGTTCTCCATCGCCCCGAAATTGAAGTCATCGACCGCGACGATGTTGAACATGGCGAGGTCATATTCGCGGCCATAGACCTGCTCGTCCCACTTCATCGCCGCCTTGAGGCTCGCCATCGCATGTTCGGTGCGCGGCAGGTCGCCTTCGCGCACCCAGATGGCGAGATCGACGGTGCGGCCGGAGCGGGTGACGAAATTGTCGCGGTTGGCGACGAGGTCGCCGGCGACGAGCGCGAACAGATAGCAGGGCTTGGGGAAGGGATCTTCCCATTCGGCCCAGTGCGTCCCTGCCTTCCCGTCCTCGCCGGACGCGACCGGATTGCCGTTCGAGAGCAGGATCGGATAGGCGGCCTTGTGGCCGCTCATCCGCACCCGGTAGCGGGTGAGCACGTCGGGCCGGTCCGGGAAAGGCGTGATCCGCCGGAAGCCCTCCGCCTCGCACTGGGTGCAGAGCATGCCGCCGGATTCGTAGAGGCCCATCAGCTGGGTGTTGGTCTTCGGCGCGATCGCCACCTCGGTCTCGATCGTGCCGCTGTCGCCCGGCACGTTGATCCGGATCACGTCATTCTCGAACCAGTAATTGACCGTCTCGCCGTCCAGCCGGACGTCGAGGATGTGCAGGCCAGAGGCGTCGAGCCGGAGCGGGGCCTTGTGATCGCCGTTCCGTACCACCTCCAGCCGGGCGCGCACCAGGGTCCGCGCCGCGTCCAGCGTGAAATCGAGCGCCAGATCGGGCACCAGCCATTCGGGCGGCCTGTAATCTTCGCGGCGGGTGACGTGGGGGGCGGCGGGCGAGGCGGCGACGTCGGGCATGGAGTCGGCTCTAGGCCCCCGCAGAGGGGCACGCAATCGCCCCATAGCCGTCACCCCGGCGAAGGCCGGGGCCCCGGCGCGGAAAAAACACCGGTCCGTCTCCCTGGGGTCCCGGCCTTCGCCGGGATGACGAGGTTAGAGCCGCGTCACCGTCACGCTCTGGCTGTTCATCACCGCGCTGCCGAAGATCGTCATGAAGGCGATGTCGGTGGCGTCGCGGCCGACGCAGATGCGCACCACGCCCTCGGCCGGGGCGAGGCCGGTGGCATCGAGGATATGCCAGGCCCCGTCCAGCCAGACCTCGATCACGGCGTGGAAGTCCGGCGGCTTCAGCCCGAGCGCATAAGCCGAGGTCAGCCGCGCCGGCACCCCGGCGGCGCGGGCGAAGCTCGCCAGCAGATGGGCATAATCGCGGCAGACGCCGGCGCGGGCGACGAAGGCGTCGGCAGCCGTGGTGGTCGTGTCGGACGAACCCGGGGCATATTCGAGCTCGTCATGAATCCAGTCCCGCATCGCGAGCAGCTTCGCGCCGCCCGCCAGATCGCCGAAGCGGCGGTCGACGAAGGTCTCGAACTGGTCGGACTGGCAATAGCGGCTGGGCCAGAGATAGGCGATCGCCTCGGACGGCAGCTCGGCCAGCGGGCAGATCGGCAGATTGTCGATCGGGCAAAGCGGGCGCCTGAGCTCGACCGTGGCGCGATAGGCGGCCTGCAGCCGCCCGGAGGCATGGAGCCAGGTGCGCCGGCCGATTCCATCCTCGCCGGCGACCGGCGTCAGCGGGCCCGCCGCCCCGTCGACGGTCAGCCGATCCTCGATCAGACGCTGGTCGGGCAGCTGCGCGACCTCCACCGCGAGCAACACCTCGGCAGGCTGCGGAAAATGATAGTCGAGCGCGACGTCGATCTGCAGGCGCATCAGGGTCCAGTGCTCCCCTTTCCCGCTCCGCGCAACGCCCGAGGCAGACGGATGAGCCGGTAGCCTGGGCATGGAGTGTTACGGGGTGCTGACGTCATTCGCTCGGCGGCGGCGGCGCCGTCTTGCCGGAGCGGAGCGCGATCAGCAGGCCGGCGACCGCTAGCAGGCCGCCGCCGATCGCCAGCGCCGACCAGCGATAGTTTTCGAACAGGGTGGAGAGGGCCATGGCGAGGATCGGGATCAGCACGCTCGACCAGGCCGCCTTGGCCGGCCCGATCCGGCGGATGATCCGGTAGTAGAGCCAGAAGGCCAAAGCGGAGGCGACGACGCCGAGATAGACGAGCCCCAACCAGTAGCCGAGGGTGCGCTCGATCACCGGCGGGCCGACCGTCGCCCAGGCGAAGGCGGCGTCCATCAGCGCGCCGTAGAGCATCGCCCAGCCGAGCATCGGCCCGACCGGACGCGATTTCATCCCGCCGGCGAGCTGCATCACGTTGGAGGCGGAGGCGGCGAGCACGGCGACGAGGACGAGGCCGAGCCCGGCGAGCACGTCGCCGGTCGGCGTCGGGCTGTGCCTGATCTCCTGCAGGAAGAGCAGGCCGACGCCGGCCATCGCCACGAGCGAGCCAAGCAGGAAGCGCCCGCTCACCTTCTGCCCGAAGAACAGCCAGGCGAGCAAGGCATTGGGCACGACGAGCAGGGCGAAGACCACGGCGGCCAGCCCGGAGGTGATGTAGAGCTCGGAGGCGTAGACCAGATTATAGTTCAGCGCGAACTGGAGCAGGCCGAGCAGGGCCGCCAGCGCGTGGCCGCGGCCGATGGCGAGACTGCCGCCGCCAAGCCGCGCGATCGCCAGCATCGCCGCGCCGGCGATCAGGAAGCGGTAGCTGACCGACCAGACCGGCGGCACCAGCCCCAGCTGGCCCTTGATCACGATCCAGGTCGAGCTCCAGATCAGCGTGATCAGGATGAAGGGGAGGAGGACTTTCGGGTCGCGGAAGGTGCCGGTCACAGCGCCCTGATCGCCGCGGCGAGCGCGTCCACATGCGCCGGATCGCTGTCCCAGGCGGTGACCAGCCGCGCCTCGCCAGCTCCCCAGTCGTAAAAGTCGAAGCCCTGCGCGCGGAGCGCCGCCGCCTCGTCCGGCGTGACCCGGATGAAGACCTCGTTCGCCTGCACCGGCAGCAGTAGCCGCTCCGCGCCCGCCGCCTCGGCGAGCCGGGTCGCCGCCGCATTCGCCGCGCGGGCGTTGCGGAGCCAGAGGTCATCCTCCAGCATCGCCAGGATCTGCGCCGCCATGTAGCGGCCCTTGGAGAGCAGATGGCCGGCCCGCTTGCGGCGATACCGGGTCGCCGCCACCAGTTCGCGGTCGAAGAAGATCAGGCATTCGGCGGCCAATCCGCCATTCTTGGTGAAGCCGAAGGACAAGGCGTCCACCCCGGCGCGCCAGCTGAGATCTGCAGGGCTGCAGCCGAGGCTGGCCACCGCATTGGCGAAGCGGGCGCCGTCGAGATGGAAACGCAATCCGCGCGCTTTGGCGAGATCGCCAAGCGCCGCGGTCTCGTCGGGCGTGTAGACGCAGCCATATTCGCTCGCATTGGTGATCGAGAGGACGTGCGGCTGCACCTGATGGACGTCGTCGCGAATGGTGGCGAGCAGCGCGCCGACCCCGTCAGGGTTCAGCTTCGCGCCCTCGCCATCGCCGAGCAGCAATTTGGCGCCGTGCGTGTAGAATTCCGGCGCGCCGCATTCGTCGGTCTGGATATGGGCGTCGCGATGGCAAAGGATGCTGCCGTGCGGGGGGCAGAGCGCCGCGAGCGCCAGGCTGTTCGCCGCGGTGCCGGTCGCCACCCAGAGCGCCTCCACTGGCGCACCGAACAGGTCGGAAAAGGCGCCGTTCAGCCGCCGCGACCAGGCGTCGCCGTCATAGGCGGTGTCGAGCCGGTTGGCGGCCGCGATCGCCGCCAGCACCTCGGGGCAGGCCGGAGCCGCATTGTCGGAGAAGAAGCGCATGCCGGCGCTCTAGCCGGGACCCGGCCCGGAACGCAAATATAAAGATATCTTTATATGTGATTTTCGAGGCCCGATTTCCGGCCTGTTTCTCTCTGCAAAATTTCCGCACGAGGCGTTTACCACAATTTAGTCCCGCCGGATTATGGCAGCTGGTCTGAAATGGGCTGGAAGGACGACATGGGCGTAGAAAATTTCGGCAGCTCCGCGGTTGGCAGCAAGCGGAAGGCCAAGCGGGCACGCGTGCTGCTGGCGGCAAGGCTGGAGACCGACAAGGGCGAGATCGAGGCGCGGCTGCGCGACCTCTCGCAAAAAGGAGCGCTGGTCGAGTGCCACGAAGTGCCGCCGGTCGGCAGTGAGCTGTTCTTCGTGCGCGGCGCGACCCGCGTCCCCGCGCGCGTCGCCTGGGCCGGCAAGAACCGGATCGGGCTCGAATTCCATCACGAGATCGACGAACAGGAGGTGTTCGTCCACATCGGCAAGCCCCAGCCGGGGCCGGTCGGCTATCGCCGGCCGCTGATCCCCGCCTCCCTTTCCCCCGAGGACCGCCGGATCGCCCAGGCCTGGGGCGTGACGGTCGGCCTCATCGTGCCGGAACGCGACTAGGATCGGCGCAATGCAGACCTTTTCAGGCTCCTGGTCGCTTCCCTCCGAGTTCGGCAGCCCGTTCCTGTCAGGCGAGCTGACCACGGAGATCCGGCCGGCGTCCAACCGGGCCAGCCGCAAGTCCGAGCGCGTGACGCTGGCAATCGGGGCCGGGCTTCGCCAGCGCGGCGGCACCGGTGTCGGCATCCAGATCATGGACCTCTCCACGGACGGCTTCCGCGCCTCCACGCATCTCCAGCTCGAGCGGGGGACCGACGTCTGGCTGCGCCTGCCCGGGCTCGAACCCTATCAGGCCAAGGTCATGTGGACGAAAGGGAATTTCGTCGGGTGCGCGTTCGATCGACCGCTCCACCCCGCGGTGCTGGAGATGATCGTGAAGAAGGGCGGCCAAGGTTAAGCGGCTGGAACAAGGCTCCGATTTGGAGCGATTCGGATTTTATCCACAGCTATGTTAAGCCTGCCGCGCGACTCGGGGGAGGGCGTGCAGGTGGAATCGAATCACCGTTACTTCTTGCGCCGCGCCGAGGAAGAAAACCGGCGCGCCCGCCATGCGGTCACCAAGGCTGCCGCCGATCGCCACCGCGAACTGGCCGAACTTTTCGCCTCCAAGGCCGCGAAGACGGTGCGCATCCAGGAATTGCAGCTCGTCCAGCCCTGAACGGGCATCCGACCCTGTCCTCAAACCCTCCTGATCGGGAAGCGATGGTGCTGCCGGTGAGGATTGAACTCACGACCTCAGCCTTACCAAGGATGCGCTCTACCACTGAGCTACGGCAGCCTATCGCCTTTCGGGAAGGCGCGCCTATGGCCGCGCGCGGCGTCCTGTGTCAAGGCGTCCGCCATGGCCAGGCATGACGAGGAGCGCGCGGCCCGCCTCGCCGCGGCGCTCCGCGAGAATCTGAAGCGCCGCAAGGCGCAGGCGCGGCTCCTCCCCGGGACGGGGAGGGGGACCGCGACGCGAAGCGGCGTGGTGGAGGGGGCGGGGAGCGAGACTCAACCCCCCCTCCACCAGGCTTCGCCTGGTCCCCCTCCCCGTCCCGGGGAGGATTAGAGCGGCGCGCAACTCGCCTCGAGCCAGGCTTTCGCCTCGCCCTCCAGCTGCGGCCCGACGATCGCCAGCACCCGGGCGTGATAATCGTCCACCCACTGCCGCTCGGCTGCGGACAGCATGTCGGTCTCGATCAGCTGGCGGTCGATCGGCGCGAAGGTGAGCGTCTCGAAGCCGAGCACCTTCTTCTCCGCGCCCGCGATCTCGACGGGCACGACGAGCACCAGATTCTCGACCCGGATCCCGTATTCGCCGGTCTTGTAATAGCCGGGCTCGTTGGACAGGAACATGCCGGCCTTCAGCGGCTCGTCGCCGCCGGCCTGGGCGCTGCCCACCGGCGAGATGCGCTGCGGCCCCTCGTGCACCGAGAGGAAGCTGCCGACACCGTGGCCGGTGCCGTGCGCATAATCGAGCCCGGCGGCCCAGAGGAACTGGCGGGCGAAGCTGTCGAGCTGGGAGCCGCGCGTGCCTTCGGGAAAGCGCGCCATCGCGACCGCGATATGGCCCTGGAGGACGCGGGTGAAGCGGTCCTTCATCTCCGCCGTCGGCGTGCCGACGATCACCGTGCGGGTCACGTCGGTGGTCCCGTCCGGATATTGGCCGCCTGAATCGACCAGGTAGATCTGGTCCATCTCCAGCGGCCGGTTGGTCTCCGCGCTGACCCGGTAATGGACGATCGCCCCGTTCGGGCCCGCGCCGGAGATGGTGTCGAAGCTCAGGTCCCGAAGGTCGCCGCCGGCTTGGCGGAAGGCCTGCAGCCGGTCCTGCGCTGAAATCTCGTCGACGCCCCCCTTTGGCGCCTCGACGGACAGCCAGTGGAGGAAGCGCGACAGGGCCGCGCCGTCCCGCGCCTGCGCCGCGCGATGGCCGGCAATCTCGACCGGATTCTTGATCGCCTTCGGCAGCACCGCCGGATCGCGCCGGGCAATGATATGGGCGCCGGCCTTGTCGAGCGCCGCGAAGATCGCGGCGACCGACCGCTCCGGATCGACGGCGATGGTCTTGCCGCCGAGGTCGCCGAGCGCGCGCTCGAAGTCGCTCCGCTCATGCACGCGGACGCCATTGCCGAGATGCTGGCGGACATCGTCGCCGATCTTCTCGCCGTCCACGAACAGATCCGCGGTGCCGTCATCGCGCACGAGGGCGAAGGAGAGGGCCACCGGCGTCCGCTCGACGTCCTTGCCGCGCACGTTGAACGTCCAGGCGATGGAATCGAGCGCGGCCAGCACGGCGGCGTCGGCCTTCTGCTCCTTCAGCCAGTCCGCCATCTGCTGCCTTTTGGCCGCCGAGCCCTCGCCGGCAAATTCATCGGGATGGACGATCAGCCGCGCCCGGCTCGGCTCGGGCCGGTCCGCCCAGACCTTGTCGATCGGGTTCTGGCCGACGGCGACCAGCTCGGCGCCCTTGTCGGCGAGCGCCTCCTTCGCCTTCGCGACCCAGTCGCGCGTATGCAGCCAGGGATCGTAGCCGATCCGCCCGCCATCCGGCGCATGCTCCTTCAGCCAGTCGGCGATGCTGGTCTGCGGCACCGACTGGTAGGACCAGAAATTGCCGTCCACCTGGTCGCGCACCTGCAATGTGTAGCGCCCGTCAACGAAGATCGCCGCTTCCTCCGGCAGCACCACCGCCGATCCGGCCGAGCCCTGGAAGCCAGTCAGCCAGGCGAGGCGCTGCGCATAGGAGCCGACATATTCGCTCATATGCTCGTCGGTCAGCGGCACGACGAAGCCGTCGAGCCGGTCGGCCTTCAGCTGCGCGCGCAGCGCGTTGAGGCGGTCTTCATAGGTGGACATAAGAAGGCTTTCCCGATGCGGTTATGCCCCGCTAGATAGGCCCGTTCAGAGCCACGCGCCAGCCCGGCGCCCGACAGGATACCGCCCTCATGCGCCTGCTGATCGCCGCCCTGCTCCTCGCGAGCCTCCCTGCCGCCGCCCAGTCCCGGAACGATGTCATGACCGCTCAAAGCCCGCTCCCGCCGCCGCCCGTCGCCGAGCAGCGCCCGTACAGTTTCGAGCGCCACGGCGTGACCATCCAGGATCCGTATCACTGGCTGCGGGATTCCTCCTATCCGACGGTCGACGATGCCGACGTGCTCGCCTATTTGCGCGCCGAGAATGCCTATTTCGAAGCCGCCATGGCGCCGCACCGGCAGCTCACCGACACATTGTTCGCCGAGATGCGCGGCCGCATTCCCGAGGATGACAGCTCGGTCCCGCAGCGCGACGGCAACTGGCTCTACTGGTGGGCCTTCTCGCCAGGGGCGCAATATCGCACCTGGTATCGCCGCCCCGTCGCCGGCGGCGACCAGCAGATCGTGTTCGACGAGCCCGCCGCCGCCTTGGGCAAGCAATATTTCCGTCTGGGCTCGCTCGATGTCAGCCCCGACGGCCGCTACGCCGCGATCCTCGTCGACGACGATGGTTCCGAACGCTTCCAGCTGCGCATCCGCGAGCTCGCCACCGGCCGCGACCTCGAGACCGTGACCGAGGTCGGCATCGGCAACGTGGTCTGGACCGCGGACAGCCGCGGCATCGTCTTCACCGAGGTCAACGACAACTGGCGCTCCTACCGCGCCCGTCTGCACTGGCTCGGCCACCCCTTGAGCGAGGACAAGACGCTCTATGAGGAGACCGAGAATATCGCCTTCACGGTCGGCGTCGGCCTGACCCAGGACCGGCGCTTCATCGTCATCCAGACCGGCGAGAACAGCTCCAACGAGAGCCGCATCGTCCCTGCCGACAATGTCGAGGCGCCGCTGGTGCTGGTCGCCCGCCGCCGGCCGAACATTCAATATTCGGTCGACGCCAGCCACGGGAAGCTCTGGATCGTCACCAATGACGACCATATCAATTTCCGTCTCGCCGAGGCCGATCCGGCCCGTCCGGACGACTGGCGGACGGTGATCGCCGGCTCGAACCAGGTCTATATCCGCGGCGTCACCGCGTTCCGCGACCATCTCGCGATCACCGAGCGGGTGAACGGCCTCGACCAGATCCGCCTGCGCACCTATGACGGCCATGAGAGCCGCATCCCCTTCCCGGAGGCGAGCTATACGGTCGGCCTCGGCAACAATCCGGAATATGCGCCCGCCGCCTACCGGCTCAATTACAGCTCGATGCTTTCCAGCACAGTGGGATCCGAAGCTTGGAATTCACGTGACTTGAAGTCGC
>JADMIO010607228.1_pt1 | contig 18272 bp, 7 predicted proteins | sample 8958161 | NCBI WGS metagenome assembly JADMIO01 (sample SAMN16585339, study PRJNA669376) | soil metagenome | isolation source: Crop rotation soil | place: USA: Cullars Rotation, Alabama | collected 2011 | reverse complement strand
GCGACAACTTGTCCACGTGGAATTCTAAGCTTAGGATCCCAATGTGCTGGAAAGATCACGAGCACCAGCGCCAGCGCGACTTCGGCGACGACCAGCGCCGAGCGCACGCGGCCGCCCGCCGTGCCGCCCTTCTGGCCGCCTTCTTTCAGCGTCCCGATCAAGTCGGGCTTCGAGCTTTGCAAGGCCGGCATCAGGCCGAACAACAGCGTCGTCAGCAGCGTGACGCCGATGGCGAAGCCGAGCACGCGGGCGTCGAGCCGCGCTTCATCCAGACGCGGGATGTTGCCCGGACTGAACATCACCAGCAGGTCTTTGCACCACAGCGCCAGCAGCAGCCCGAGGCCGCCGCCGAGCACCGCGAGCGCAAGGCTCTCTGTGAGCAGTTGTCGGACGATGCGGCCCCTGCGCGCGCCGACCGCCGCTCGTATGGCGACTTCGCGCTGACGCGACGCGGCGCGCGCGAGCAGCAGGTTGGCGACGTTGGCGCAGGCGATCAGCAGCACGAAGCCGACGGCGACCAGAAAGACGACCAGCGGCAGCCGCGTGTCAGAGACGATCCACTCTTTCAACGGCCCGATGCCGACGCCCATCTGCTGGTTGGTGTCCGGGTATTGCTGTTCGAGCTGCGTGGCGATGGCCGTCATCTCTGCGCGGGCCTGATCGAGCGTGACGCCGTCTTTCAGCCGACCGATGGCGCGCAGGAAATGCGGCTTGCGCAGCCGTGCGATCTGGTCACGGTTCCAGCCCATCGGCACCCACATCTCAATCTCTTTCGACGGGAAGTAGAAAGCCGGCGGCATAACGCCGATGACTTCGCGGCTCCTGCCGTTGAGTGCGACGGTGCGGCCGACGATGTTGGGGTCGCCGCCGAAGCGCCGCTGCCAGAAGCCGTAGCTGAGCACAACGACCAGGCTCTTGCCTTCCGCGGTCTCCTCTTCGCGCATCGTGCGCCCCATCATCGCTTCGGCGCCGAGCACGGAGAAGACGTTGCCGGTGACGAATAAGCCCCGCACGCGCTCCGGCTCGCCGTCGCCGGTCAGTTGCAGCCCGGTAATGCCCGGCCCTTTCTTGTCCGAGCCCATATAAGCGGCGATCTCTTCAAAGGACTGGCTCTGCGCCTTCCAGTCGAAGAGGTTGGCCGGCGCGACGGTCGCCTGCGTCCAGTTCTTCAGCGGGTTGGTCTCCCAGAACTGCACCAGCCGGTCGGGCGCGCGGTAAGGCATCGGGTTGATGAGCACGGCGTTGACGACACTAAAGATGGCCGTGTTCGCGCCGATCCCTAGGGCCAGCGTCAGCACGGCGATGAACGTGAAGCCCGGCTTCTTGGCCAGCATACGCGCGCCGTAGCGCAGGTCTTGAATCAATGTGCTCATCCGTCACCTCCAGTGAAAGGCAAAAGGCAAAAGGCAAAAATAAGGCAGGGGAGTGAAGAGATAGGCAGCGGCTATCTATTAATCCGGCTCCTTCACTTTTGCCTTTTGGTTTTTGCCTTTTGCCTTTTGCCTTATTCATATCTCAGCGCCACCATCGGGTCTACTTTCGTTGCTCGCCGCGCCGGCAGGTAACTCGCCAAAAGTGCGATGCCCATCAGTAGCACGGCGATGATGGCAAAGACAGCCGGGTCAGTCGCACTGACCCCGAACAGCAGGCTCTGCATCACGCGAGTCAACGCGCAGGCCCCGGCCAGCCCCGTGCTGACGCCGATCAATACCAGCCTCAGCCCTTGCCCGATCACCAGTCGCAATACGTCGCCGGCCTGCGCGCCAAGTGTCATGCGTATGCCGATTTCACGCGTACGCTCGGCCATCGCATACGACACCACGCCGTAGACGCCGGTGGCCGTCAGCACGACGGCAAGGAGCGCGAACGTGCCAAGCAGGAAAGTTGAAAAACGCGGCTGAGCGATTGATTTCGTCAGCAACTGCTCCATCGTGGCGACGTTGTCAACCGGCTGGTCTTTGTCCAGTTCTTGAATGCGGCTGCGCACGGCGGCGGTTATGCCGGCCGGCTCGGCAGTCGTGCGCACGACAATCGTCATCCAGCGCAGCCAGCCGAATCGTTTCTGCGCATGTGGCTGATAGACGACCGCGCCTTCGTCGGCGTCCAATCCCATGTGCTTGATGTCGCCGACCACGCCGACAATCGTGTAAGCCGGGTCATCGGGGTCGCCGAAGCGTATGCGCTTGCCGACCGGGTCACGGTCTGCGAAGAAGCGCCGCGCCATCGTTTGATTGATGATCGCCACAGGCGTTGCGTGCTGATCGTCGCGCGCCGTGAATTCGCGGCCTTCGACGAGCGGGATTCCGAGCGTGCGAAAGTAGTCGTCGGTGACGGCGCGATAAACGGCCTTCGGCGGTTCTGCTTCTGCCGTGCTCCCATCAATCGTGATCGGAAAGCTCATCGCGTTGAATCGGAATGGCAAGTCCTGCACGGCGCCCACCGATTCGACGCCGGGTAGCGTCCTGATCTGTTCGAGCGCCTGCCGAAAGAACGCGACCTGCTGTTGGTTCTCGCCGTAACGGGCCGGCGGCAAGGTGACTTCCATCGTCAGCAGGTGGTGCGGGTCGAAGCCGACGTTGACGCGCTGAAGTTGAATGAGGCTCTTAATCATCAGGCCGGCGCCGACCAGCAGGATGACGCTGACCGCGACTTCGGCGACGACCAGCAGGCTGCGCAGCCGGCGGCCGGCGCCGCGTGACGTGCTGCGCCCTTCCGCTTTGAGCGCTTCGTTGGGATCAAGCCCGGATGCGTGCCACGCCGGGATCAGGCCAAAGATCAATGTCGTCAGCAGCGCCAACATCAGCGTGAAGGCCAGCACGCGGCCATCCATCGCCGCTTCGTCCAGGCGCGGGATGTTGCCCGGGCTGAGCGTAACCAGCGCGTCGCGGCCCCAGAGCGCCAACAGCCAGCCGAGCACGCCGCCCATCAGGGCCAGCAGCAGACTCTCGGTAAGAAATTGGCGGATCAGTCGGCGGCGGCTCGCACCCAGCGCCGCGCGTATGGCCATCTCTTTCCGCCTCGACGCCGCGCGCACCAGCAGCAGGCCGGCGATGTTGGCGCAGGCAATCAGTAACACGAAGACGACCGCGCCAAGCAGGATGAGCAGAAAGCGGCTGACCTTGCCGACCAGTTCTTCTTGCAGCGGCACCAGGCGCACGCCTGAGCCGGCGTTGGCTTCGGGATATTGCTGTTCAAGCCGTCGCGCAATGGCCTTCATCTCGGTGTCGGCCTGCTCAACAGAGATGCCGCCTTTCAATCGCCCGATAACGCTTAACCATCTGCCCTGGCGGTTCTGTGTCTGCGCGGCAGACATTGCCATAGGCCGCCAGATGTCCGCCCGCTCGTCCGGGAAATGAAAGCTGCGCGGCATCGCGCCGACGACCGTGTGCGGGCGGCCATTGAGCAGTATGCTCTGCCCGATGATCTCACGGCTTGCGCCAAAGCGGCTTTGCCAGAAGCCGTAGCTCAAGACGACCACATCATCTTTACCTTCTCTATCGTCATCCGCAGTGAGCGTGCGGCCCGCCGCTGCGGCGACACCGAGCGTTTGAAAGAACTCGCCGGAAACCATCACCGCGCGCAAACGCTGCGGCTCGCCTCCGCCCGTCAGGTTATAGTTCCAGTTGAAGTAAGCCGCGAGCGATTCAAAGACTTGATTCTCCCTCTTCCAATCGGTGAAGTTTGCGCCGCCGACCGCCTGATGGTCCTGTCCCTGTTGCAGGTTGGTTTCGCAGACTGCCACCAGCCGCTCAGGTTCGTTGAACGGTAGCGGACGGATGAGCACCGCATTGACAACGCTAAAGATGGCCGTGTTGGCGCCGATGCCGAGCGCCAGCGTGATGACGGCCACGAACATAAAGCCGGGCCGCTTCATTAGCATCCGCATGCCATAACGCAGGTCTTGAAGCAGTGTCGCCATTAATCACCTCTCGAATAGTAGGCAGTAGGCAGTCACGGACTCGTTTGTCATTCCTCGTGTCGAGACGGAACGTTGATGATTCAGAGGACTGCCTACTGCTTCCTGCCTCCTGCTTCCTGCCTACTCGTATCTCAGCGCCACCATCGGATCAACGCGAGTGGCGCGGCGGGCGGGCACGAAGCAGGCCGCTAGCGCGACCAGCGCCAGCAACGTGACCACCGCCGCGTAAGTCAACGGGTCGGTGGCGCTGATGTGGAACAGCAGGCTCGACAGCAGGCGCGTCAACGCGAACGCGCCGATCAGGCCGAGTGTGATGCCGACTACAATGAGCGTCACTCCCTGGCGGACGACCATCAGCAGCACGTCGCGCGCCGTCGCGCCCAGCGCCATGCGTATGCCGATCTCCTGCGTGCGCTGCGCGACCGAATAACTCATCACGCCGTAGATGCCCACCGACGCCAGCACCAGCGCCAGCGCCGCGAAGCTGCCGAGCAGCAGCGTATAAAGGCGCGGCTCGCCGAGCGCGCTCGCAAGCACCGCCTCGGCCATCTCTGCGCGACTGGCCGGCTGCGTCTTGTCCACTTTCCAGATGGCGCTCTGCACGGCTCGGCGCAGGCTGACCGGATCGCCTGAGCCGCGCACCAGCAGCGAAGCCGATAGCCACGGCTGTTGTTGATACGAGACATAAATCTGCGGCGTGACTTTGCCGGCCTGGCCCTGGTTGATGTCGCGGACGACGCCGACGATCTCGCGCGTCTGAGGCTTGCCCAGGAAGTTGATCGTGATGCGCTGGCCGAGCGGGTCCGTGTCGGCGAAGAATTGCCGCCGCAGCGATTCGTTAATCATCGCGACGGCGGGCGCGTTGCGGTCGTCGCGCTCGGTCAGCTCGCGGCCCGCGACCAGTTGCGCGCCGACGACGCGAAAGTAATTCGGGCTGATGGCGTCGTACATCGCCGTCGGCTCAGCATTCATCACGCGGCCTTCGATGCTGAAGTTAAAACTGAGAAAGGGGAACACGTTGCCGCTGGTCGCCGCCACGCCTTCGACGCCCGGCGTTGAGGCGACTTCGTCAACCACCTGCTTGATGAAGCGCGCGCGCGCCGCGTCGTCCGGGTAACGATTGAAGGGCACCGAAACGCTCATGCTCATCAACCCGCGCGGGTCGAAGCCGAGGTCGTTGCGGCGCAATCGGACGAAGCTGTTGACGAGCAGCCCCGCGCCGATCAGCACGACCAACGCCAGCGCGATTTCGGTTACGACGAACAGGTTCCGCGTGCGCCGGTGGCGTGCGCCTTCCGAGCCGCGCCCGCCCTCTTTCAGCCACTCGTTGAGGTCGGGCCGCGACGCCTGCCACGCCGGCACCAGGCCGAGCGCGACGCCCGTCGCCAACGTCGTCGCGAAGGTGAAAGCCAACACCCACAGGTCTACGCCGACGCGCGTTTGCAGCTTCAGGTTGTTCCAGCTTTCGGGCAGCAAGCCCATCAGCGCGTCCACGCCCCACAGCGCGATCAGCAACCCGGCAGCGCCGCCGACGGTCGCAAGCAACAGGCTCTCGGCGAGCAGTTGTTGCATCACGCGCCAGCGGCTCGCGCCGAGCGCGCGGCGGATGGCCAGCTCCTTGCGACGCGAGGCGGCGCGGGCCAACAGCAGGTTGGCGACGTTGGCGCAGGCGATCAGCAGGATCAACATCACCGCGCCCATCAGAATCCATAATGACGTCTTCACGTCGCGCACGATCCAGTCGCGGAACGGCGTCAGTCGCACGCCGAGGTCTTTGTCGGTGTCGGGGTGCTCGGCGGCCAGGCGCGCGGCGATGGTTTGTAATTCGGACTCCGCGGCCTTGATGGTCTGTCCGGGCTTGAGCAATCCCATCACGCCCATGTAGCGGTTGGCGCGGTTGCGCATCTCGCCCGAATCTTTCGACATCGGCGTCCACACCTGCGCGAAGCCGGGGTACTTGAAGTCCGCGGGCATGACGCCGATGACGGTCGTGCCGGTGTCGCCGAGCACCTGGCCGATGATGTTGGGGTCGCCGCCGAAGCGCTCTTGCCAGAGGCGGTAACTGAGGATGATGGTGTCGTCGGCTTTGACGTAGCCGTCTTCGTCGCGGAACGTGCGTCCGAGCAGCGGGCGCGCGTGCAGCGCGTCGAAGAAGTTGGTCGAGACGCGCGCGCCGGGAAACGATTCGGGACTGTCGACGCCGGTGAGGCTGAAGCCGCCGCCCGAAAGCGCGACGAACTGCTCGAAGACTTCGGTCTGCCCTTGCATGTCCCAGAAGTCGGCGGGGGCGACGCCGACGAACGAGTCAGCGCCGGCCTGGCGGTTGCCGGATTCGACGAGGATGAGGCGGTCGGAATCAATGTAAGGCAGGGGGCGCAGCAGCAGCGTGTTGACGACGGAAAAGATGGCGGTGTTGGCGCCGATGCCCAGCGCCAGTGCGAGAATGGCTACGGCGGTGTAGGTCGGACTCTTGAACAGCATGCGTGTGGCATAGCGCAAATCCTGCCAGAGTGTCGTCATCGCTTCGCCTCCTCGGGGTGAGATGAAAGAAGACCAATCGCGCAGGACTCATCAACCCGTGTGCCGGAAAAATGCGGCGAAGATAAGCTGCTGAGGGGAGGCGAGTTGCTAAACGACGAAGCGGCGCGTCACGCTCGCGGCTTGTCCGATTGCGGGATTGCGGTTCCCAAAAGGGGACAGGAAACAGGAGGCAGGAGGCAGGAGGCAGTCGCCAGGAGGCAGGAAGCAGGAAGCAGGTAAGAGAAAAGGCAGCAAGTCGTGAATAGTCACTCACGACTTGCTGCCTTTGATAGTCAGTCACGGCTTGCTGCCTTTGAATGTTGGCAGAGTTGGTTCTTACTGCCTCCTGCCTCCTGCCTCCTGGCGACTGCCTCCTGCTTTCTGCCTACTCGTAACGCAGCGCCACCATCGGATCAACCTTGGCGGCGCGGCGGGCCGGCACGAAGCAGGCCAGCAACCCGATGGCGGCCAGGCCCGCGCCGACCGCGATGAATGTGAGCGGGTCGGTTGTGCTCACTTGGAACAGCAGGCTCGCCATCACTTGCGTCAGGAAGAACGCGCCCGTCAACCCGACCGCGAGGCCCACTACCGTCATCTTCAAGCCCTGGCTCAAGACCATCGTCAGCACGTTGCGCGTCGTCGCGCCGAGCGCCACGCGCAGGCCGATCTCCTGCGTGCGCTGCGTCACCGTGTAAGCCATCACGCCATAGATGCCGATGGCCGCCAGCGCGATCGCGATCAGTGAGAACGAGCCGAGCAGCAGCGACAGGAAGCGCGGCTTGACCAGCGAATCGCCGACCAGGTCGTTCATCGTCTTCAGCCCGTAGATGGGAATGCTGGGGTCCATCTCGGCGACGGCGGCGCGCACGCCCGACATCGTCGCGCCGAGGCTGCCGTCCGTCTTCACGACGAAGCTCTTGACGTTGCTGACGCCGAATTCGAGCGTCTGGTGTTCGAGGACGTATAGCTCCGTTCCCGCCGGCTTGTCTGTGCCGAGGTTCTTGGTGTCTTCGACGATGCCGACAACCGTGAACCAGTGCGGCTTGTTATCGAACTCCGGGTTGATGCGCTTGCCGATGGCGCTTTCGCCCGGCCAGAAGCGCCGCGCCATCGCTTGATTGATGACGACGACCTTCATCGCATTGTCGCCCAGGTCCATCGGCTCGAAGGTGCGCCCTTCGAGCGTGCGTATGCCCATCGCCGTGAAGTAGTCCTTGCCGATGATATTCCAGAAGTCCACGTTCTGGGCCGGGCCATCGGGCGTCGGCTGATAGCCTTCGATCATGGTGTCGTTAGCGTCGATGGGGCGTACGGGCGGCAGCTCGCCGGCGATGGCCGCCGCTTTGACGCCGGGGATCGCGGCGAGCTTGCCTTCCAGCGTCTCGCCGAAGTGCAGGAGGTCGGCGCTCTTATAACGGCTGGACGGCAGCGCCAGGTTGAACGCGACGACGCCGTTCGGGTTAAAGCCGAGGTCGACCTGCCGCAGCTTCCAGAAGGCGCGCACCATCAACCCTGAGCCGACCATCGGCACGACGGCCAGGGCGATCTCGGCAACCACCAGCGTCTTGCGCAACCGCTGGCCGCCGCTGACCGATGTGCCCTTGCCGCTGCCGTGCAGCCAGACGTTGAGGTCGCGCTCGCGCATCTGCACCAGCGGCGCCATCGCAAAGATCAGCACGGAGAGGACCGATATGCCGAGCGTGAAGGCGAGCACCGGCAGGTTGACGCTGATCTCGCTGGTGCGCGGCACGCTGTTGGGCGCGGCGGCGATGACTAAGCTGAGTCCGAACTTGCCTAAGAGGATGCCCGTGGCCGCGCCCAGCACGACGAGGATCAAGCCTTCGGCGAGGAATTGGCGCAGCAGGCGCGCACGGCCCGCGCCCATCGCCAGGCGGATGGCGAACTCGCGCCGCCGCGCTTCGGCCCGCGCCAGCAGCAGGTTGGCGACGTTGACGCAGGCGATCAGCAAGACGAAGCCGACCGCGCCCAGCAGCATCAGCACGGCGGGCCGCGCCGCGCCGACTACGTCTTCGTGCAGCGGCACCATCAAGACCGGGTGGCCATCCGGCCTGAGCAGGTGGCGTGCGCGGTTCTCGCTCTGCCAGCCGGCCATCAGCGAATCCATCTCGGAGCGCGCCTGCGTGAGCGTGACGCCGGGCTTGAGCCTGGCGATGACGTAGAGGAAATGGCTGGCGCGGCCGCCCGGGTTGGCCGGGTCGAACTGGAACGACACCCAGACCTGCGCCGGGTCGTTGCTGCCTGCGGGAAAGTTGAAGGTGCGCGGCATCACGCCGATGACCGTGAACGGCTGGGCGTTGATCTGAACCTCTTTGCCGATGATGTTGGGGTCCGAGCCGAAGGCGCTGCGCCACAACCCGTCGGCGATCAGCGCGGCGCGCGGCCCGCCCTTGCGGTCTTCCTCTTCGCTGAAGTTGCGCCCCATCGCCGGCTGCACGCCGAGCACGTCAATCAGCCCGCGCGTGATCAGCGCGGAGGTGACGCGGATCGGCTCGCCGCTGCTGGTGGCGACGTTGACGCCGCTCGACGACCACGCGCCGATGCTCTCCCACGACTGCGCCTCGTTGCGTATGTCCATGAACTCAGGCGGCGACATCCAGAACTTGCGCAGGTCCATCGTCGGGAACTCTGTGTAGACGCGGACCAGCCGGTCGGGCTCCTGGTAAGGCAGCGGCGTCAGCAGCACGGCGTTGACGACAGAGAAGATCGCCGTGTTCGCGCCGATGCCTAAGGCCAGCGTGATAATCGCCACCGCCGCGAAGCCCGGCTTGTTTAATAGCATACGCGCCCCATAGCGCAGGTCTTGTATGAATGTGTTCATCGTTCCTCCAGTCAGTGGTCAGTGGCCACTGTTATTCGTATCTGAGCGCGATCATCGGATCAACGCGAGTGGCGCGGCGTGCGGGCACGAAACAGGCCGCCAGAGCCACTCCGGTCAGTCCTAATGAGATTAACAGGAAGGTCAGCGGGTCGGTGGCGCTGGTGCCGTAAAGCAGGCTCGCCATCAGCCGCGTCGCCGCAAACGCCCCCGCCAATCCAATCGCGATGCCGACGCCGGCCAGCGCCATGCCTTGCCCGACGACCAGCCTCAGCACGTCGCGCGTCGGCGAGCCCAGCGCCATGCGTATGCCGATCTCGCGCGTGCGCTCGGTCACGGCGTAGCTCATCACGCCGTAGATGCCAATGGCCGCGAGCGTCATCGCTACCGCCGCAAACAGTCCCAGCGCCACCATCGCAAAACGCCGCCGCGCCAGTGACTCGGAGACGCGCTGCTCCATCGTCTTCACGTCATAGATCGGCACGTTCGGGTCCATCGCGCGGGCTTCGTCGGTGACGGCGGCGATGAGGCTGCGCGGGTCATTCGCCGTGCGCAGGACAACATACATGGTGCTGCCCAGCGTCTGCTCGTGCGGCGTGTAGAAGGCGACGCGCGAGTCCGTGTCGAGCGCGTACTGCCTGACGCTCGCCACCACGCCGACGACCGTGAGCCACGGCGCTTTCGAGTTCGGGCCGCCTCGCTTGAAACGCTTGCCCACGGCGTCCGCGCCGGGCCAGTAGGTGCGCGCCATCTTCTCGTCAATGATGGCCACCGGCAGCGAATCTTTGGTGTCGTGTGTGGTGAAGAATCGCCCGCTGATGAGCGGTATCTTCATCGTCTCGAAATAGCCGACGCTGGTGAATCGCTGGTCCGCCTGTATGGCGTCCTGCCCCGTGGCCGCCGGGTCGTAGCCTTCAATCGTGATGCCGCCCCAGCCGATGCCGCCGCTCAATGGCAACACCGACGCGCCGCCGACCGATTCGACGCCCGGCAAGCGGCCCAATCGCTCCCACAGTTGTTGATAAAAGACGCGCCGGCGCGGCTCTTCGGCGTAGGCCGTGCCTACGGTCGCCAGCCGCAGCGAGAGCACGTTCTGCGGCGAGAATCCCGGCTCGACTTGCTGCACGCGCAGGAAGCTGCGAATCAACAGGCCCGCGCCGATCAGCAGGATTAACGACAGCGCCATCTCGGCGACGACCAGCAGGTTGCGCATGCGGTGGTTGCCGCCGGCGACCATACTGCGCCCGCCTTCCTTCAGCGTCTCGCTCAGGTTGACGCGCGAGCTGCGTAGCGCCGGCACCAGCCCGAACAACACGCCGGTCAGCAGCGCGGCGACGAAGGTGAAGGCGAGCACGCGGCCATCGATGCGAATGTCATGCATGCGCGGGATGTTGCCGGGATTGAGCCAGCGCAATCCATCGAGGCTCCAGACGGCGACCAGCAGCCCGAGCGCGCCGCCCAGCATCGCCAGCAGCGCGCTTTCCGTCAGCAACTGACGCACGACGCGCCAGCGGCCCGCGCCGAGCGCCGTACGCACGGCCATCTCGCGCTCGCGCGCGGCGGCCCGCGCCAGCATCAAGTTGGCGACGTTGGCGCAGGCGATCAGCAACACGCAGCCGACCGCGCCCAGCAGCACGAGCAGCGCCGGCCGCACGTCGCCGACGACTTGTTCGAGCAGCGGGCGGACGCTGAAGCTGAAGCGGCGGCTCTCCGGGTAATAATTAGGGTATTGCTGTTCGAGCCCTTGCACGACCGCGTCCAACTCGGCCTGGGCCTGTTTAATCGTCGCGCCCGGCTTGAGCCGCGCCAGCATGTTGTAATTCTCGTCACCATGCTCGTTGAAGTCGGCGGCGGTCATCGGCAGCGGCAGCAACAGGTCGGCCTGCTCGACCGAGCCGACCGTCGGCATGACTTCGTAGCCGAGCGAGAAGTCCGCCGGCATTACGCCGACGACGGTGTAGCTCTGGCCGTTGAGCGTCAGCGAGCGGCCCAGGACGCCCGTGTCGCCGCCGTAGCGCCGTTGCCACAAGCCATAGCTGAGAATGACGGTCGTCGGCTTGTCGCCGACATCTTCTTCGGGCAGGAAGAGGCGACCGAGCGCCGGCTGTGTGCCGAGCAGCGAAAACAGGTTCGATGACGTGCGGATGACGCCCAGCCGCTCCGGCTCGCCTTCGCCCGTGAGAATGATGTTGCTGCCGTGCAGGAGGGCGATCTCTTCAAAGGTGCTGTTGTGCTGAACGACGGCGTTGTACTGGCCCGGCGAGGGCCAGTCTTGCGCGACGTTCGCGCCCGGCGAATGCGTCCAGATGATGGCCAGCCGGTCCGAATCACGGTACGGCAACGGGCGCAGCAGAAGGCCATTGATGAGGCTGAAGATGGCCGTGTTGGCACCGATGCCGAGCGCCAACGTGATGATCGCCACAACCGTGAAGCCGGGCTTCTTAATCAGCATACGCGCGCCGTAGCGCAGGTCTTGAAGTAACGTGCTCATCGTTCACCTCCAGTGAAAGGCAAAAGGCAAAAGGCAAGAGGCAAAAGGCAAAAATAAGGCAGGGGAGTGAATAGATAGACAAAGGCTATCTCTTAATTCGGCGCCTTCACTTTTGCCTTTTGGTTTTTGCCTTTTGCCTTTTGCCTTATTCATATCTCAGCGCCACCATCGGGTCAACGCGAGTGGCGCGGCGGGCGGGCACGAAACAGGCCACCAGAGCCACTCCGGTTAAAACGAGTGAGATCACGGCGAAGGTCAGCGGGTCGGTGGCGCTGGTGCCGTAAAGCAGGCTCGCCATCAGTCGCGTCGCCAGGAGCGCCCCGGCAAGGCCCACTGCCACGCCGGTGAGCGCCAGCTTCATCCCTTCCATCACCACCAGCCGGAACACGTCGGCCCGCCGCGCGCCCAGCGCCATTCGTATCCCCAGCTCGTGCGTGCGCTGCGTGACGGAATACGACATCACGCCGTAGATGCCGACCGACGCGAGAATCAATGCCAGCAGCGCGAACGCCGCCAGCAGCACGGCGTTGAAGCGTTGCGACGACACCGAATCGCTGAGGTAGTCGGTCATCATTCGCAGGCTGGTAATAGGCTGGTCTTTATCCACCTTCCAGACCGCTTCGCGCATGGCGGGAAACAGGGTGGCGGTGTCCGTGGCCGAGCGCGCGACGATGACGAGCCGGCCCCAGAGCAGTTGCGGATATGGCACGTAGAGCTGCGGGCGCGTCTCCGCATCAAGTCCCGAATGCTTGACCTCTTTGACGACGCCGACGATGGTCGTCCACGGCGTCTTCTCATCACCGAGGTCGCCCGTCCGTATGCGCTTGCCGACCGCGTCCGTGCCGTTGAAGTAACGCCGCGCCAACCCTTCGCTGACGATGGCGACCGGCGGCGCGCTCTCGTTGTCGTGCGCGGTGAAGAAGCGCCCCGCGATCAGCGGAATCGCCAGCGTCTTGAAGTAGTCTTCGTCAACGAAGCGATAGTCGGCCAGCGGCGTGTCGTTGAGCGACTTCGGGCGCGGCGCGCCTTCGATGAGGAAGCCGTCAATCTCTTCGCCGCCGGCGAGCGGCAGGTCCGAGACCGCGCCGGCAGACGTGACGCCGGGGATGGCGCGCACGTTCTCGATCACTTGTTTGAAGAAGCGGCTCTGATTAGCCACCCCGCTGTAACGCGACGACGACACCGACAGGTTCATCGCGGCGACATTCTGCGGGTCAAAGCCGGCGTCGGTCCCCGTCAGCCGCGCGAAGCTGCGGATCAACAGCCCCGCGCCGATCAGTAAGATTAATGACAGAGCGACCTCGGCGACGACGAGCAGGCTGCGCACGCGATTGCGACCGCCGGTCGAGCCGCGCGCGCCTTCCTTCAGCGTCTCGTTCAGGTCGAAGCGCGAGACTTGAAAGGCCGGCGCGAGGCCGAACAGCACGCCGGTAATCAGCGCGACCGCGAAGGTGAAGACGAGCGCCGCGCCGTCTACGCGAATCTCGTGCTTGCGCGGGATGCTGGCCGGGCTCAGGGCGAGCAGCAGGTCAATGCCCCAGACCGCGAGCAGCAGGGCAATGCCGCCGCCGACGATGGCCAGCAGCACGCTTTCCGTTAGCAACTGGCGGACGAGGCGTGCGCGGCTGGCGCCGAGCGCCGTACGCAGGGCCATCTCTTTCTGGCGCGCGGCGGCGCGGGCTAACAGCAGGTTGGCGACGTTGGCGCAGGCGATCAGCAAGACCAGCCCGACCGCGCCGAGCAGGATCAGCAACGCGAGCCGCAGGCTGCCGACCAGTTGCTGCTTGAGCGGCATGACGCGCGCGCCGAACCCGCGCGACTCTTCGTACTGCTGAGCGGCGCGGCTGGTGATGGCGTCAATCTCGGCCTGCGCCTGCGCCTGGGTGACGCCCGGCTTGAGCCGCACGATGACGCTCTTGTTATGGCTGCCGCGGTTGGCCAGTTGTTTATCGGTGAGGCCGGCCGGCGCCCACAATTCGGTCTGCGCCGGCAGTTGAAAATAGGCCGGCAGGTCGGTCGCGCGCGGGAATTGGAAGCCCTGCGGCATCACGCCGATGATCGTGTAGTCGCTACCGTCAAGCTGCATCGTACGGCCGCAGACTTCCTTGTCGCCGCCGAAGCGGCTCTGCCACAGCGCGTAGCTGATGACGACGACGCGGTTGGCGCCGGGCCGGTCTTCTTCGTCGGTGTAGGTGCGGCCCAGCACCGGCGCGACGCCCATCACGTCAAAGAAGCTCGCCGACGTAATGACGCCGGCGACGCGCTCAGGCGTGCCCGCGCCGGTGAAGGCGTAACGCTGCGAGTCGAGCACCGAAACGGACTCGAACGACTGGCCCTGCTTGCGCCAGTCATCGAAGGCGGCCATCGAGACGGGCAGCAGGTCGAAGCCGATCTGCACCTCCGGGTTGGTCTCCCAGATCATCGCCAGCCGGTCGGCGTCTTTGTAAGGCAAGCTACGAAAGAGCAGCGCGTTAACGACCGAGAAGATCGCCGTGTTCGCGCCGATCCCTAGGGCCAGCGCGATGATTGCGACCACTGTCACCGTGCGCCCCTTCAACAGCACGCGCACGCCGTAGCGGATGTCTTGCAGCAGGGTTTCCATTAGTCCCTCCGGGACAGTAGGCAGGAGGCAGGAGCCAGTAGGCAGTCAGGAAAACAATGTCCGTCAGCAACACGATCACCTGTTTCGCGCTGCCTCCTGCCTACTGCCTACTGCTTCCTGGCTACTGCCTCTTACTCATACCTAAGAGCGATCATCGGGTCTACCTTGAGCGCGCGGCGGGCCGGCACCAGACAAGCGACCAGCGCAACGACCGTGAGCGACGCCGAGAAGATGATAAACGTCGCCAGGTCGGTCGCGCTCACGCCGAACAGCAGCGACGCCATAACCTTGGTGAGCAGTAGCGCGACGCCCAGGCCGACCGTGACGCCGATCAGCGTCAGCAACAGCCCGTGCCCGACCACCAATCGCAGCACGTTGCGCGGGCTCGCGCCTAAGGCCATGCGTATGCCGATCTCGTGCGTGCGCTGCGTGACGGCGTAACTCATCACGCCGTAGATGCCCACGGTCGCCAGCAGCAGCGCCACCGCCGCGAAGACGCCGAGCAGCAACATCGCGAAACGCTGCTGCGCGATGGATGAGTGCACCAGATCGGCGAGCGGCTTGATGCTCGACACCGGCTGGTCTTTGTCGATGCTCAAGACCTCGCTGCGGATCGAGTTGCTCAACTGCGCCGGGTCGCCGGCGGCGCGGACCACGAGCGACATTGAGGTGAACGGCTCCTGCGCGAACGGCTCGTACGTCTCAAATGGCGTCTTCTGATCCAGGCCATACTGCTTCACGTCGCCGACGACGCCGACGATTTCACGGTAAAGCTTCTCCCCCATCGTCACGTGTAGGCGCTTGCCGATGGGGTCTTCGTCGGGGAAGAGCTGCCGCGCCATAGTCTCGTTGATGATGACGACGCGCGTCGCGTCTTTGCGGTCGTGGTCGTCGAACAGCCGGCCCTGGCGCAGCGGAATGCCCATCGCCTTGAAGTAGTCGGGCGTCACCGCGTAGTAGTTCGTATTCTGTTCTTCGCCGGGCGGCGCCGGCGGGCGGCCTTCGATTTCGAGCCCGAGCACGAAATCATCGTCGAGCGGCAGCACGACCGCCGCGCCGGCGGCTTCGACGCCGGGCAGCCGCGAGACTCGTTCGAGCAGTTGATCGTAGAAGGCGGTCTGTTGGGCAGGCTCCTTGTACTTCTGACGCGGCAGCGCGATCTTCACCGTCAAGGCGCCGTCGGGGTTGAAGCCGGGGCTGACGTTTTGCAAGCGCAGGAAGCTCTTAATCATCAAGCCCGCGCCGACGAGCAGCACCAGCGCCGTCGCCACTTCAAAGACGACCAGCGCGCTGCGGACGAAGTGGCGGTGCCCGCCTTCGGTCGAGCCGCGCCCGGCGTCTTTCAGCGTCTCGTTGAGGTTCGGCTTCGACGCCTGCAAGGCCGGCGCGAGGCCGAAGACCAATCCCGTCAGCAGCGTGATGCCGACCGTAAAGGCCAGCACCCAGCCGTCGAGCGAAGCGTCGCGGACGCGCGGCAGGTCTTCGGGCGCGAGCGACAGCAGAATGTTTTTGCCCCAGACCGCAAGCAGCAGCCCGATGGCGCCGCCGATGATGGCGAGCAGCACGCTTTCCGTGAGCAACTGGCGGACGATGCGCCACCGCGAAGCGCCGAGCGCCGTCCGCACGGCGATCTCTTTCTGCCGTGACGCGGCGCGAGCCAACAACAGATTGGCGACGTTGGCGCAGGCGATCAGCAGCACGAAGCCGACCGCGCCCAACAACACGTAAAGCGCCAGCTTGATGCTGCGGACGGTGTAATCGAGCATCGGCTCGATCTTGACGCTCCAGCCCGCGAGCTGATCGGGATACTGTTCGGCCAGCCGCGCGGCGATGGCGACCATCTCTGTGCGCGCCTGCTCGACCGTCACGCCATCTTTCAGCCGCCCGATGACGCTGACGTAATGCGCGCCGTGCGATTGGGCCTGGTCGGCGGTGAAGGCCGTCGGCGTCCACAACTCGACCGTGCGACCGAAGCGGAAGTCGGGCGGCATGACGCCGACGATGGTGTAGCTCTGCCCGTTGAGCGTGATGGCTTGATCGAGAATGTTCGGGTCGCCGCCGAAGCGCCGCTGCCACAAGCCGTGGCTGATGATGACGACCTGATTGTGTCCGGGCTGGTCTTCTTCGGCGAGGAAGTCGCGCCCCATGGCCGGCTTCGCGCCGAGCATGGCAAAGAAGCCGTCGCTGATGCGCAGCCCTTGCAGGCGCTCCGGCTCGCCGACGCCGATCAGGTTGAAGGCGGAATTCTGTACCGCCGCCATGCGCTCAAAGACGGTATTCTGTTTCTGCCAATCCAGGAAGTTGCCGGGCGAGACGGAGAATTCGGGGAACTGCGGCAGCTTGGTCTCGCGGATCATCATCAAGCGGTCGGGCTGCGCGTACGGCAGCGGGCGCAGCAATACGGCGTTGACGACGGAGAAGATCGCCGCGTTCGCGCCGATCCCTAAGGCCAGCGCGATCACCGCGACGATAGTGAACGCCGGGTTGCGCGCGAGCATACGAATGCCGTAGCGAATGTCTTTGAGCCAGTTTTCCATCGCTTCACCTCCAAGTGGCAGTAGGCAGTAAGTGGCAGTCCGTCGCCAAAGGTTGCAGTCAGGAGTCAGAATGAATAAGGAAGTCGGCGCGATAGCGCCTCCACTTCTATTCTTTTATAGAATCTTCTTCCTTCTTCTACTCGTAACGAAGCGCGACCATCGGATCGACTTTGGTGGCGCGGCGCGCGGGAATGTAACAGGCCGCCAGCGCCACGCCGCTCAACAGCACGGCGACGGTTGCGAACGTCAGCGGGTCGGTCGCTTTCACGCCGTAGAGCAGGCTCGTCAGGCTTTCGAGGTACTTGGTTAATACGTACGCGCTGGCGATGCCGAGTGCAATGCCGATCAGTGTGAGCACCATGCCCTGGCGCAGGATCATCTTCATCACGTCCGCGGACGACGCGCCTAAGGCCATGCGTATGCCGATCTCGTGCGTGCGCTGCGAGACGCCATAAGCCATCACGCCGTACAGGCCGATGGCCGCGAGTTGCTGCGCCAGCAGTCCGAAAAGCGTCAGCAGCTTGGCGAACAGGCGCTCCTGCCCGAGCGTCTGCTCGGACTGTTCGAGCTGCGTGCGCACGCCGTTGAGCGGCAGGTTGGCTTCGACTTCGGCGACGGCCTGGCGGACGGCGGCGGTGATGGCGGTCGGCTCACCGACCGTGCGCACTTCGAACGTCACCGTGCTGACGGCGCGCGGCTCCTGTTGCCACGGGACGTAGATGGTCGGCGGCGTGTCGTCACGCTGGCGGGCGTACTTGGCGTCTCTGGCGAGGCCGACGATCTCGATCTCTTCGGGCTTCTGCGGGTCGAAGCCGAAGCGCTTGCCGATTGGATTGTCGCCGCCGAAGTAATGCTCGGCGAACGTCTGGTTGACGACGACGACCCTCGGCGCTTTCGCGTCATCGCTGGCCGTGAAGCCGCGGCCCGCGAGCAGCGGAATCCCCATCGCGGCGAAGAAATTCTCGCGCACGTGATGGACGTACGTGCTGTCGCGGTCGCGGCCTTGCGGGTCGGTCGCGGGGGGCGAGCCGGGCAGCGTGATGCCGCGGCTGCTCGTGCTTTGCGCTAGCAGCGGCACGCGCGAGAAGGTCACGTCGCGCACGCCCGGCACCGCCTCTATGTGCTCGGAAAGATTTTTGTAGAGCGCGACCAGCCGCTCGTCCTTGTACCCGATCAGGCCCGGATCGACGCTGAACAGCAAGAGGTTTTGTTGATTGAACCCGGCTTCGACTTTTTGCAGGTTGACGAGCGTGCGCAGCAACAGCCCCGCGCCCACCAGCAGCAGCAGCGAGACGGCGACCTGCGCGACGATCTTTCCAGCACAGTGGGATCCGAAGCTTGGAATTCACGTGACTTGAAGTCGCGGC